>Ga0304729_1000729_pt1 | contig 23040 bp, 17 predicted proteins | sample C_131016_MF_Meta_FD_190475 | JGI IMG/M metagenome (GOLD analysis project Ga0304729, IMG submission 190475) | Freshwater microbial communities from Lake Croche, Canada to study carbon cycling - C_131016_MF_MetaG (v2) (version 2) | ecosystem: Environmental > Aquatic > Freshwater > Lake | place... | reverse complement strand
AATTGTTGTGGTGTCATTGCTGCTGATACTTGTTGACCTGCAGCGCCTAATGCTTGTCCAATACCACCTTGACCTAAACTTGCTAGTGTAGATCCAACCCCTGCTCTTTGTTGAGCAACTTGATTTTGTATTTGTGCTGCGGTTTGTGCTTGTAATGATTGCGCTTGGCCTGCTAGTTGCTGTCCTGCTAATGCTTCTCTAGCACTACCTAAATTACCAGTACCACCAAACTGTGCTTTTTGATTAGCAATGTTTTGTTGATATTGTTGTTGAGCAGGACCCATTGCTGCGGTAATCTGATTCTTCTCATAGTCAGGACTAAACAAACTTTCAAGACCACCAATGCCTGTGCGTAATGCTGACTCACCAGTTTCACCCAATGTGTTTTGTGCTTGTCCTGCTGTTCCAGCAAGATTCTGTGCTGCGTTAACTACACCACCAACATTCTTGTTATAAACATCAGTAGCGCCTGTAACAGCATTTGTATATGTGGGTGCTATTGTTCCCGTAAAAAACCCTGTTTGCGCGGCAATTTGATCTTTTTGCTCTTGCGTTAATGTAGGGGTTGTTGTTGATGATGATTTTCCAAAACTCATTGGTATGGTCCTTTATATTATATTTAGTGTACTTTGCTTATCTTGGCGTTTTCATTATGCTAGCAACTTGTTGTTGTATCGCATAGTAAGTATCCCAGTCACCTGCTGCTGCCGCTGCTTGTTGTTTATTGAACCATTGTGGTCCAAGTTGTTGTGTTACCTTATCATAACCTTGTGGTATCTGTGATAATGCTGTAGCATCACTAGTAGCCGTGTTTGCTGTAGTTTTTGCTAGAGGTGTTATAGGTATTTGCTTTAATTGCCCAACTTTACTATAGTCAAAGTTCATTACATTCTTGTTAGCATCTGTAATTGGTACAGCACGAGTTGCTGGTTGAACCTTTGTTGATTTAAGTGGTTTACCATCTATCAAATCTTGTATATCTTGACTTGTTAATGGTTTAGCAAGTTGTTGTAAACCCCACGGTGTATTAGGCGCCTGAGGTTGTGTATTGAACAATGTTTCGTTAAATTTAGGACCTGTTTGGAACGCATGTTGCCCCCAATAGTTTTTACTTTGTGCTACATCGTTTGTATTATAGAATGAGCCCGGCTTGATTAATCCTGGGTTCAAATAATCTGATATAAAGCCTGTTGCTGCTGATGCTCCAGTCGCAGCACTTGCTCCTGTAGAACCTGTAGAACCGCCAGTTGATCCTGTAGCACCGCCTGTGGCACCAGTGGAGCCTGTAGCACCACTAGCGCCGCTTGCACCTGATGCTCCGCTAGCACCTGATGCACCACTAGCGCCGCTTGCACCTGATGCTCCACTTGCCCCACTAGCACCCGACGCTCCTGACGCACCTGATGCTCCACTTGCCCCACTAGCACCCGACGCTCCTGACGCACCTGATGCTCCACTTGCCCCACTAGCACCCGACGCTCCTGACGCACCTGATGCACCTGATGCTCCACTAGCACCTGATGCTCCTGAAGCACCACTAGCACCTGATGCTCCTGAAGCACCACTAGCACCTGACGCACCTGATGCTCCTGAAGCACCACTAGCACCTGACGCACCTGATGCTCCACTAGCACCTGACGCACCTGATGCTCCTGAAGCACCACTAGCACCTGACGCACCTGATGCTCCACTAGCACCTGATGCTCCTGAAGCACCACTAGCACCTGAAGCGCCGCTTGCGCCAGATGCTCCGCTGGCACCGCTTGCGCCACTCGCACCTGAGGCTCCACTCGCTCCACTTGCGCCAGATGCTCCTGAAGCACCTGAGGCTCCAGACGATCCTGATGCTCCACTTGCGCCACTCGCTCCGCTAGCACCTGTTGATCCTGTTGCTCCGCCTGTCGCACCATCTGGTATTCCTGATGCTCCAACAACTATGCCTGTTGATCCTGGGAAACCACTAGCACCTACTATATCGTCTGGACTTACTGGTCCAATAACTCCAGAGGCACCTTCTATGCCTGAAGCACCACTTGCTCCGCTAGCACCTTCTATGCCTGAAGCGCCACTTGCGCCACTTGCTCCACTCGCACCTGAAGCACCTTCTATGCCACTTGCGCCACTTGCTCCACTCGCACCTGAAGCACCTTCTATGCCTGAGGCTCCGCTTGCTCCGCTGGCACCTTCTGTTCCACTTGCGCCACTTGCTCCACTCGCACCCTCAGTAGATCCTGTAGCACCTTCTGTTCCACTTGCTCCGGTAACGCCACTTGCGCCACCTGTTGATCCACTTGCGCCTGTAACTTCTCCAGTCGCTCCCTCAACAACTAATCCTGTTGAACCACTAGTGCCGCTTGCGCCAATTATTATGCCAGTTGCTCCACCACCACCGTCACCAGTGTCAGACGGAACTACAGGCAATACTGATGTTATTCCAGTCGCCCCTGTTAATACATTTGCTGTTACGATATCAGATGGAGTCACAGGTCCTACTATACCACTTGCGCCATCGGTTGTTGTAAATGATGTTGCTCCAGCAACGACTGGACCACTAACACTATCAGTATTTGCTTGTGTAGAATTTGTTGCTAATGTTGTAGAAACGGTTCCATCACTATTGTAAGTCATAGTAGAACCATCATCAAATGTTATTGTTGTTGCGTTACCATTTTGTGTTGTATCAATGGTCGCAACATTTCCTTGTGAACTTGGATCTAATGTTGATACTACGGTTGATGAATCAGTTGTTGGGGCATTGTTTGCTTGTGTTGAGTTATTTGCTTGTGTTGAGTTATTTGCGTTTGTAGTTGATGTATCAGTAATAACATTGTTAGCCCATATTACATTATTTAAGTCAACATTACCATTAGGTCCTACGCCAGTTCCAATTGGAGCAATATCAGTTGTTAATAATGCGTTGCCAGCGTATGAACCTTCACCAAACAATGATGATGTGTTTGCGTTTGGATCGCTTGTGCCTAATCCAAGTATACCACCAATTGGTAATGTGTTTGCTTGAACTGTTGTAGTTGATGTGTCGCTTGTAGTTGATGATGTTGAGTTTGCTGGATTATAATCAATAACAGAACCAGTTGTTGTATTATTTGATAATACTACAGATGGTAATGATACTATTACATTGTCACTTGTTTGTATTAAAACATTTGCGCCATATGTTCCATTTGCTCCTGCATAACTTATTTGAGTATTGCCTGTATCTAATACAACACTACTGCCCGCAGGTATTGTGTTAGCATCAACTAATGTTATCTGTCCACTATTAACTAAATTTGTTACTGTTGCGTTATTAACAACATTAACACCATTAGCAACGGCAGCACTATCAATAACTGTTTGACCTTGATTGTTTACAACTGATACATTATTAGTATTTTGATCAACAATACTATATGTGTCAGTTCCTTGATTTTGAACAGCAGTTGAATTAGCAGGTAAGTTTGCTACTACATTACTTGATACTGTGTTACCAAATGGGTTATAATCTGTTGTAACTACTCCACCAATGTTTGATGCTGTTAATGGTGTTGTAGTGTAATCAGTAGCGTTTGTGCTAAATGTTGATCCAGTATTTGCTATTGTATTTGCTACATTAAATGTATCAGCAGGATTAACCGCTGTAACATTTGCTGTTGTGCTGGGCAATTCTGTTACTGCTTGTGTTGCTGTGTTTGTTACCGGAGTTGTTACTACATTAGATACAGTAGAAGCAGGTGTAGTATCTACTATTGTGTTTGCCGCTGTAACCAAGTTTGCTAGTTCAGGATGATAGTCACCTAGGTTTGTAAGGTCAACCGCCGTATTCGCTGCGTATGTGTTGTTTGCTGTAGTATCAACCAAAGTATTAAGTTCAGGATGATAATTACCTAAATTTGTTAAATCAATGCCGGTATTCGTTGTATCTACAACTGCGTTGTTTGTATTGTTTGTAGTTGTGTCTACGATTGGCGCAACATAACCACTAGTATAATCAGTAGTTGTTCCAGTATCATTAATGGTGCTATTAGCAGGTAGTGTTGTTAAATCTGCTTGTCCAGGCGTAAAGTATGTAGGATCCATCCAACCTGGTAGTCCAGTGTTAGATGGGATGTCACCATAGTTACCATAATCTATGCCGCCACCGCCAGAGTCAAAGAAACTTCCTCCACCACCACCCCAATCCATGCCACCGCCGCCATAACCAATGGTCCATCCACCACCATCTATGTCTCCAGCCATTGAAGTATAGCCACCACCAGTATCCTGCATCATCATAATATATTATACCTTTATTATATTTATTGTTTAATTACTTGTGCGGTTAAACTACGCAAGCCTGTGACAACTTTACCTATCTCTACATCATGTGGGGCAACGAGTGTTGGCATGGCAAACTTTACTGAAAGAATATACCAATAGTAACCAAACGATGGTGTATCTAATACAGTTGTGAATATTGCTTCAAGTGCTTCTGCTCCACTACTCGTGCCAGGTCTTACAAAAGTTCTTTCACTAACCGTTACCGTATTAGCAAATAAGAATTCATTTGAGCCTGGTGTTTGTGATGGAAAGCCTCTGGAACGATTGATCTGAACTATCACATTGTATGTATGAGGCGTATTAACAATTATGTCCCAGGCTAAATTAATCTGTGCTGAAATGAATACTTGTGTTGTTGGGCCCTCAACTGTAACTCTGGCATTACAATCAGTATCCAAGAAGTCATTCATGCGATCTCTGGCAACATCGCCACCACTAATGTAAACTGCCCATGTATAAACATTAAACTTATAAGTTAATATAACATATGTTGTGGTAGAACTAAACACAAGGTAACCAGGATAGTTATATTGACTGTCGCCGCTACCATCATCAACCACATTAATAATGTTTAATGTGTCACCATACTGAAATGGTGCTGTTGCTTGTGGTGTTGTGAAATCTAATCTAATATATGCGCTAACTTGACTTGGTGTTGTTGTGCCAGTTGTGTCGCAGGGAAACGCATTGTTGATTGGAATATCCAAATAGATTGATGGGTTTAATCCTGTCGTGATTGGTAATGACCATGGTTGCTTTGTGCTGGGACGCAAGTATGATGGCAAGTAATCAGCAAAGCCCTGAAAGTTCTGCCCCAAGCCACTTGGACCACTTAACAAATAGTTTACTGCGTCTGTGATTCCCTCTTTGTCGCCTACATCTACTGGATACTTTGCGACACTCATTATCTATCGTCCTCTATCTGTGTGAACTGCCATGTTGTAGCACTACACATCCATACACTATTATTGCTTGTGTCACCCAATTCTATTGTGTTAACACGATAGGCATTCTGATTGATCTGTGCCCAGGGTTGTTTGTATATTGTTGATCCATCAGCATCTACTGGGATCGTAACAGGTGTGATCACGGCTGGACTTGAACCTACACTATTCGCTCCCTCAATCGTAACTGAAAGGTTGCCATAGCCTGGGGTAATAGGTATCTCATTGTTGTCATTGTGTATTGCGCCCAGGTTAACTACTTCAGGTAGTATACGATGAACCATAAGTTTGCCACTATAATCTTTTAATAGTTTTATGTTATCTCTGCGAAAGCGTGATGTGATGTTACCATTAGGATTACTGTCGCTTGTAATGAAACTAAAGCCCTGATCTTTCTGTATCAATTGACTACCCTCTACGCCCTGAGCATAGACAACGGTGCGTGAACTTAATAGTGGTTCCCAGTTAGGATCGTTAAATTCGTAGATAGGTGCCTCGCAACTGAATGTAGCACTAGATACATCACGCGGCGCATTCCAGCAATCTAAATCATAACGATAACTTATCATCTTGTTTGGTATACCATCAATTGCGTCCATGTCAGGATAGTATATCTCAACTTGACTGCGTTGTGTATTTGTTTCCATGAACACACGATCATAGTTTGCTGGATCAAGTTGATCAAAGAACCAATTCTTTACACGCTGGTTACCAATGCCTTTGAAATCTTGACCATCAAAGACCCACACATCTCTTGCGTCTACACCATACACAAGTTTGTCTGTGTTGGCCCAGCAATTGCTTGATAGTAATCCACGACCCTGGTTGAACTGACGAACGCCTAGTATGGGTGCTGATGTTGTACTATAGTTGATTGGGCTGAACACAACTGTGTCCCAGTAACTACACAAGAAAAACTGACCGTTACATGGGAATGCGTCAAGTGCTGGTCCCTTCAATGGAACCTCTAACTGGTTAGCTACATTGGTTACTGTTGGTGTCCATGTACTAGGCGCTTGATTCAATCCAAACGCTTGACTCCATTGTACAGTTACGGGATATAATTCTGTTGACATTGTATTGACATTTGTTGCCACAAGATTGCCAGCAACAAGTATTGAACCCACATTAGGTGTATTGTATATTCGCATGAACTTTGCGTAGACGCTGCTCCAATTGGGATTATAGTTCCATGTATACGCTGGGGCAACAATGCCACCGGTGCTGTAAGCATCAACTATTTCACATACAATTGTTACATCATCTACCGTACATGCCGTTACCAACCAATTACCATTGTAATAGCGTGGAACAACTTCAGTCAACACTATATAACTACCAACAGCAAAGGGTGCTGATGCTTGTGTGTCATGAAAAGTTACTAACTTGTGTGTAGCATCAACTGGGGTAATATTAGTTATACTTAAAGGAACCTGGTTGCTATAACTTACAAGTATGCTGCCAATAGCATCGGGCCAGAAGAATGGTGGATTATGTTCGTCATTAAAGAACGCAACGGTTCCATTCCATGCTTCAGTAATGTTTGTGTTCTGTGCGTACCCAGTACTGTCAAAGGCTGCGTCAGTAGGTGTAATGTCGTCCCATACTTGTGTGCCAGGATTGAACGCTAACCATGCTCCTGGGTTAACATTAGTTGCTGCTGTTGCCACAACGAACCACCATTGACCACCCTGACGAAAGCCTCCAGTAACAAATGTAGGCGGACCATATGTTGTACCGTCTGGTAATACTGGAAGTATCTGTTGTTCACCTGCTATTGAGCGTATGCCTCTAACATCTGTCTCAACATTAACGCCTTCATTGTATTCATTAGGTCCTAACGCTGTTGAAGGCACATCAGGAGTGAAACTCATTTGACTGAACGGTATACGAACTTCGTCTATTGGATTGTTTATTTTGGCCATATTTAGTTTTAGTTAACCTCTATAGTATTTAGTTATAAAGGTTGATTGTTGTATGTAGATACAAGATGAAAATTTTTGATAGGATTCAATTTGGCTTCTTACCTACACATTTGTTAGCGTGTATGTTAGGATTGTTAGCTGGACTGCCGCAATTTCTACAATAGTAACCACGGTGACGCCAGAAGTGTATAGTTTCATTATACTCAAGCAATACTGAAAGGTCTAATTTATCGTGATCAATATAATATTGTTCATGTAATTGTTTAGGCGTTTGTTTCACTAGTGGTGCTGTTACCACTTTCCCTGATCCTGCGGGTCTCCCACGCTTTCCTGAGGCTTTCACGATGAGTTTCACTTTTCTTTCTCCCTTTACTTGCGTCAGCCATTTTCTTTTTTTGTTCTAAACTTTTGGGTTTGTTAGTCCAGTGTCTGCGATTGATTTCTGACAATCTATTTAACAGTTCACTACTTAATGGTCCTGTACCCCTAACCCAATCTGTGTGTTCTGTAGTTTTGTTTGGATCAATATCTTTGTTAAATTTCTGTATGACTTTTACGCCATCAACATATCTATAATATCTGTTCCAGTACTTTGTTTCTTTCATAATCTCTTTCATTTCTATTATTTACCTATCTATAACCTATGTTGTATTTTTACTACTAACTACTAACTACTACTAACTTTTCAAGAGTTATAACAGTAATATTTGTATTACTTAATAATATGTTATATAATATATAAAAGATAGTAGTTAGTAGTAAAACATAGTTGTAGGCGCCTAGAACGCACTTTTTTTACTACTATCTATCAAAAAGATAGTAGTATTTACTACTAACCTTAGTAGTAAATCAGAACAAACCATTGGTTTTCTTCTTAAAACGGTCAAAACTTACCACTTTCTCATCAACCAAACTCTTAATTTTGACTAGCCACTTCTTGTCATCAGTACGCCGTTCATAGCCTTTCTTCTTCAACCATTTACTTGCTATGTTCGTTGCTGATCTATTTGGTGTACCATAACTACATTGTTGTAGTATTTCTGTACAACTTAAGAACTCTGTACCCTCATCTGGTAACTCTAAAAACTTTGCCATAAGTTCTTCAATAGGATCTATACTCTTATATCGTTCTTGTAATGGTTCCATTTGCTTTCGTTCATCAGGACTCATGAACCAACCATATTCATTATATTGTTCTCTATCTTCTGCGCTACCAATCTTGTCACGAATACTCATATACATTGATTTGATCTGTGCCCAGAACTGTCCTGGATCTACTAATCCATGATTAAACTTCTTAACTCCTAACACCCAGAATCGTCTATTCTGTGTATCACGCAAGAACTCCTCGTCATTAACCGTAGCATAGAATACAGTTTTTCTCTTATAACGATTTGCTTTACGCTCATAGGGACTACGAATCTCATCTACCTTTTCAGTAATAAAGCCCTTCAATGCTTCAATATCACTACGCTTGAATGTAGCATCAAGTTCACCAAGTTCTGCGATCCAATACTTTAATGCTTTAATTAAACTATCTTTGTTTCGTGTATCAATAACTACTGCGTCTTTGTTCCACACATTGCGATACTCTTTTGGTAATAGATTTTCAACCCATATTGTCTTACCTTGACCCTGTTCACCACTGAATGTTAACACACCCTCACAACTAAAGTATGGATGATACAATGCGCCAACTAAACTAATAGCCCATTTACGCATCATTGTTTCTTTCATTGGATTAACTTCATCTAACACAATTGAGTTATAATAGTCGTCCAATCTATTCTTTCCATCCCACACTTGCTTATCTAACCATTCACGCACAGGATGATAACTATTACGACTACCAACTTCAAGTATATAACCATCTATTTCTGTGATAGGAAAGCCCTGTTCATGCGCCAAACTATGAATCATTGCTATCTTACTATTCATTTCAATATCACTATTACCTATATAAGGTAAACTGATTTCCATATCTTTACTCATTTCATTGTATCTGATATTAATACCATTATGTTTTAACAACATCTCAAAGTTAGGTATAGTTGATTTAATTGACCCACTAGATTTAATATCAACAAATGGTATTGACTTTACTTTTTGTTTTGCTACATCTAATGCTTTCTCTAACTCCTCCACTGACAAGTTTTTTAGTTCATCCATATTTCTTTTTCCTTATAATTTCTCTTAACAAGTTCATTTCAGCCAATTGCGCCTCATATGTCTCTAATTCCCTGCTTCTTTCATTATCTCGCTCTAACTTCTTAAGGTCTTTACTTGATATACCACTTAATTTGATAAGCGTTCCGATCTTGGGACTATCACTTCGTTGCTTCCAACTCATTAATGTAGACATTTCTTTACGAGTTTTCTCTGGCCAGTAATACATCATCAACATTCTAGCATTATTGATTCCAATACTACTACATGTTGCCCAGGCTATCGTTCTCCACACATCATAATCTCCGCGCAAGTTTCCAACATTATGTTGAATTCTTTGTAATAGTTCATTGACTATTTCTTCATCGTATGTTTTAGTTTCATACTTATTATCTATCACAACATCATACTTTGTGATATCATTGTATATCATGTTGAGCCAGTAAGTTAATACAACATCAGGCAATTGTTTAACTGTTGTTGTTTGTGGACTATTGATCCAGACATATTCTCTGCCATCATCTAATGTGCTTGGCGGCATAACGCTTTGTCCGCCAGTCCATCTGAACTCTAACTTATTTACTACTTTCTTTTTTAGTACATCCCAGTATTCTTTAGGTATAGTAAACGCTGCTTGACAGCGATAATCTTTGCCGCTTGTCCACATGATTGTGTCTAGTTCGTCAATCATTATTCCAAACTCTTTAGTCCAGAAGTCAATCGCCTCTTCGCCATCAAAGTCAATCGCACAAACGCCCTGACTTGCAGGGCCTAAGATTAATCCTATGTTTCCATCAGTATATACACTACCTAAATCAAGTGGATGAAAGTTCCATTGATAACCAATAGGAACTTTGCTACCCTTTTGTATATTACAATAACGCCAATCAGGTAATAGTTTTAATTGATCGTCTTTCATATATACCTATCATTCATATAGTCATACAATGTGTCTCTAAATTCGCTCCACATATCTCTTAAGCCATGCTCGCCCATTTGATCGTATAGATCAACATTCTCTGTAGCCTCGTCTATAGCATCATAGATGTCATGTAAACTTGCTACTTCGTATTCACTAATTGTTTTATATTTCATTTTCTATTCCTTTAATATGTTGCCCAGATATATCAAAACCCTTGGTAGAGAGTGTGAACCGATGCTACCAAACATCGGTTCACGATTGACATATTAGGAATTTTATAACTCTGTCAAAAGTTACATTGTATTTATCATCTGTGTCTCTGTATGTAATTTTTTATTTTACTGTAAAAGCGCCCATATAGCCATCATAACTGTTTGGTGCTTCAGGTAATGGATTCTTTTTTAATCTATGACGCCTACGGGGATTTATTTTCTTCTCACTATAGTTGGGCCATACTTCTGTAGGAGGCCATTTGCGTGGAACATTATCACCAAGTTCAATTAGTCCACTAGGATCTTGCCATACTTTGTATATTTTTTCAAAACAATCTTTTTCATTATTCCATTTAATGATTGCTGTTTCATTATCAGTTTCACGATTTCTAACTTGCTGATGATAGATCCATTCGGGACTATGTAATAAGAATACGCAAATATGATAATCACCTACTTGACGCAACTCCCAGCGTAATCCCATTCGTTCACATTCTCTTGCCCATGTACTTAATGGTATGCTTGTATCTTTACCATAACTTATATGAAACCAAATACCAGCATAATGAGTAAAATCACTATCCTCAAATTTAGTTGTATTTTCAATTACATAACGATTAGCCTTTAATCGTTTATCTCTTAATGATTTACGAATGTTAGGACAATTTGCCACAAAAGTATGAAAGATATAATCTTCAAGATCCATTACAAATTGATTTACTTCATAGGCCATATTACATTACCACCATTAAACTATCAGCAACCAGTTTAGGTGTTTCAGATACTCCTAACGCAAGAGTTAATAATCTATCACGCTTGTCTTGAATATCACCAAGACGCTTATATTCTTCAAGCACCGCTTGTCTCCAAGACATAAAATTAGTTCCCTGAAACGCAGGATGTGTTTCCAGCAATTCCACCAACGCAAACTTTGTCATTCTATTATTAAATTGTACAAAAAAGATATTTGTATAACCATCTTTCTCTAATACTGCGTAACGACTCTTTAAGTTGTTAGCATATTTAACTTTTACATTTCCCTTTTTGTCAGTCGCAACTCCGGCGACATTGAATGTTTGTAGCATATCTATTCCTTTCGTTCAAACATATGAGTATTATCTCACATTGTATTTATACAAGCAAGCATAAATGGTTATTTTTAGTGGCTAATTTACCCTTTTTCAAAGTATAATAGGTTATTTATAAACCAGCCCATGTGATAGCCTTGTCGCATTTCGTCTTTCATTGATTTTTCTTTCAGCAAATTACGCTTTAGCCCACTATTTTCTATTAATATTGCCCATTCTTCCTTGTTCTTACAATTAATATGACCAATACCACCCTGTCCAATTTGTGCTGCTGTCCATATCAATGTATTACCCACAGTTGACACGACCTTTTCTACTACAAGTAATTCATGTTCTTTATCAATATGTTCTGCGACTTCCATACATACAACAACATCAGCATTTTCGTCTGTAATATCAAACAAACTACAATATTTCAAATACTCTTTGCCTATTACTCTATCATCAACATCTATACCTTTTGCGTCAATACCTTCACTTCTAAAACTATCTACAAAGTGTCCTGGCCCACAACCAATATCAAGCAAACTGTTTGGATTCAATTGTTCTTTAACATACTTTGCCAATCTATCAGCAAATGGCTTTTCTTCAACCTGCATGACATTATAATTTAATCGTTCTGGAAATGTAGGTAATTCTTTTTTTAAGAAATTCATATCATTTCTTTCATGTCGTTGATACCACCCCTCACCAGTGTGTACATCTAACACATTTTGAAAGTATTCTTCATACATAGGAGCCACTTTCTCTAGTGTAAAGTTCTCAGCGAATGTTCTACAGTTTTGTGGATCAATACGATCTATGTTCTTTGTAGCCCATACAAATTGATCAAAAGTTCTACAGCGATAACCTGTGTAACCATGTATGTTGTTCTCTGTAAAACTGCCCCAGTCAGTTGTGATTGTAGGTGTGCCACTGAATAACAATTCCATTTGAACTCCACCAAACGGTTCTACATACATGCTTGCTACAAACGCACCTTTAGCGTTACTCATTAATTTCTTTCGCATATCAACATCAGCATAACCAACGAATGATACATGTGGGGGAAAAGTCATGTTGTCAGGATTCTGTCCCGCAATGATTAATCGTTCACCAGCTGCTTCTGTTGCTTGAACAGCAATGTCTACACCTTTACCACTATATACACGACCCAAGAATAAAAAGTAATCACTCTTTTTTGAGTTAAATTGAAAGTCATCTGGGTCAAAGTAATTTGGTATAACAACATCATACCAATCTTGCTTACAAGTGCCTACACTTTCTAATCCACAATATGCGTGATAAATTGCGTAACTCTCAAATACTTTCCATCGTGCCCAATGACCACCAGCATAACCAATACCTGGTTCTACATTGATAAGATCAGTATGTGCGTCACAAATAGGTCTTACACCACTGCCCCAGAATGGTAATATAAAATCGTTTTTTTGTTTACGCTTACCTACTTCAATGATAGCATTCTTATAGAATGTTTGATAGGCATGATCATTAGTATTAAACTTGAAGAAGTTTTTCTTCCAGTCATAACTGCCATATGCTATCTCTAAATCTTTGTTCGTAATAACTGTAACATGTTCATCACATTCTAAATCACTATCTTCATGTCCATAGTGTATGATCTTGTGACCTCTGTTTTTCATCATCTTGCCAAATTTGACAATTTTTTGCGTGTAAGCACAAGCATTGTAGGCTTTGCTTGTGACTGTGTGAGGTAATCCTAGTAGGTGAAAATTCATAATAATACTTATACTTTATTTATACAAACCGAAAAAAAACCCCAGGGTTGGGGTTTAATCTCGTTAAGAGTATTTATTATAAGTGTAGACGATTGATTCTAACGCAATGGCATTAGCATTAGATAACGGATTAAATAGGATAAGATATGCGATCTTAAAGGAATTTCTCAATCGTCTACATACTTATTTATACTAAATCTGTAAATAATTTACAATTTTTATCGTGCCATCTTTTGATCATATTTCTGCCCATTGTCTTGTTACAATGAACGCATGTCTCAGGTAAATTGCCACCATACGCATTACCATGACCTTGTAGATACATATAGTCAGTTACATCTTTGCGTAGTCCAGTGACTAGATGATTAGGATTACAACATATATAGTTAGAGCATGTATGATAAACACATAAGTCAATTGGTATGCTTGTGTTATTGAATATTTCATAACTGGTTCTATGAGTTGTTCTCATTTTCTTACCATCACGAATCATACCATACCCAACATTATTTGTGCCACCCTGCCATTCCCAGCAATTATTAGGTGATACTTTTATATAGTGTAGCAATCTCTCTTCCAGTGAGGCGTTTCTTAATCTTTTCATCTTCTTTTCCTATTCTAATCTTAATCTTGAGTTTCTTGAAATACAATTTTAGGCGGAAAGAATGATATTTCTCTGATTCTATTCGCTCGTTGGCCAATGATCTTAAGTCCACACCATACTCCCATTAAAAAAGTCATTGCTGTTAAAAAGATAACAGCAACAATTAATACATCTGCCACAACTGCTAACCAGCTTGGCAATGTTTTAATGAACGCAACTAATGTTTCAAGCATATTCATGGCACATCTGATATACTAACAAAATAGTCATTGACACTTGATTCAATATCATTATTAATAGTGATATTGTATACAGTTGCTTCTCTATTACTTATGCTTACATTACAATTAGTATCATTTACATCATGTATGTTAATAAAGTTGCTTGTTATTTCACCGTTTATAACAGGGTTAGTGTTTAATATTATATATTCCATAATTGATCCTATGTATGATTCGCACGAGTTGTGGTAACTGTAGCAAGATTTGTAGCATTAGTCATATTACCATCGCCTGCTGTACTTTGATATGGTATAGTTGTTCCAGCCGCACCAGTAGGCTGTATTAATATTTGAGTATTACTATCAGAAACAAATGATTCAGTTGCTAATGTATAACTTGCTCCACTATATCTATTAATGTTGCTTGCTCTTAAATTATTAACATAACCAGTCATAGGTGTACCATACTTACCCATACCAAATACGGTACTCGCACTAACAGCGCCAGCCGTTGTTGTTTGAGTAGACGCAAATGCGCCCGTTTTACTAATTTGAATATTTTGCCTTACACCATTAATATATATACTTGCGGTTGTTGTAGTTCCACTTGTAGTAAACACAGCACATATATTAGTCCATGTGTTTAATGATACCGCACCTGTTGCGGTATTAAAATATGTTTGTCCTGGACTCCAAAAATAAAACTCAATCATACCACCGGTGATAGGACCAAAACTCCAATAGTTTGTTCCGCTACCATCTTGATTGCCAGGACCACCATTAATATTGCCAAAGAATGTTGTCCAATATCCCCAGTATTCAATAGTAAAACCAGTAGTTGCTTTCCAAGTAACTAAATTAGTTGTACCTGCTTTACTTACAAACTGGCTAGCATTACCTGGTAACAACATATTGTTACCAAATGTACTTAATGGTTGTGCGTAAAAGCCACCTCTTGGTGCGAACATTATGCGTAAGCCTTAGTTAATGAAGCGTAATATGTGCCGCCGTCATAAAACACAGATACGATATCTATCGCATTTGCTGCTGTACTTAAAGTTTTTGAGCCTCCAGCAAATTTCATAGTGCTTGTCATTACTCTACTACCAGTAGCATCTTGTGTAATAATAACTGTTGCGCTACTTCCAGAAACTACACTAGTCAAACTACTAAATGTAAAGTTACTATTTGCTGTATATTTGAAGATAGTGCCTGTTGCGACATTAGGTGATATGCTTGTGCTTGTATTACTACTTGCCAATACATTTTCATTAAATTGATAAAAGTTTGTATTGGTTAAGTTTGCTAATGTTGATACAGCAATATTAGATACTGTTAAAGTATTTGAACCTTTATTAAATGTAAAGTTTGCTGAACCATTTGCTGCTCCAGCATCATTGAATATAACATAAGTGTTTGAACCAGCAACAGGACCTGTAGCACCTGTTACGCCAGTAGCACCTGTTACGCCAGTAGCACCTTGAACACCTGTACTACCTGTTACGCCAGTAGCACCTTGAGCACCGGTTGCTCCATCATTACCAGCAACACCAGTAGCACCTGTTGCTCCATTTGTGCCTGCTGTTCCAGTAGCACCTTGAATACCTGTACTACCTGTTAAGCCAGTAGCACCCTGAATACCAGTACTACCTGTAAGTCCAGTTGCTCCAGTCAAGCCAGTCGCTCCTGTCAAACCAGTCAAGCCAGTAGCACCTTGTGTACCAGTTGCGCCAGTTACACCAGTAGCACCTGTTGCACCTACACCAGTAGCACCAATGCTACCTGTAAGATTTAATGCCCATATAGTATAAGTACCAGAACCAACAATTAATGTAATATTAAGAACTATAGCGCCAGTTATTTTACTATAACTGGTTACTGTACCAACCATATAATTACTTGAATTATATGAAAGAATTAATGTTTGACCAACACTATATGCCATGTCACTAAGTGTTGTGAATGATTGAGTACCAGTAGCTATCGTAAGTGTTGCTGAAAATGCTGCGTAATAATAATCACCATGTATACCAGTAGCACCCTGAACACCTGTAGCACCTGTTGCTCCATTTGTGCCTGCTGTTCCAGTAGCACCTTGAATACCTGTACTACCTGTTAAGCCAGTAGCACCCTGAACACCTGTAGCACCTGTTGCTCCATTTGTGCCTGCTGTTCCAGTAGCACCTTGAATACCTGTACTACCCGTTAAGCCAGTAGCACCCTGTATACCAGTACTACCCTGTATGCCAGTACTACCTGTAAGTCCAGTTGCTCCAGTCAAGCCAGTCGCACCTGTCAATCCAGTTGCTCCCTGTGTACCAGTAGCGCCTGTTAATCCAGTTGCTCCAGTACTGCCCTGATTACCTGCTATACCAGTTGCACCAGTTGAACCTGTAATGCCTTGTATACCTGTAGCACCAGTAGCGCCATCATTGCCAGTGACACCTGTAGCACCTGTAGCGCCATTTGTCCCTGCTGTGCCAGTAGCACCTGTAGCGCCATTTGTTCCAGTAGCACCTGTGCTACCAGTTAGACCAGTAGCGCCCTGCGTACCAGTTGCTCCAGTTAAACCTGTACTACCAGTTAAACCTGTACTACCAGTTAAACCTGTACTACCAGTTAAACCTGTACTACCAGTTAAACCTGTACTACCTGTTAAACCTGTACTACCAGTTAAACCTGTACTACCAGTTAAACCTGTACTACCTGTTAAACCTGTACTACCAGTTAAACCTGTACTACCTGTTAAACCAGTAGCACCAGTACTGCCCTGATTACCTGCTATACCAGTTGCACCAGTTGAACCTGTAATGCCTTGTATACCTGTAGCACCAGTAGCGCCATCATTGCCAGTGACACCTGTAGCACCTGTTGATCCGTCATTGCCTGTTACGCCAGTAGCACCTGTGCTACCTGTTAGACCTTGTATACCAGTTGCACCAGTTGAACCTGTAATGCCTTGTATACCTGTAGCACCAGTAGCGCCATCATTGCCAGTGACACCTGTAGCACCTGTTGCTCCATCTAGACCTGCTATGCCTGTAGCACCTGTTGCTCCTGTTGGCCCAGTAGCACCACTTGATGGACTAATCCAACTTAAATTACCACTACCGTTTGTGCTTAATACATATCCACTACTACCACCAGTAATGATTACATTACCGTTGGGTCCTAAATTACTTACGCCACTAACAGTAACATTGCTTGGGAAACTCCATGCTCCATTACCATAATAATATGTTGTAGAGTTTGCTGTATTGCTACTAACAATTATTTCTACTCTACTTGGTATATTTGTTGTTGAACTTAAATCACCAAATGTAGTATCTACATTAGCCTGCAATACAAAACCATTAACAATATTTCCAGGTGTTGTTCTGCCAGCAAAAAAGAATAAACCTAAATTGTCACCATTAGCAACTGCTACATTACCATCACGATTACCACGCTGTCTTATGGTACCTATGCCGCCACCCCATCCTGAACCATCAGCCGCGTTACCATAACTATATTGAAGTATACTTGCTGGAGCATTACCAAGATAAGGCAAACCATTACTATTAGTTCCTGGTATTGACAATAATGTTCCATTATAATTAAACTGCCATTGATTTTGCGCGGTAGAAGATGTATTACTTGTAGTATTACCATATGGATTACCAGTAGTAATATTAAGTTGACCAGGAGTCCATGCTGTATTTGCTAGCGTAAAACTTGTATTTGCCGCTAATGGTGCTACAGTACTAATTGTTACAGCACGAGGAACACCAGCACCAGTTGATATATTAGTGTTTGCTGTAATTACATGACTGGTCAACCGCATAATGTTATCATTATTAGCCGCATTCAATATTGTATTAGTGTTACCTCTTGCCTTAATAAACGCAAAATTTAATGGTTGACTTCCACCACTATTACCACTTGGATTGCCTGCTCCAAGATCAGTTACTGCGAATCCAGTATTAGGATTTGCTGCGTTACCTAAACTTCTACCTGTTGGTCTATATATAAAAGCATGTGTAGGTAAATTGTTTATTGATGTATTTGGTGCTAATTGAGTATTACCTCGTAATAAAATTTGAAATCCATTAGCAACACCATCATTGTAAAAAGTTGCTATATTTGCTAAACCATTTGCTGCTATAGTAACATTACTATTTGCTGCTACTGTAACATTACTATTACCATTAATTAAATTTGTAGCGTTGTTTGCTAAATTAGGAACATATGGGCTACCATTCGCATAATTAATATACGCATTGTTTGTTGGTAATGTAAAATTACCAGTTTGATCCATTTGCCATCTGAAAAAATTGCCATTATTAAGGCTTATTTCCATACCAAGCGAACCAGCATTACCAGTTGAATCTAAAGTTGTATTAAATTCAACATAAGGATAATTAGCAAGACCATCATTTTCCTGTCCAAATCCACTATTCAATGAACCTGCTCGTACATAACCATATATGTTACTATCAGATTCATGTAATGCTGTCATTATAGTTCTTCTTTGCCCACTCGCATTAGCCGCAAGTATACTGCCAACCTTGGTCGCACCATTACTAAAATTAATAACTTCACGATAACCAGTGCCACTTTGTGCTGGTAATAGTAATAAATTACCTACATTAGCATCTAGAGGAACATTTATACTATTAGCAAATGTTACATTACCATTAGCCCAGAAACTTGATGTTAAACTTGCTGTACCATTAGATACAACAATATCAATGCCTGCTGGTATTATTGGAGTAGCATTTGCTGTATTTTGAACATAACTACTATCTACTCTTGGAGCAATCTTTGGATATGTCGCTGGAGTTCTAGCAAGATTACCAGTGCCAGGGTCATATGCTGATGCAGGGACAAAATTAATATTACCAATATAATCATTTGCTAAAATGCCAGTTGGTACAACACTATTACCACGATTCATATTAATATTAATCGCAGTTGCTTGTGGTAGATTACCAACACTACCTGTTGTTGCTTTACCAAATCCTATTAAATTTATTAGCCCTTGACTTTGCGCTGATCCTATAGGTAATGCTTGACTAACACTAAGCCCTTGCGAACCATTCATGGTTACAAATAATCCTCTTTTTGCTAAATCACCACCACTAGCAGGATTAATAGTAGGATCAGCAAGATTTGCTCTAATACTTGGTATAGCTAATTGCCATATACTACCGCCGACTGCTGAATCTGTGTTAGCATTACCTATTTCACCACTATTGTAAATAGTATCACGAGACATAAATGCTGTGTTACCAGTACTATTACTTTGTACTAAATTGACATTTGCTACAATAAGATCACCATTCCGAGTACCAATACCAGCATCATTTATAATGTTAGTAATTTGCCAGCCGCCCTGATTTGTGGGGGAACCTTTAATATTTTTAAGTTGACTAGTGGCCCATCCACTTGTAAAATTAATGTTTGATACTGTTTGTCCAAGTGGAAAAAATTGCCAACTATCAGTAAAAGCAAGAGTATTGCCTATAGCAAAACCATTTGTTGTTTTATCAAATGTAAGATTTACAGTACCATTAGCAACACCACTATCATTGAATATAACTTGAGTATTACTTCCGCCGATTGGGCCAGTCGCACCTGTAGCACCAGTTGGTCCACCAGAGGGACCTGTTGCCCCTGAAGGGCCAGTCGCACCCGTTGCCCCTGTCCCAGTCGCACCTACAGGCCCAGTACTGCCTGTACTACCTGTGATACCAGTCGCACCAGTAGTACCAGTACTGCCTGTTTCACCTGTGCTACCTGTACTACCAGTGATACCAGTCGCACCTGTACTACCCTGTGGTCCTGTAGCACCTGTAGCACCAGTCAACCCACTACCATTTGTAGGCGACACTACTGTGCCCACACCTTTTGTACTATACAATGTAGTAAGATTCTTACTCGCTACAGAGTTATCAACAACAGGAACAGTTGGCTTTAGTATGACAACATTGCCACCACTACCACTATATAATGTTGTTAAGTTATTTGATGATACTACATTTGCCATAGTTTTACTTTATGTTATATTGGCGATATTGTCTTGGTTGCCATACACTTGTTAATCTTGTATGACCGCCACTCCACTTGCCAAGATTGTTTTGATCTTCTACAGTATTAACTGCGTTGTCAAATTTTGATCCATATATTTGAGCATCATCTAAATTATGACGCTTGATATAGTATTCACGCAATGTTCCATAAACATATCCTTCAACCCATGTTTGTAATACAGCGTTAGTTTGTACTGTTTGGTTAATAATTTTAATATCATCAACAAATCCTGCAATTGGAGTTGTTCCGCCAATCGCTGAGAATGTAATACTTGTCAAACTATCAACTGCTGTAACATAAAATGTACCAGTACCTAAACTACCAGTATCATCTGGTGGAACACTTATTGCTGAAATTTCATCACCAATTTTAACTCCAGCGGTACTATCTAAGCCAGTAATTTTTGCTGTCCATGGTCCACTGCCACTAATATCTTGAACATATCCTCTTAAACTTATTAATGTATCTTCAACTGGGGCAAACAATAAAGGCCATGCTTTGTAGTAGTATAAATTGATCAAATCACCTGATGCTACATAAGGTAAGAATTTATAGCGTTGTCCAACTTCACTAAACTTGCCGCGAATAACTGCTGGCACATTAACTGGTTGTAGATACAATTGAGCAATCATGCCCTGTGTAATGATATCTCTGTCACCAATACGATCATATACGATCCATGGTCCAGTTTGACTGCTTGGAGCAGGTGGAGTTGTAAAGTTTATTAATCCATTAACTGCTTCTGTGTTATTTTCTGACAATGTTATAGTTGATCCGATTGCCGAACCACCTACTGCGTTAACGGTACATCCAGGAGCAATACCTACGCCCGTAACATTCATTCCTGGCTGTAGTGCTTGTGGTGGTGTTGATTGTAATATAATAGTATTTTCACTAACATTACCTGTACAAGTTGCGTTTGTTGTATATTGTTGTCCCTGCTTAAAGAACAATATAGGTTTGTTCATATCGCCAGGAATTGGTATCCCGCCATACTGATCTACTACACCAATGTTTTCTGCTGCGTATGGGTCAGATCGCAATGCTGGTAATTCAATATTACGCATTGATAACTCGCATAAAAAGATACACTTTTTAATTTCTGCTGTATTAGTGCTTCCAGTAAAATCTTGAATATATGATACTAGATCATCACCTGTTGGGATTACAAACATTATTAATGTCCTCTAAAAAATTTCTGTTGTCCTACTTTACTTGGGTACGGGACCTCAATTGGAATAGGTAATTTGCCATGTGGATAGCAAACATATTGTGGGTATTCTTGCTGAACTACACGATAGAATTGTGCTTTTAATGTTCTATCATTCTTAAGTGCGTTCCAGGGAATACCACCAAAATACTCATCACTAATACGAATAGAAATAACTGTTGGTAAATCCATCCATTTATAACCAAGTTTACCGTCTGGCATCAATGGTGCTAATGGATCAGGAACTCCCATTTCTGCTAACTTACGATATTGAGCGCAATATTCTGCTACTTCATCTGTATTATGTTGTTCTCTTTGAATAAAAAACTTACCATCTTCACGACCAGTCGTTACTTTGATGTTCTTGCTTTTATTCCAATCACTTCTTTTCCAGTCACCCTTCATTGATTGATATAACTTGTCATTCTTTAGTAGTTTATCTGCTACACCATTATGATTTGTTACCATTCCACCATGATCTTGTCTCCAATAATCGTGGTTCTTTTCAGGCTCTTTGTCGCTTAAATATTCAGGTTCGTTTATATTGTTCATGTATATATTTAGTCATTCTATGTTTATTGTGTATACTTACAAAAAAAGCCCCAGAAGGGGCTTTTCTTGTTGTATTAATCTAGTGATTAATATGTATCGCCAGCACCAGTGTTTACACGCTGTACGATTGAAGCACCGCGTGGTGTAGTTACTAGTGAACCTGTATTGGTAATCTGATTCAACATACCAACTCCAGCTGGGTTACGAACAATTAATGTTCCTTCCATGATGAATTGGTCTAGAGAAGCGTCAGCATTACTGAATACTTCATTATTAGGTCCTAGATCACGCAATGAACCCCATTGTAACACATCTTCATTCAAGAAGTAGATTGAGTGACTTACACCTGATTGGTCCATGATCCAAGAATCATAAACTTCATAAGTGTAGTTGAAGTCACCTTCGTAGGTTTGAATCGTGTCACCACGCTCAACATTACGACGGTTTACATTGTTGTTAGAACTAACGATGTTATCACTAATGATTGTTCTCAAACTTGTTGGAGCAACCATTGAACGGATTTTAGCGTTGTAGCGTTCTTCAGCAACAGTTACCAATTGCTTGTACAATACTGGACTGAATACTTGATTCACGAAATCGCTAGATCCAAAGTAGTTGCTACCACCACCAGTAACATTCAACTGACCTACTACATAAGTAGCGGAGTCAGTATCTTCATTATTAGTGAAAGTCACCATTTGAGTTGCGTCATTTGATGTAACATTGAAAGATTGTGTACCTGCGAATGCTGCTAATGAACCCATACGACGGCCAGTTTGACCTGATGGAAGACCACTTGCTGTACCTGTTTGACCAGCATATTTTGTACCGATTTGATCGTTACGAACTAATTGCTGTTCCACATCAAACATCAATTCAATCAATTGCTTGACTTCTTGATATGCTTGTGGATCGCCACCACTCTGCATGACGGCACGAGCAGTTCCAGATGCTGCGATAACAGTACTAAAAATCTGTGTGTAGTTACCTAAATTGAAACGCTGATTTGATTCTGCTTGACTGGTATTAACAGTAGCACCTTCAACTTGCGCTTGAACTTGTGGTAAAC
>Ga0304729_1000725_pt1 | contig 23098 bp, 32 predicted proteins | sample C_131016_MF_Meta_FD_190475 | JGI IMG/M metagenome (GOLD analysis project Ga0304729, IMG submission 190475) | Freshwater microbial communities from Lake Croche, Canada to study carbon cycling - C_131016_MF_MetaG (v2) (version 2) | ecosystem: Environmental > Aquatic > Freshwater > Lake | place... | reverse complement strand
TAAAATTGGTGATTCACCTGATTCCTCAGAAGATGCATTACCAGATTACACTAAAGGCGTACCAACTGCAACACCACCAGGAGCAACACCACCAGTTGGTTCTGAACCTAAGAAAATGTTTTCAAAGCAACCTGGTCAAGAAAAAGCTGCCGATGCTGGCGAAGCTGGTATGGCTACAACACAAGGTGCAGACGATACTGTCGAAACTATTCGTGACCGTAAATCTGGTGTTAAGTCTAAGCAAATGTTTGCTAAGAACAATGGTGCTACATTCCAATCTTACGCTGGCCAAAACGAAGAAGTTGACGAAGACGGTAACGTAATCGAAGAAGATATTGAAACATTAGATGAATTGTCGGTCAATACTTTAAATAGAGTGCGTGGTGCCGCAGTCCGCGCTGCCTCCGATGCAAGCCGTGATGGAGATGAAGCAAAAGCAAATAAACGAAATGACCTTGCAGGTAGAGCAAGCAATCAAGCTGAACTAAAAAATAGAACGGCAGGATTAAAACCTTCTGGTCAACATACAATGGGTGAAGAAGAAGGCCATGAAGACTCTAAACAGGACAAAGCAATGATGAAAAAAATGATGGCTAAAAAAGGTCTAAAAGAAGACATTGATGCTATGCTCCAAGGCGAAGACCTATCAGAAGAATTCGTTTCAAAAGCTACTACAATTTTCGAAGCGGCAGTTATGTCACGTGTAGAAGAACTTGCGGAAGAAGTAGAAGCACAACTTCACGAACAATTCGAACAAGCAGTTGAAGAACTCAAAGAAGACTTTGCCGCTAAGATCGATGACTACCTAAACTATATGGTAGAAGAATGGATGAAAGAAAATGAACTAGCTATCGAGTCTGGTCTACGTGCCGAAATCGTAGAAGACTTTATTGGTGGTTTAAAGAATTTATTCGCAGAACACTACATCGACATTCCAGAAGAAAAAGTTGATGTTGTTCAAGAAATGGCTGACAAGGTTGAAGAACTAGAAGCCAAGTTGAACGAAGAAATTTCTCGTTCTATTGAATTCAAAAAAGAAATCAATGAACATAAGAGAATCCAGGCCTTGCAAACAGTTTGCGAAGGTCTAACACAGACTCAGGTAGAAAAACTTAAATCACTCGCAGAGAGTGTCGAGTTCACTTCCGAAGAAGAATTCGCAGATAAACTTAGCACATTAAAAGAGGCTTATACCCCTTCTGGTGTTAAGGCTGCTGAAAAATCTGTTCTAGAAGAAGGCGTAGAAGTTCCAGAAGATAAGCCAACAAACGCATCCTCTGATCCTCTAATTAATGCCGCTGTTAATTCAATCTCAAAATCTGTGGCAAAATAAATATACCACAATTAAATTTAAAACAAGGAGTTATTAAATGTTTTTATCTGAAGAACTAAAACAAAAATGGAAACCAATTTTGGAACATCCAGAACTAGAAGCCATTAAGGATCCGTACAAGAAGGCTGTTACAGCCATGGTTCTAGAAAACCAATCTCAAGCTATGGCGTCAGATCGTGCCCAAATGGGTATGTTGAACGAAGCTACCGGCCCATCTATGACTACTGGCTCTGGTGTTCAAAACTTTGACCCAATCTTGATTTCATTGGTTCGCCGTGCATTACCTAACCTAATTGCGTATGATGTTGCTGGCGTTCAGCCAATGACAGGACCAACAGGTTTGATTTTTGCAATGCGTGCCAAGTATGGTCAAGACAATACAGCGTCTGGTAAAGAAGCATTCTTTAATGAAGCTAATACACAGTTTGCTGGTATTTCATCAAACACAAACCGTTTTGGTTTCGCTAACAACACGACTGGTGATACAATCACTAATCCAGTTGGCAACGGTTTCACAACAGCTAACACATTCACAACCGGTATCGGCATGCCAACGGCTACTGCTGAAAACTTGGGTTCTGATTCAAACACAGCTTTCGGTCAAATGGCTTTCTCTATCGAGAAGGTTACTGTTACTGCTCAAAGCCGTGCGTTGAAAGCTGAATATTCTCTAGAACTTGCACAAGACTTGAAAGCAATTCATGGTCTTGATGCTGAAACAGAATTGTCTAATATTCTGTCTACAGAAATTCTTGCTGAAATCAACCGTGAAGTTATCCGTACAATCTACGCTGTTGCTAAAAACGGTGCTCAATATGGTACAACAACTGCTGGTACATTCGACTTGGACACTGACTCTAACGGTCGTTGGTCTGTTGAACGTTTCAAAGGTTTGATTTTCCAAGTTGAACGTGATGCTAACGTTATTGCCAAAGAAACTCGTCGTGGCAAAGGTAACGTGATGATTGTATCATCTGACGTTGCTTCCGCTATGGCTATGTCTGGTGTTTTACAATATACACCAGCTTTGACTGCTGACTTGCAAGTTGATGACACTGGTAACACATTCGCTGGTTTGCTACATGGTCGTATCAAAGTATACATCGATCCATATTTCGGTGGCTACACTTCTAACCAAGAATTGGTAACAATCGGTTATAAGGGTTCTTCTCCTTATGACGCCGGTCTATTCTACTGCCCTTACGTTCCTCTACAAATGGTTCGTGCAGTTGACCAGTTCACATTCCAACCAAAAATTGGATTTAAGACTCGTTACGGTATGGTTGCAAATCCGTTTGCTGGTGGCGACAACGTTGATCTAGGTCAGTTGTACTCTAAGCGTAATACGTACTACCGTATTTTCCGCGTAGCTAACTTGATGTAATTCTCAAGTAAAAAAGCCACCGTAGAGTGGTACTTTAAAAGGGGTCGAAATCGACCCCTTTTTTTTGGTCCTAAATAGTATGTAAGGAGAATTCTATGAAACCCGAAAATACCAATTTTTTACAACCAACAAAATTTGTTCTAACTTTTCCAGAAGTTCCAGACATGATATACTTTTGCCAGAAGGCAAACATACCAGGCGTATCATTAGGTCAAGCGTTGCAACAAACACCCAATCTAGACTTATATCATTCCGGTACTAAATTGGAATATGGTACGTTTGATGTTTCATTTCTAGTGAATGAAAACTTAACTGCATGGACAACATTGTATAACTGGATGGTGGATCTTTCTTCTGTTGAATCCACATATACAAAAAGGAAGGAAGGCAGAAAGCAGGCTATTCTTACCATAATGTCTAATCAAAACAATCCAAAAGTGCGTATTAAGTATCTTAACCTTTTTCCAATTTCAGTTAGTGATTTGGAATTAGATACGACATTATCTGCCGAAGAACACATTGTTGCAACGGCATCTTTTAGATATGACTGGTTTGAAATAGACAGTAATTTGTGATATAATGTAATTTTGCAATGGAGATTATGATGAGTAAACTTGAAGAAATATTGAAAGAGTGGGAAAAAGATTCTGTGATTGATTCCACAGAACCTGGAAAAGAACTTCTAAAAATACCCACACTACATAATAAGTATCTAAAAATTCTTGTGAACCATAGGCTTGCTATGAAGCGGGCAAACTTTGACTATGCACGTATGCGTAAAATCAAAGAAGAATACTATAACGGTTCACTATCAAAAGAAGAACTAGAAGAATATGGTTGGGAACCTTTTCTCTTGAATGTGAAAACAAAACAAGGTGTCGAACGTTACATGGAATCTGACAGCGAACTAATTCGTTTGTTAGAAAAGAAAATGTATCACGATGAAGCAATTTCTGTGTGTGAGTCTATCATGCAAGAACTAAAGAGTAGAACTTTCCAACTGAGAGATTATATTTCATGGGAAAGATTCATCGGTGGAAACTAAACTAATAGTAACAAAACGGAACGAAACATACGTTAAGGTAAATTGTGAACGTTCTACAGCACAAGAACTGTCTGATTTTTTTACCTTCTTTGTTCCAGGACACCAATTCACTCCAGCATTTCGTAATAAAATTTGGGACGGTAAGATAAGGTTGTTTGACCTTAGAACGTTTCAGGTTTACCATGGGCTTCTTCCTTACATAGAAAATTTCTGTGAAGAACGTGATTATACTTTGGAATATGGTGACCCAAGACCTGATTTGACTGACGATTATTCTATGTATCATGCAGACAAGTTTATCACAGACTTGCAGTTACAGTCAAGAAATAATGACATAGAAGTTAGAGATTACCAAAAGAATGCCTACGTACATGCTATGAGAAATAATCGGTGCCTTCTTCTATCACCAACATCATCAGGTAAATCTTTAATCATTTATCTTGCAATACGTCAGCTACTCACATACAAGTGTAAAAAAGGACTCATTATTGTTCCGACTACTTCACTTGTTGAACAACTTTATTCAGACTTTGCGGATTACTCAACCAAGAATGTCTGGAATGTACAAGAGAATGTACACAGAATTTACCAAGGCAGAGACAAGAACACAGAATTGCCGTTGACAATCTCCACGTGGCAATCTCTATACACTCAACCTAAAGAATATTTTCACCAATTTGATTTTGTGATTGGTGATGAAGCACACCTATTCAAAGCACAGTCACTTGTTTCTATTATGTCAAATTGTATCAATGCAAAATATCGCATTGGTCTAACAGGTACACTTGATGGAACTAAAACACACAAATTGGTACTTGAAGGTCTCTTTGGACCGGTTGAAAAGGTAACAACAACCAAAGAACTAATGGACAACAAACAAATTGCCGATTTTTTAATCAAATGTTTGATTTTAAAACATGATGATGAAATCTGTAAATTGATGAAAGGTAAGACTTACCAAGAAGAAATGGAGTACCTGATTCTCAATGAAAATAGAAATAAATTCATTAAAAATCTTTCGGTATCTTTGAATGGAAACTCTCTAATCCTTTACCAATATGTTGACAAACATGGCAAAATATTGTATGATATGATAAGTAAGACGGAAAATATTGGAGAAAGAAAAGTGTTTTTTGTATATGGTAAAACAGATACGGAAACAAGAGAAGAAGTTAGAAGTATTACGGAGAAAGAAAATGACGCTATTATTGTGGCTAGTTATGGTACCTTTAGCACTGGAATTAATATTAGGAATCTCCATAATGTTATATTCGCATCTCCATCCAAATCAAGAGTTCGAAATCTCCAATCTATTGGACGTGGTCTACGACTCGGTGATAACAAAACTGAAGCGGTACTCTACGATATAGCCGATGATTTAAGATACAAAAATCATATGAATTTTACTCTAAAACATTTCGTGGAACGAACCAAGATATATAATGATGAGAAGTTCAATTATAAACTGTATAAGATAGGATTAAAAAATGGAAGCAGTAAAAATAGTACGTCTTAAAAGTGGTGAAGACATTATTTGTTATATTGAGCAGGTGGATAAAATAAATTTTATTTTAAGAGAACCTATGGTGGTTCTTACTAAACAAGATTATAAAAATGATAAACACGTTATTATGATGAACCATTGGTTACCTGTTCCATTAATTCGCCATAATGAAGCGTTTATTATGGAAAGTGAAATTATAACTATGCTCGAACCAACTTCTGAATTTTCTGAATATTACGAAAACTCCGTTGATGCCTTGAAAAAGTATCAAAACTTCAACACATCTTCTTCTAACGAAGAAGAAAACTCCCTCTCTAAGGAAGAAATGTTGATGATGCTAGAGTCGGTTGGACCTGATTCAACAGAACTAATACATTAATATAAACATGCAGAGGGTACATATGGAGTGTGCGCCTTTGGCAAGCAAAAGTCAAGCATTTTTAAGGTAAACATTATTATGAACGATTTAAATACCGTAACAACACCAATACCAACAGCAAAACCAAAAAGACATTACATCAATAATGGAGATTTTTGTAAAGCACTGGTAGACTATCAGAATTCGGTGGCGGTTGCCAAAGCTGAAGGCAAACCAAAACCTAGAATTCCAAATTACATTGGAGAATGTTTTATGAAGATTGCTGAAGGGTTATCACATAAACCAAACTTTATTAACTATTCTTACCGTGATGAAATGGTTGGTGATGGTATTGAAAACTGCTTGATGTACTTTGAAAACTTTGATACCACAAAATCATCAAATGCTTTTGCTTACTTCACACAGATTATTTACTTTGCGTTTCTCAGAAGAATTCAAAAAGAAAAGAAACAACTATACGTTAAGTATAAAGCTACAGAACAGTTTGGTTTGCTTGATGAAAATCAACTGATGGGTTATGATGATATGCCGGTTAAACCATTTGAGTTATACAGTAACATTTCCGATTTTATTGAAACCTTTGAAGAAACTAAGAAACGAAAAAAGGCAATCAAAAAAGAAAAAGGTATTGAAAAGTTCTTAGAAGAATAAAATGAAAAAAATTGGCTTTACATGTTCGTGTTTTGATTTATTTCATGCTGGTCATGTGTTGATGCTTGAAGAAGCAAAGCAACATTGTGATTACCTAATTGTTGGTCTTCAAACCGATCCAACATTAGATAGACCGGATAAAAATAAACCGGTACAGACAGTTTACGAACGATATGTGCAACTCAAAGGTTGCAAGTACGTTGATGAAATTATACCGTATTCCACTGAAGAAGACCTGTTAAACCTATTGACAACATTGAAATATGATGTTAGAATACTTGGCGAGGAGTATAGGACTAAGACTTTTACTGGTAAACATCTTGACAAAGAGTATTACTATAATACCCGTACACACACTTATAGTAGCACGGAATTAAGGAAACGAATTGAAAGTAGCAATAATAACAGATCAACATTTCGGGGCTAGAAATGACTCTCTCCACTTTTTGGATTTCTATGAAACATTTTATGATGAAACATTTTTTCCTGCTATTGATTCTGCCGGAATTAACACTCTGCTTATTCTTGGTGACACGTTTGATAGACGTAAGTATGTAAACTTCTATTCACTTCAACGTGCAAAGAAGATGTTCTTTGACAAGTTGGCCGACCGTGGTATCAAAGTTCATATGTTGGTGGGTAATCATGATACATATTACAAGAACACAAATGAAGTTAATTCACCTAGACTTGTGCTAGAAGAATATGATAACATTAATATCATAAAGGGTCCGACACCTCATCTTGTTATTGGTGAAACTTCAATTTGCATGATGCCATGGATTTGTGCCGAGAATTATACTGATTCTATGGATACATTGAAACTTACAGAAGCCACAATCTGCATGGGACACTTTGAGATTGAGGGCTTCCAAATGTATCGTGGTGCACCTTCACATGAGGGACTAGAACCAAAGATGTTTGATAAGTTTGATATGGTGTTTTCTGGACATTATCACCACAAGTCAAGTAGAAAGAACATTCATTATCTTGGCAATCCATATGAATTAACTTGGCAGGACTATGATGATCCACGTGGATTTCATATCTTTGATTTGAAGACACATGAATTGGAATTCATACAGAATCCTAATCGTATGTTTATCAAAGTTGTTTATGATGATAAGGATGTGGAAATTAAAGACATTACATCGATGGACTTAACACATTTAAAAACGGCATACGTCAAAGTGGTTGTTTTGAACAAAACAAATCCATATTTGTTTGATACCTTTATCAACAATATTTACCAAGCCGTACCAATTGATATTACAATTGCCGAAGACTTCACTGAAACTGAAGACTTCACTGATGATGATATAGATCAAGCAGAAGATACAACAACAATTCTAAATAAGTATGTCGATAACTTGACAACTGATTTGGAAAAAGATAGAATAAAGAACCTACTCAGGGAACTGTATATAGAAGCATTGAATGAGGAAACATAATGAACGGATACGCCACAAGACTGGTAAATGAACCAGAAAAAAGACTAATAACACCAACACAATATTACATTGACACTGGTTTTTTTGTGCCAGGAGAAATCGATACAATTTCCAATTATTGTTCTCAATTTATGTTGCGAGATGGCGAGTTATTTAATGGTCATGATTATGAAGAAAGAAAAGCAAGACTACATTTTATAGAACAACCAGATTCACAGAATCGATGGATTTATGATAAAATCAATACCTTGGTTGGATTTTATAATGACACTATATTTGGTTTTGACCTTATTGGTTATAAGTATATGCAATATGCGGAATATGATGTTGGTGGCCACCAAAAATTTCATGCAGACATTAGATATGGATTCGATGGACAGTACATCTTTGAACACATGCGTAAACTCAGCCTCATTGTAATGTTAAGTGATTCATCGGAATATGAAGGTGGAGATTTGTCTTTAGAGGTTTCAGGACCAGGTCGTGGAATTCCAATTAGGTTGGAAAAAGGACAAGTTTTAATGTTTCCTTCTTTCATACCACATCAGGTAAATCCCGTGACTAGCGGACTTAGAAAAACCCTTGTTACTTGGATACTAGGACCAAAATTTAGATAATGATTACTTTTGAAAAAGTTCGTTGGAAGAATTTTCTTTCAACCGGCAACGCATTCACTGAAATTGAACTTACACGATCAACGAACACACTTATCGTTGGTCACAACGGTGCGGGTAAATCCACGATTCTGGATGCACTCACGTTCGGTCTTTTCGGTAAGTCATTCCGTAAAATCAATAAACCACAGTTGATAAACACGATCAATAATTCGGATTGTGTGGTTGAGATTGAGTTTAATATTGGTAAGAAGCAATATAAAATTGTTCGTGGAATCAAACCAAACATCTTTGAAATCTATTGTGATGGTACTTTGGTAAACCAAGATGCTAAAGCAAAAGATTATCAAGAACATCTTGAGAAGTTCATCTTAAAACTAAACTACAAGTCTTTCACACAAGTTGTTATTTTAGGCTCAGCATCTTTTGTTCCGTTCATGCAACTATCACCTGCTGACCGTAGAACAATCATCGAAGACCTTCTGGACATCCAAATCTTTTCTTCAATGAATTCTATTGTTAAGAATAGAATCACTTCAATTAAAGATGAACAGAAAACGGTTGACTATACAATCAAGTTGGCTGGTGAGAAGATAAGTTTACAGAAACAAAATTTAGAAGAACATAAGAAAAACCATCTTGTTGAAATCAACAAAAAGGTTAAAGAAGTTACAGACAATGGTATATATCTAAACAAGATTGCAAAAGATATTGAATTAATACAAAAACACATTAAACAGTTGACGGATAAAATTTCCGATAAAACTACTGTATCATCTAGAAACACAAAGTTGATAACTCTACAATCTAAGTTTGGAGACAATGTTAGAAAATTAAATAAAGAAATTACATTTTATGAAACAAATGATAATTGTCCAACATGTCAACAAGCTATTGCAACGGAAACAAAAGATAGTCAAGTAACAGGTAAACAACTCAAGATTACAGAAATAACAACTGCAACAACAAAGTTGGAACAAGAACTACAGAACGTTTACGACCGTCTAAAAGAAATTGAAGGTGTGCAAAATCACATCAATTCACACAATTCCGAAATTGTTAAACTGAATACACAAGTAACAGGCATCAATACGTACAATGCAAAACTATTGAGAGAGGTTGATGAACTTAGAACACGTACAGTATCAACAGAAAATAATGATGAAAAATTAAAGGTTTTGAATGCCGAATTACAAGAAGCAAAAAATCTTGCTGAAAAACTTTCTTTAGATAAACAATACCAAGAATTTGCGGCAACACTTCTTAGGGATACAGGTATCAAAACAAAGATTATCAAACAATATCTCCCTGTTATGAACAAGTTGATTAACAAGTATTTAACCTCGATGGACTTCTTTGTCAATTTTAATCTGAACGAATCGTTTGAAGAAATAATTAAGTCTCGTCATCGTGATGAATTCTCCTATGCATCATTCTCCGAAGGTGAAAAGATGCGTATCGACCTTGCTTTATTGTTCACTTGGAGACAAATTGCCAAGATGAAGAACTCTGTAAACACTAATCTATTGGTTCTCGATGAAGTGTTTGATTCTTCCCTTGACGGTGTTGGTACAGAAGAATTCCTCAAACTTTTGAACAGCCTAGATAATAGCACGAATGTTTTTGTGATATCCCATAAAGGTGACCAACTTTTTGATAAGTTTAGGTCTATAATTAAATTCCAAAAAACAAATAACTTTTCACAGGTCGTAAAATGAGTGATATAAAAAATGGTGTTTTAATAATTGACACAGATGCGTGGAAAAAAGATTTACCCATAATCTCTAAAAAAGTTGAAATATTTCCATTAGTTCCAGAAATTCATTCTGCGTTAAAATCCACATTGCCAGAATTTGATTTCAAAAATCCCTCAGTTGATCCAAACACTTTTGCAAGTTCTTTAGTTGAAACTTGTAAGAAGCACAATGGTTTAGGTCTTTCGGCTAATCAATGTGGTTATAATTATCGTGTGTTTGTAATGGGTACAGGTGATGAATATGTTGCATTCTTCAATCCAAAAATCATTTCTGTTTCAGAAGAAACAATACGAATGGAAGAAGGATGTCTTTCTTATATGGATTTATTCCTAAACATTGAACGTCCCTCCACAATTGAAGTGGAGTACCAAGATTTCACCGGTGTTACCAAAACAGCCAAGTTTGCCGGATTAACTGCTCGTTGCTTTCAACATGAACTTGACCATATGAACGGAATAGTGTATACTGTGCATATGAAGCCGTTGGCTTTGCAAATGGCAATCAAGAAACGTTCTAAACTTGCCGAACAAAGGCACAAGATTCAAAAAATGATGATTAACAAGGTGAAAGAAAAATTTAATGTCAAACGATTCTGAAACTGAAAACGAAAAGTGGCCAACACATGTTCAGAAACAATGGGAAGATTGGTCTGAAAAGAATCCAAAAAGTTCCTTTGAACACATTGATACCGAAGAACTGAAGAAAGTTCTTACCGAAGATTTGACTTATGCATCCGGTATGGATGTTAAAGAATATACTTTGTTCCAGAAGTGGTGTGAAGTGCAAGAAAAGTTTCCTACAAAAACAAACAACACCTTTTGGGGTGATGAAAAGGTTCTTGTCGATGGAGAACAGGGTAAGTATATCGACCTTGCCAAGAGCAACATCTGGATACCAGAATCACCTGATGACTTCATGAATCTACGTCCTGTCATGGAATTTACTGATGACTCCGGATCAAAATTCACGACAGGAATTGACGGTACAACCATAAAAAGCGACAAAAAACGTACCAAAGACCTTCCTATATTGTGGAACACGACACGTACCTTTATCTCAACGATGAAGAACAACTCAAACATTGGTCGTAATCTTAACTTCATTGTCAAAGATGATGCTACTGGTAAGTATCTTGGTGTTATCTGTATTTCTTCCGACTTTCTTGACTTGACACCACGTGATACTGCTATTGGTTGGGAACGTGAAAAGAAAACTCAAGGTGGTATGATTAACCACACTGCAATTGGTTCTTCTATTGTTCCACTCCAGCCACTTGGTTTCAATTACATGGGTGGTAAATTACTTGCGTTGCTTTGTTTATCTGACACAGTTCAAAAATTGTGGAAAGAAAAGTATGGTGATGTTCTTGCTGGAGTTACAACCACTTCTCTTTACGGAAATACTAAGTCTGGTGGTCTATCTCAGTATGATGGTCTTGAACACTGGAACAAAATGGGTTTCTCGTCCGGTTCGGTTGCTTTCGAACCTCGTAAATCTACACTAAACATGCTTTGGAATTGGCTCAAAGAAAACCATACGGAGAAATACTTTGAATGGTGGGAAGCTAAGAATGATAAAGGTCTGCCGTTCAAACGCGACCACAAGAATCGTTCATTACATTTCTTGTATCCAAAACTTGGTATTCCAAAAGAGTTAACACGTACAGCACACCAACGTGGTATCTATTTTTCACCACTCTACAATAATACCAATGAGTTTCTCCGTGGAGAAATTACGGAGGACCAACTCGTTAAATCTTTTGATACATCCGAAGAAGCACTTTCGGAACTTTGGAAATTGAAGTATGCCAAAGGTCGAATTCGTCAACTACAAAAGAAGAACAATGTTTCATATGAAACTCTGTTCTATGATGATTTGGTATATATGTCTTGGGAAGAAACCAAGCAAAAATATTTGCCGCAAGTGGGACGGTAAATCATCAAGTGTGCCACAAAAACACTTGACTTTTATCCTACATAATTGTATAATATGATTTGCTCACAAGAGCAGTGTTCTTAAATTTAAAATGGAGTTTATTATGAAAAAATTAACCGCTAAAGAAAAAATGTTGCAAGCCTTGACTAAGAAGGAAGGTTACAACACATTCAGCGTAGCACAGGCTCGCACACGTTTTGGTATCAGCAATGTTGCCGCACGTATTGCTGAGTTGCGTACAGAAGGCTATGCTATCTACACCAACATTAAGTCGCGTGCTGATGGCTCTAAGGTTGCTGTTTACCGTCTTGGAACTCCTTCCAAGTCTTTCAAAGCACAATGCCGTGCTATGGGTGTTCGCCCACAAGCCGTTTAATCCTGGTTTGACATAGGAGGGTACCATTTTTTAATGGTCTCTCCTTTTTTTTATTTTTGGAGTACAAATGGAAATTTCAATCAAAACAGAAGAATTAAGAAAACATAAACTATTTGTGGCCACACCAATGTATGGTGGACAAAATCACGGTTTGTACATGAAGGCTTGCCTCGACCTTCAAGGTATGTGCATCCAATATGGAATCGATGTTAAATTCTCATTCCTATTCAACGAATCTTTAATCACACGTGCAAGGAATTATCTAGCTGATGAATTCTTAAATCGTTCTGATTGCTCTCATATGCTTTTCATTGATTCGGACATTAACTTTAATCCACAAGATGTTATCGCAATGTTAGCATTAGATCGTGATGTTATTGGGGGTCCTTATCCTAAGAAAGCCATCAAATGGAATAACATCAAGAAGGCTGTACAGATGCATCCGGATATTGATTCCGGAACATTAGAAAAACTTACTGGTGATTACGTTTTCAATCCAGTAAAAGGTACTGCACAATTCTCTGTTTCTGAACCACTTGAAGTTATGGAAATTGGTACAGGCTTTATGATGATTAAACGTGAAGTGTTCCCTAAATTTGCTGAACACTATCCACAGTTAAAATATAAACCAGACCACGTTGGTCAAGCACACTTTGACGGCTCACGTTACATTCATGCATACTTTGATACCGTTATTGATCCAGTGTCGGAACGTTATCTTTCAGAAGATTACATGTTCTGCCAATGGTGGCGTAATATGGGTGGTCAAATTTGGCTCTGCCCATGGATGCGTACACAACACATCGGTACCTATCATTTCCAAGGCGACATGCCTGCCGTAGCGAATTACGTTGGAGAAATGTGATGCTTGTTGGTTTACTTGGATTTATTGGTTCAGGTAAAGGTACAGCAGGTGACATTCTTAAAGATATGGGATTCACTCCCATATCCTTTGCAAAAGGTGTTAAAGATGTTACCGCAGAAATGTTTAGTTGGCCTCGTCATTTATTGGAGGGTGATACACAACACTCACGTGAATGGCGAGAAAAACCAGATAGCTTTTGGTCATTAGAATTCGGAAAAGAATTTACACCACGTTTAGCACTTCAACTCATGGGTACCGAAGTTGGTCGTGATGTGTTCCATAAAGATTTTTGGGTAATTAAGTTAAAGAACTATATCGATAACGCACCCGAACAAAATTATGTTATCACTGATGTTAGATTTCAGAATGAAATTTCTTTTATCAATAAACACGGTGGCACATTAATTGAAATTAAACGTGGCATCACACCACATTGGTATGAAATTGCGGCAAAAGCAAATCGTGGTGATACACACGCTGAACTTTGGATGCAAGAACGCAGTGATGTGCATGAATCTGAATGGAGATGGGTTGGTCAAGATATTGACCACACTATCGACAACGTTGGAAGTCTGGAAGACTTGAAGAAAAAATTGAAGAAATGCTTGATTAGTTCCTTCGGAACTGATATAATCCGTGAACCTACTTAAGGAGTATTATTATGAAACTTTCCACAAATACGATGAGTATTTTGAAAAACTTTGCATCAATTAATGAGGGTATCTTTATTAAACCCGGCAATGTTATTGAAACTATCTCTAAACAAAAAAACATTCTTGCGAGAGCAGAATTAGCCGACACGTTCGAAGCTGAATTTGGTATTCACGACTTGAATAATTTCTTGGGTAACATCACACTTTCACGTGATGCACAACCTGAAATTGAGATTGAAGAAAAGAACATCATCATCAAAGGCCTTGGTGGTCGTTCTAGTACCAAGTATCGTAAAGCGGCCAAAGAGACTATTCTTGTTCCACCCGATAAAACCATTTCTATGGAAAACGCGGAAATCAAGTTTCCACTTGACGCACAAGACCTAGAATGGATTTTTAGAGTTGCATCAGCACTTGGTTCACCAAACATCGCCTTTGTTTCTGACGGTGAATCTTGCACAATCGAAACTTTTGATGCAAAAGATGATGCATCACACGTTAATTCAACAACTTTGAATGTAAATGGTACAGGTACAAAGTATCGTATGGTCTTTGCTACAGAAAATCTGCGTTTTGTTCCTGGTGCATATGAAGTTTCTATTGCTTCTAAAGGCATTGGTCACTTTAAGAATACAACTGTACCGGTTGAATATTGGGTGACTACTGAAACTGGTTCCAAGTACGGAGAATAATTATGACTACTGTGAATACTCTATATGGTTCTTTCGATGAGAACCAACTCAAATCGATTCGTGATGCACTCTCTGAAATTTCTAATGAAATGACGGTAATTGATTCTCACAAAGAAGCTATCAAAGATGTTATTGATGCACTCTATGATAACTTCAAGATTCCTAAAAAAGTTCTCCGCCGCATGGCAAAAACTCACCACAAGCAATCTTTCCAAGAAGAAGTGACTGAAGATAATGAATTCGAAGCACTCTACATTGGTATGACTGAAACAAAATGAACCCAGTCGGCCGTAGAAACTTTGCAAAAAGCCTAGGGCTGGTTGGTCTACTCGCAGTTGGTGTTGAAGGTTATAAACAAGTCAAAGAACGTATTGTATATAAGCAAGATGAACTACCAACCGCGGAGTTAGAGAAACAACTTGAAGGAAAACCAGTGTTGCAACTACAAGCAATATATGGTGAAGAATTACCTCCTGCAAAAGTATATGGTACAAATGACATGTACATTGTAGGACTTGGAGGACTTGGACCAACATACAAACCTGGAACAGAAAAATATGTTGCAGTGAAAATTGTACCAGGTCCTGATGGTAAACTTTATGTCAAAGAGAATGACACTTGGCGTAGAATGTGATACAATGATGTTTTATATTATGGAGAATTTGAATGAGCAAACAAATGTTGTGGGTGGAAAAGTATCGTCCTCATAAAATTGAGGACTGTATTCTTCCGGAGTCTATTAAATCTACCTTTCAGGAATATGTTGACAGAAAAGAAATCCCAAATTTGCTACTTACTGGATCCGCAGGGGTCGGTAAAACAACGATTGCAAAAGCCCTCTGTGAAGAAGTTGGCTGCGATTATATTGTCATCAACGGATCGGACGAAAATGGCGTTGACGACATCAGAATCAAAGTCAAGAATTATGCATCATCAATGAGTCTTTCTGGTGGCCGAAAGGTCATCATTATTGATGAGGCTGATTACTTGTCTCACAATGCCCAAGCCGCACTTCGTGGCTCTATTGAAGAATTCGCAATTAATTGTTCTTTCATTTTTACTTGCAACTTCAAACATAAGATTATGGAAGCACTGCATTCCCGTTGTTCTGTTGTTGAATTCAAATTACAAAATGGCCAAAAAGCTAAAATGGCCTCACAATTCTTTAAGCGTCTAGAATGGATTCTTTCTGAAGAAGGTGTAACTTATGATAAGCAAGTGGTTGCCGCTGTTATTACTAAACACTTTCCAGATAATCGTCGTGTCTTAAATGAACTTCAAAGATATTCTTCCAACTCAGATAAAAGTATCGACAAAGGTATTCTTGGCATTGTTTCTGATATTAATATTACAGAACTTGTTAAAGCATTAAAAGCTAAAGATTTTGGTACGTCACGTAAGTGGGTAACTAATAATCTTGATTCAGATAGTGCAACTATCATACGTAAAATCTATGATAACATGTACGAATATTTGTTACCGGATAGTATTCCTATTGCTGTTCTGGTCCTTGCAAAATATCAATATCAGGCGGCCTTTGTTGCAGACCAAGAAATTAATTTAGTTGCTTGCTTGACTGAATTGATGGTTGAATGTGGATTTAAGTGAGATATATTATGATGACACGTGAAGAAAAAATGGGAGAACTGGGTTTGACTGGTGAAAAGGTTGTAACGAATATGTTAAATCGACTTCATCCGGGTCTTGTGATTGAACATTCTATCAACAAGTATGACCATGAAAAAGATATGCTCGTTGACGGTAAAAAAGTTGAAGTTAAAACCGAATCACCTTACGTTTTTGCCAACTGTTTTTCCTTTCGGCCGAACCAGTTGAACAAGTGTAGGAAAGTTGACGTTCTTTATATTGTTTCAGTTCCACATATTAAATTCAAACACTTCTCGGACGGTTGGGTTTACCGTCTATCTCCAAAAGAATTTAGGACAATTGAATACACAACCAAATTTGGTACTAAAATGATTGGTATTCCTATCAAACAGGAAGCATGTATTCCTGTGTATAAAATGTCCGAAGAAGAAATCGTCGAACTGATGAAATATAGCCATACAGATTACAAATAATGGCCGATTTATTCAAAGACATTGTTCCAAGTATTTTACTGTCTAAGAAAGATGTACTTGAGAACGAAAGTGACTATGCACCATTCATAGTAAACCGCTCACTCTCATATCACATGGATTGCATTTTATATGCGAACCAGATGAATATGAATCACAATTTACCTAAAAAACTTCAATATCAATATCTTCTAAATACCATCAGACCTATAAAACGAAAGTTTCAGGCCTGGCAAAAACAGGTCGTGGTTAAGGACTTGGATTGTGTGAAAGAATATTTTGGCTATTCAAATGAAAAAGCTAAAGAAGCATTACGCATTCTATCAGAAGAACATATCGCTTTGATAAAAGAAAAACTAGATAAAGGCGGAGTGAAGAAATAATGATTAAAATAGAAGACATGGTAGAGGTGACCTTGAATGAAAGAGATGATTTCCTAAAGGTAAGAGAAACACTCACCCGCATTGGTGTAGCATCAAAAAAAGAAAAAATTTTGTACCAATCTTGCCACATCCTGCATAAGCAAGGCAAATATTATATTGTACACTTCAAAGAACTATTCTCATTGGATGGTAAGCCAACAGACCTAACCGAGAATGATATCGCTCGGAGAAATACTGTTACCAATTTATTGGGAGATTGGGAACTTATTAAGATTGTCAATGCTGAAAAGACCAAGGAGCCAACTGTGTCTTTGTCTCAGGTAAAGATTATTTCACATAAAGAAAAAAATGATTGGCAGTTAGTACCAAAGTATAACATAGGTAAAAAACCACAACCGGTGGATAAATAAAAAGAGCCCACCTTAGGGCTGTTTGATGCTACGGTAAAAGGCGTCCGGGCAATTGCACTGTCACCCGTTAGTTGACCCTGTATTAAGTAAGCAGGTATACTATGCCTTCGGGGTAGTAATTTTAATTAACTCGCTTTTAGGAGAAAACTATGACACATCTATCATTGCCATACGGCAAATCTTTGCTTCCATCCACTGTTGGTTTCGACCGACTACTAAGTACCTTTGAAGAATTCGACCTTCTTCCAACAGGTGCTAAAATACAATCTTATCCACCATACAACATTCTTAAAGAAGATGATGAAAACTACACGATTGAAATTGCCGTTTCGGGTTTCAAACGTGATGAAATTGAAATCACTTCAGAAGGTGGAAAACTTTATGTGAATGGATCAATCAAGACTGCAAGGACTTCCGATAAGTATCTACACCGTGGCATCGGTACAAGGGATTTTTCCCACAAATTTGTACTTTCTGAAACCATTGTGGTAAAAGATGCCGATATCTCTGACGGTCTATTGGTTATCAGTCTGGTAAACATCATTCCAGAAGAAAAGAAACCACGTAAAATTGAGATTGGTTGTAGCAAAAATACAACAAAAGACTTGACAAAATAATGTAAGTCTGTTAGAATCCTTGTAAGTAACTCGGATTCTAACATGGAAATCTTCTTATCCTCATATAGTCTTTTTGTCTTAGGTGCATTCCTAGGCGCACTGTTGGGTCGGACATTTACTTTTGGAATCCTTGCTGTTTGTTTTTTAATTATGTTGATTAGATTATGAAAATGTATAACCCAATTAAACTCCGTAATAAAATTTCTCTATCAGAAGTGTATTACACATATTCTCATTGGCCATCTAAAGACATTGATGGTGTTGAATTTTTGTCGGTCGTAAAACAAGTACCCTCACACTCAAACACACAAACCATTCACTATATGCGTAAAGATTCCTTGGAAAAGGTTAAGGCATAATGAACAAACATTCACTTGACATTGCTATGGTTTTGTGTTATAATTTAGCCATACTTGCCGGCACTGTGTGTGTTGTTCAATTTTATGATTGGTCTCCTTGGTGGTTCCTGGTGTCGGTTATCTGTTTGTTAAATTTTAAAGCGAAAGAAGATTAAAATGAAATTTGCACTTGCATCCGATCTCCATTTGGAGTTTGAGACAATTGAATTGAATAACACCGAAGGTGCTGATGTATTAGTCCTGTCCGGTGATATTTGCGTTGTCAAAGATTTGGCTTTTACAGAAAGTATTCGTTCTGAAAAATGGATGAAGTTCTTTACACACTGCTCAGAGCAGTTCAAAGACGTAATCTACATTATGGGTAATCATGAACATTACCACGGAGACATTGCTAAGTCTTATGACCAACTACGTGGTGCTTTGTCTGGATTACCTAACATACATGTGATGGAAAAAGAATTCATTACCTTTGGTGATGTGACCTTTATCTGCGGCACTCTTTGGACTGATATGAACAAGGAAGACCCTAATACTCTGTATGGTATCAAAGGTTACATGAATGACTACCGCATTATTGAAAACAGTAATGAGATGGTGAGTTTCAAGTCTCCTGTATATGGCACCAAAGAAGATGGTTCAACCGACTATCAAAATGTGGTGAGTCAGGAATTTCATACACGACCAAGTAAATTTACTCCAGAAGTTTCTGTAATTGAACACAAGGCGATGTTGAAGTTGATTGATGAAGTAACAAAGTATATGGGGTCCGAAAAGATTGTTGTTGTTGGACACCATGCACCTTCAAAACTTTCCACAAAGCCAAAGTATCAAGGTGATGTAATGGTAAATGGTGCATACAGTTCTGATCTTTCCGAGTTTATCTTGGATCGTCCTCAGATTAAAGTATGGACACACGGTCACACACATGATACGTTTGACTATAGAATTGGTTCTACTCGGATTGTTTGCAATCCACGGGGTTATGACGGTTACGAAGACCGTGCTGACAATTTTCAACTACAATACATTGAGGTTTAATTATGCCATTATTTGAAATTGACGTTCTCACTACTTTCCGCAACAAGTATGTTATTGAGGCGGAAACGCTTGAACATGCTTATGATGAGTTGGTGATGACTGAACATAATCGTGAGTTTGATGAAGTAACACAAAAGTTCCTCGGTGAACTAATCATCGAGGGTCGTGAAACCACACCTGAAGGTGTGACGGATACGATTAATCGTCTAAAAGATGATAAGTCTGAATTCTGTTCTTATTGGATGGATGTTGATAAACTCATACATAAGATTGATTACACTAAATAATTTATCTGGCGTTCGTATAGTGGAAAATACAGGGGATTTCTACTCCCTAAACGTGGGTTCGATTCCTGCACGCCGGACCATTTAATTATGAAACCAAAATTCATTGATGCATATATGAAAACGGCTGAGGTTTTCGCAGAACTATCCTCAGCACGTAGACTCCATGTTGGTGCGATTGTCGTAAAAGATGACCGCATCATTTCTATTGGTTACAATGGAATGCCTTCCGGTTGGGATAACAACTGCGAGGACTATTATGGATTAGATTTAAAAAGTAATCCAACTTTAGTCACCAAACCTGAGGTACTTCATGCTGAAACAAATGCGATTGCCAAATTGGCTAAATCTACAGAATCTGGTCTTGGCGCTACTATGTTCATTACCCACGCTCCATGTCTTGACTGTGCCAAACTTATCTACCAAAGTGGTATTAACAGTGTTCTATATCGGAACTCTTATCGGAATACTGATGGCGTTACGTTTCTCGAAAAATCAGGCGTTCAAATAACTCAAGTTTAATTTCACCATACGAAATCTTCCAGTACCTAAATATTGATAGTAACTGGAGATAAAATGAAGGTCAGAATAATTAACTGTCCAGACAAAGATTTCAAACCCTTTATTGAAAGGGCCGTAGAGTTTTACGCTCAAAATTTAATAAAGTCCAAAAGACTTAGAGACAATATACAACTCACAATAAAGTTCAATACAAAATTAACTGTTTGGGCACTCGCTTCGATAGAAGAATACAATGCTTCAAACAAAGCAAGAGAATTTTTAATTGAAATACATCCATGGCTCGGTGCCGCAGAAATATTAAAAACACTTGCACATGAAATGGTGCATATAAAACAATTTGCTAACGGTGAAACAAACGAAACACTTTCCAAATGGAAAGGAATTTCAATAGATTCTGATGCTATAGATTACTATCTACATCCGTGGGAACTCGAAGCATATAGTCTTGAAACTGGACTATGGACTAAGTTTGCAGTTAAAGAAGAATTATGGGATGTATTTGAGGGTATCTCTAATCCCGATGCACCAATAAAAAAAGAAGATATAAAATGGAAATATTTGACAGATGAAAACCGCACTTCTTCTAACGGGTAATCCTCGATTCTCAATAGACTTTGATTCACAGTTACAAAATCTAACTAAATCAGCAATTGATTTATACATCGTATTCTGGCGTAGAGAATTTGGATGGGACCCTAAAATCTCGGAGAATTGGTGCGATTTAAAATTGGCTGGCCAAGTCAGAGATAAACTACAAGCACATCTCCCACCTTGGTACAAAATCAAATTCATTGAGGTTCTTGATCCTTCTGCTATAGAAGATTTACCTAAAGAGTATGAGTCATATAACAGCACACCAGCAAATGTTTGGCAACAATATAAATGCTTACAGTATTGTGATATGTGGCGTAGGGAACTTGATGCATATGATTTGGTGATTCGTTCTCGCACAGACTTAGGTTTATCTGAGCCGATTGATTTGAAGTTAGCACATAGATGTTTGTTGGAATCACCAAATACAATATACACTCCAAACAATCAACGGCTTGGTTATGAACCAAACTTTAATGACCAATTTGCCATTGGACTTCCACATGTAATGTCCATTTATGCCGATGCAGTGGATCATTTTGACCAGATGTACAATCAAGGTATCAAATACAATCCCGAATATTTGATACAAACACACCTTGCAAGTCACGGTGTCACATGGCCAGAAACCACGTTTGAAATTGTCCGTGACCCTGCACACTATGTTCCAATTGAACATGGTAAATGGGGAAATATTTAAAATTATTTTTCAAAAAATTGTTGCCAAGACATAAAAAGTCCTATATAATATCACTATGAACAAAATACCTTCAACCCTCTCGAAATCCTGCTTGACAGCAGAGTATCGCACACCGTTTATTGGTAGTGATAATCAATCATGGGGTCATTTAGGGGGTAGTGTAACAAGGTAAATCGTAAAAGTAAAACCAAAGTTTCACAACCCTCAGACCTAAAAAATCTGAGGGTTTTTGTTTGGAAGTGTTGTAATCTTACAACAGCATGGTTGACAAACAGATTGGTTCTGTTATACTCTATGCATAGATTGAGAAATCAATCAAATGTTCTTTAAAAAGTTAAGTGTAATTTTATTCCCGAGTAGTGTAGTGGTAACACACCAGACTTTGACTCTGATATTGTAGGTTCGATTCCTACCTCGGGTGCCATATAAAAACACATTACTAAGAGTCCAGGTTCAGAGCGTGGCATAATGTGTTTCTATATGGAGAGTAATGCAGGTGCGTTGGTGCGCCGACCAGCCTTGAAAACTGGGTTCTCAGAAATGGGATGGGGTTCGACTCCTCTGCTCTCCGCCAATTTATAAGGAGGCAATATGCCAGCAGTATTTCTTGTAAGTGACACACACTTTGGTCATGCTGGTGTATGCCGCTTCACACGTAACGATGGTGTTACGAAACTAAGGCCATGGGATAATCCAGAAGATATGGATGAAGCAATGGTCAAAGCATGGAACGAAACAGTAAAACCTACTGATAAAGTTTATCATCTAGGTGACGTTGTTATTAACCGCAAAGCAATGAGCATTATGCACAGGCTGAACGGCGACAAGGTTCTTATCCGAGGTAACCACGACATTTTTCGTGATGATGAATATAGACTTCACTTCCGTGAACTACGTGCATACCATGTAATGAACGGAATGATTCTGTCACATATTCCTATCCATGAAGAAAGTCTAGGACGTTTCGGTGTTAACATTCATGGTCATCTTCATGCAAATCGTGTGATGAAGAACGGTGTTGTTGATCCACGGTATCATTGTGTATGTGTAGAGCAAACAGATTTTAGGCCAATTCTTTTTGAGGATGTTATCAAACGAATCAAAGAAGAAGGTGGTGAAGTAGGTTTTAGGAACGGTAACGGTCCTACAATGTAACATGGAAGGTTGGGTGAGTGGTTAAACCAGCAGTTTGCTAAACTGTCGTTGAGAAATCGGCGCAACGGTTCGAATCCGTTACCTTCCGCCATACCTCGGTAGTTTAATGGTAAAACGGCGGATTTATATCCCGTAAGCAACAGATAATTGGTTCATCTGAGTTCGATTCTCAGTCGAGGTACCAAGTTAAGGAAAATATGTTTAAAGTGATAGGAAAAGAAGAATCGTTTAAGGTTCTTACACTTGCAGAAGCAATGAATCTTGCTAAAAATATGAATGAGTTTGTGACCATCCGTGGTCCTGATTTTGAAGTTGTTGGCAA
>Ga0304729_1000722_pt1 | contig 23163 bp, 21 predicted proteins | sample C_131016_MF_Meta_FD_190475 | JGI IMG/M metagenome (GOLD analysis project Ga0304729, IMG submission 190475) | Freshwater microbial communities from Lake Croche, Canada to study carbon cycling - C_131016_MF_MetaG (v2) (version 2) | ecosystem: Environmental > Aquatic > Freshwater > Lake | place... | reverse complement strand
ATCTGGTCCCAGAGTAGACGTATGGGCGCCCGGTACTTCTATTGTTAGTACAATGTCTACTACTAATGCGTTTGGATCTACTGCTCCATATCCTCCAAACACATCTTATATAATAGGTAGCATATCAGGAACATCAATGGCATCACCACAGATAGCCGGATTGTGCGCTCAATTATTGCAAGCATATCCAATGGCTACCCCTGCACAAATTCGTACTAAAGTAATTAATAATAGTACACTTAATGTATTATATGATACGGGTATTTCAGATGATTATGCAATCCCATATACATTACACGGTGGACCAAACAGATATGGTTATCAACCATTTAATGCTGCAATTAACGCTAATGTAGCCGGACCAGTCACAATGTCGAATATTAGTATAAATACATAATAAGGAATAACTAAAATGTCATCATATGTATACACCGCAAATTCAGCGTTTCAAACGACTGCTAATTTAGGAACAGACAAAATCAGAATTGCTACAACAACCTCAGCCATTCAGTACGACACTGGATCACCCAAAGTAATTGGTACAGGAACTATTGCAGTAGCAACTACATCAAAAACAGTTACTGGAACAAGTACTCAATTTACCACTGAAGTGCAAATAGGGCAATGGTTATCCGGAAACACAACTAATCTTATTCTTGGACAAGTTGCTAGTATTGCCAATAATACTAGCTTAACATTGACTGCCAATGCTTCTATTAATAATGCATCAGTGGCGTATGCTATATCTCCAACATCTGACGGATTCGCTTTAGCAACTACTAACAGTTCTATTATCCCAGCAAACACTACATTGAATAGTGTTATTGTTGGTCAAGGTAATGTAGTTTCGTTCTTAAATGTTACGGGTACTGCTGGTGCATTCAGTGTTACTGAATTAGGTATGCCACATGCTAACATGGCCAATGGATACCTAGTAGGTTAATTTTTACTCCTTGAGATAAATATATAATACATTCGCATTCGGCGAGTTTATGCGGTCCCCGCCGCGTAGTGACTAGAACTCACTAATATTTCAAGGAGAATCAAATGGGACGCCCTCTAAAAATCGCAAAGGCTCAAGCGGTCTTAACAATCACAAATACAGCAACAACAGGCAGTGTTGTTACAATATCAGGTGGAAATCTAACTACAGCACCCACTGTAGGTGTATCAAAAGGTATGTCATTTGTATGTGCATCAAGCATCAGTGGTTTAGCAGCCAATACAATATATTATGTTGATACTATTCTAACAAACACTACATTTAGTGTTTCAACTACACAATTAAGTGTTCAACCGCGTGTAATGGCTTCATTGTCTAATTCATCAGGTGGAACAGTTAAAGCAACTTTTAATCCAGTTGACGCATACTTTAATAATCCAGTTGGTGGTGCAGGTTTTCCTGCTACTAATGCTAACACATATAGCGTAGTTGGTGGCAATACAGCAATCATTGGTAAACAAGTATTGGCTAATGTATGTATTGGTGTTCAAGGTGTGGGTAATGTATTCGCAAGCACAGGTAGTAATATCGTAGTTGGTTTAGGTACTGATTTTGCTAACATGGCCACAGGTACGCACTTATATGCACAATGGGGCAATGATGTAAACGTAGCAATGTTGTTAGGTACTACTACTTCAACTAAGGGTAACTTAAAAGTTGTTGTTGCTAATACAACTGTATCAGGCAATATTATTGGTACATCTGGTAATGCTCAAACATTGACAGCATCTACCCCAGTCGTATTCGATTCAACATTTGGTGGTTTAACTGCTGGCACAACATACTTTGTTAAAGCTATTGCCAACGCAGCAGCATTTACAGTTGCAGCAGCACCAGGTGGTGCAGAAGTTCAATTGACAGCAAATGCAAGTGTTACTGGTAATGCTATTCAAAATCGTGTTGTATTGAGTGCTGTATCAGCAAATAATGCATCAGGTACAACTGGTTACGGTGATGGTTTCGCTCAAGCATTACCAGAAGCTGGCTACATTGTTCGTCAAAAAGGCAAACAAAAATATCTAGTAACAGGTACAGTAACCGGCTTAACTGCACAATGCTATACTGCAAAACTTGCAAATACAGCATTGACTCCAAACACAATGCATATTATTGCTACTGATGCTGCTAGCGTTGGATACTCAGTACAAACATTATCTGACCACACAGTTGGATTGTTTAATACTGATTCTGGTCCAGTTGCTACAGGTAATATTGTTCTACCAGGACAACCAACTGGTACCGCAGGTTATATCAATACTTCACCGGCGTTTTCTACTTTCAACACAGCATACGCAGCTAATACATACGGTGGACAGCCTTACCCAATAGTACAAATTGGTAATGCTTAATCATGGCAACCGCAACAAGTAAGGTAAACAAAATGCAACCTGAAACTGAGATAGCTATACTTCAGTTCCAAGTTAAGAGCCTCGAAGATAAAATCGGGGAACTTAAAGTGGATCTGAGAGCACTACATGATACGATTGAAGCTAACGCAGAAGAAACTAGACAAATGTTGAAATCTATGCGTGAACAAGATGTCAAAGAGCATGGTGAATTGGCTAGTAAGATTTCAGTATTAGAGAAATGGCGCTGGATGATGATGGGAGCAGGCGTAATAGTCGGCTCGCTAGGATTCAATACAGTAGCAGCATTGCTAAAATAAAAAAGAGGCTTAGGCCTCTTTTTTTGTAAGTGTCTTTAGCTTTTCTTGAACCACATCAAAATTTACTGTACTAAATAATCCCGGATGCAATGGTTTGGGATATTGATTATCACCTACCCACGCATACCCACAATGTTCTTCATTAAGTTCAGGAACAAATTCATCACTTATTTCACAAAAGAATGTATGGTATGTGAATGTGTGATTGATAAATTTTTGTATAGGTACTAGTTTTGCATTAGTTGGAAACATTCCAATCTCTTCCGTGCATTCTCTAGCAATACCCTCAAAGAGAGTTTCATCATCTTCTATCTTGCCGCCCGGTATTCCCCAATTGCCTGGGTTTTTACTGTCAGTGCGTAATAGATAAAGGTAGCGATTTGTTTTATTACTATAAAAGAAAACGCCTGCGGATTGATTGCTCATACTATGATTTATCACAGTATTAGATGACGATAGAATAATCCCCTTGATCATACCATCCTTCAAATGATTTCATCCAAGAATGGTCTACGAATCTATATTGAACATTTGTAGTAAGATTAGTAACATATTCTAATGTTGTAGGAAGTGTAGCAACACTATCAAAACTAACGAACCATTGTCCAGTGCCTGCATTGTATTCAATAATGTCATTAGCAAATGCAACTAAATTACCCCATGAAACTGTACTGTCACCGGGAGCACCTATATTATCAACTATTAAATATCTACGTCCATTTATTGGTCCAGGTAACCCTGCATTTGGTCCTGTCAATTGTGGATTGATTACCCCATCAACTGGATCTAATGTATTTTGTGGCAATGTGTCTGGATCAATGTTGTAGATTAACAATCTATCATCATTTGGATTAGGAACAATTGTACCTACGATATCAGTTGTCATATATGGATTTTGTAACCAAATTTGACTAATGCCAGGTTTAACAGTTCCGTATACATTTAATACACTAGACCAATATATATCTGTATCGGGGTTTGGTGGTAAATCTAAATTGTTATTACCGGGATAGAATGCAATAGCTTGTGGTAATATTTGTAAAGTATTTCCAATTAACAATATCTTATATCCGTACGGGGTGATTTTTTGTCTAGTACCTAATAACAAATCATCATCTTGTATATCAGTTAGTGCATTACCTTTAAAAATCGATGCAATAATTTTCTCAATAACACCCATCTTCTTAAGTTTACTTGCTGTGCTAATCCAGATAGGCATGTAGAATTTCCATGTCATAACATCAATTGGATTACCTGTACCCACTGGTATGCTACGACTACTGAAAGTCAACCCATCTTGATATACAACACTCAATGAAGTCCAATCAATAAAGTTATCAGTACTTTGTATTTCTAATGCAGGGTTAAACAATGTACCTAATTGCTCAATCAATTGTAGTTTTTGATTATAGTTAGTAGTCCAAAAATCTACAGTGATTCTTAAGTTATAGGGTACTGGCATTAATCTTTCAATTGTAAATGCTTGTCCTTGTACTGTCTCATAGCTTTGTGTATCACTATTATATGACCGTTGGCGAACTTGAATCTTATCAATGAAGGTAGGATCTTGTGTTCTTTTTTGATCATATTCTAATGCACTAATATAATATGTTATCAATGGGGCGCTTGGTAGATTACTTGCGCTATTGTTAGCGATAATAGTACTAGCTTGTCTGCTGCTATCACCGTACATAACAGGAACACGAACTAATATTTCATTACCGGCTGGATCTTTGCCTTTAGTAACTTGCCAGTTACTGAATATTTTTGCAAATTGAATTAAAAATCTGCGTACCTGATTATCATAGAAAAAATCTGCCATTATATACTCTTTAAATTACTGGGGGCAACGGGTCAGGTGTCAATCCTAAAATAGTTGACAATGCTTGACGTTGCGGAACAAATGTTCCATCTGTAAGTTTTGTTTGCACTCTATTATTAATAAAGCCTGACTTCTGTGATTGATTAGCTTCAGTGAATCCAGTTTGTGTTCTTACATTCTGTGAAATTCTAACCCACAATCTACCGTCCCAACGATATAATAATTGAGGGAAGTAATCAATACGTAAGAAATAATCTCCAACTTGTGGATTTTGTGGGAAACTTATACCGGCACCAGTCGGCAATCCATTAGGTGCTTCGCCAGTTCCATCTAAATATCCTGTTGTATAACCAAAGCTACGAGGACTACTACGAGCAATATATTGGAATGCAGGATCACAATCTGCTCTCCAATCCATCTGTTGATTAATTGTTCCCGTAAAGCCCGGTGCTTCGGGATTAGCATCAGCCGTTGCATATGTATTATCAGCAGTACCGTATGGTCCAGTTATTGTCCCGCTTGAAACAACCGTTAAAATCTTATCACCTGATACCGGTCCGGAACCAGTGTCAGTTCTTTGTGGTGCTACTGTCATTGTTTCTAAATGAACAGTATTAAAAACATCTAACTTATCATAGCCCATGTCCGCAGTCATATCCCAAATACTTTTTATTGTTGATTTAGATATTTTGATTACTGGGCTAGGATTTTTGAAATTCGGATTGCGAATCATCATCACTGTGCCTGCTGTAGCAGGATTTGGTGCACCCAATGATGTAGCATTAACATTTATAGGCGGTGCGGGATTATTAATAGCATTAGATAATACACCATCACTTGAATATTCACCATACGTCGGTACAATATATAGATTGCTTCTGTCGTAACCTGCTTTTGGTACAAGGCGCTCGGCTTCACGTAATGCTGCATCATTAATTGCAATGTTTTGGTTATAAGTAGCAAGGATGTCTTTGAGATTATCCGCAGTATCTAATTGCCAATATGTAGGGTCAGGTGGATTAATACCAACTGGAACATCTATCAATGCTTTGTAATTTTTATCACCGTACGTAATTACATATCCTGCAGGATAAGTTTTATCTTTATCCCACAATCCTAGATAGGTATCTTGGTCGATTGGGGCGCTTAATATCTGACTAAATTCTTCACTATCAACTAATGGTTCACATTTGATACGCCATAAGTGAGGGAACCAAGTTGGACTAAAACCTTCGCTGGCATAATTAGCATCAGTAATTTGCATGAAACGTTTCAATGCTGTTGGTATAGTTTCTTTCAATGGATTGTAATCTAATAAGTGTGGTAATTCAATCACATCACCAACCATTAATTTTCTACCAATCAATTGGATCATATCATTGTAGTGAACAGTGATAAAAATAATATCGTTATTTAAGAACAACCCAAACTGACTTAAGTCAAAATCTAAATTCTGTACATTATAATGCCCACGCAAACGATAAATATTTGGGTCATATGTTCTATCACGGTTTTCTAAGAATAACAAATCTTGTATATTAGTAGGGGCTAATACATCATATTGAGGTTGTGTAGCATCTATCGATGGCCCTTGACTTGTCGGTCCCATATACTTATGTACATACAAATCCGTGGCACCTGCGGTAAACTGTTCTGATATCGTTCTATCAAAAAAGTTGTAATCGTTTGTTTTATTGGGACGCCAAAGGCTTAATCTAGGCATAGTTAATTCACTTTATTACTTATTTATCGTAAATACAGACGACGGCGTATTACCAAAAACTTGACATTAAATGGTTCTTGTGCTATAATACGTATTCAATTGAAACTTTGGAGTAATCAATGGCCACACGTAAGCATACAGACGATCATTTTGTAAAAGCACTCAACCCCCGAGATGCTGATACAAAGTATATGGGCGAAGAACCCTTCTTCCCTACACAGCCCGAACCCGAAGCAAGATTTTCAGCACTTGCCCGAAGTTTCACATGGTACACCCGATTCTATACTAAAAAAGACGCAAAAGAACTATTGTGTCAATATCTGGATTATAATAAACGCACTGACGAGGCCAAACAGATTCGTAAGGTCCACGAAAGCGAATTCATTATTACCTTGTGCTGGGTAGCACGTATGACAATGCGCGGTCTAGAATTGACCGAGCATGAAGAACTTAACCTTCAAAATGATATTACCCGATTAGTGAAATCGTTGACAGAAACCGAAGTAAAAACTAGCGCAACTAGTATTGTAAAAGAAGAAGTGGTTGCAACACGTCCTAACATTCAGGAAATTCTGAAAGAAAAGGCACGAGATGCCGCAGGTGAAATGGAAGGGATGATTGACGATTTTGTTACTAAAGGAAAAGCGTCAGAAAAGACAGTTGATATTGTAGCAAAATACAATGTCATGCCGCAACATATCCCAATCATTGTTGATATATGGAAGCGTAAGCAAGATGAATTCCAGCGTCTAAGTGATGGTGACGAGTCATTGAAAGAGGGTTATGCGTTTCTAGGTAAGATTCAGATTCGTAACATTCTGAAATTCATTGAAGGTGTGCTAGGTGACTTGAATAGTTACATTAGCATTAAGAAAGCAAGCAAGGCTCCGCGCAAACGTAAAGCGGTCCCTGTTGAGAAAATTGTTGCTAAACTAAAATACTTAAAGTTGTTCAAGGATGTTGCTACTAAACTTGATTTAGTAAGTGTGCATCCTACAAAACTTCACGGTGCAAGTGAGGCGTGGGTTTACGATACAGGTAAGCGCAAACTGCATCACTATATTGCTGACGAGTATAGCAAAGTGTTTAGCGTTAAGGGTAACACATTGCTAGGATTTGATGCAAATACTAGCGAAATGAAAACACTACGTAAGCCCGGTGAGCAAATCAAAGAGGTGATGGGAAGCAAGCCTGCGGCACGTAAGTATTTCAAAGATATCAAAGCAGTGGGAGCAGTCCCTAATGGACGCTTTAATGAGAATATGATTATTTTGAAAGCATTTTAAGGAGTTATTATGAGAGAGAAAATTATAGATTGGTGTGGTATACACCGCAAAAAGATTTGCTACACAATTGCAGGTCTTAATGTATTAAGCGGGTTAAGTTTAATTTATAGCGGACAAGATACAAATGGCTGGCTACAGATTTTTCTAGGGGGTGTCATTGCAATTGATACTGCAACAACACCATGAAAATTGATTTAAACAAATACCAAGAGTTTGTGGAAGCCGTTACTAGTCAACCTAGTAATGACTTAACTACGTTCATGGATACATGCGACCGATTGGATGCTAACTATGAAGTGTTTGACAGTGAAATGAAACATGGGCCCGATGTTAATGTCCCACTATTAATTACGGCATGTTTTGGTTTAGCAGCAGAAAGCGGAGAATTTATTGAAGTGCCCAAGAAGATACTTTTTCAAGGAAAAGCACTAAATGATGAAGCCGTTTTTCACATGAAACGTGAGTTAGGTGATGTAATGTGGTACTGGATTAATGCGTGTAGAGCATTGAACCTAGACCCTAATGAAGTGATTGCTGAGAATGTACGTAAGTTAGAGTCACGCTATCCCGGTGGAAAATTTGACGCATTTTATAGTGAAAATCGCAAAGACGGCGACTTGTAATACACAAACCATAGTGTTGCCTGATAAATAGTATTATTAGGTAACACTTATGTCAACATATCCAACTGCCAATCCTCTTTCTACCCCTTCTGGTCTAACATTAGATGAGTTAAAAGAGGGACTATTTAATAATCTTAGATTCCGTCTAGGTGACGGGATGATTGATATTGAATTGGATCCGCAACATTACGAAGCAGCGTACAATTACGCTATCAAGGTCTATCGTCAACGGGCACAAGCTGCTACGGAAGAATCTTATATTCTAATGACTATTGAGAAAAATGTAGATACATATACTCTTCCTGCTGAGTTTATCAATGTGCGTAGTATTTTCCGTAGAACAATTGGTTTAGAAACTGGCCCTTCAAGCAGTAGTTTTGACCCGTTCTCTAGTGCTATTCTAAACACATACTTATTGAACTATAATTATGCAGGTGGTATGGCAACATATGACTTTTATGCAGGTTATGTTGAGTTAGCTGCACGTATGTTTGGTGGTTATGTAACATACACATTTAACCCAGTGTCCAAGATATTGCGTATTGTTCGTGATCCAAAAGGATCTGGTGAGCGTGTATTAATATGGGCCGATGTACAAAAGACAGAAGAAATATTACTACAAGATCCGGGTGCTGGCGTATGGATTGGTGACTTTATTTTAGCTAATCTTAAATTGATGATTGGTGAAGCCCGTGAGAAGTTTGGTACTATTGCTGGTCCAGGGGGCGGCACATCATTGAATGGTACTGCTATGAAAGCAGAGGGCAAAGCAGCAATGGAATTACTGATTGAAGAATTGAAGAAATATGTAGATTACAGTCAGCCATTGACATGGGTACAAGGCTAATGAAAGCTAGTGAATTTATATTTGAATCAGAAGAACTAGATGAATATCGTGTAACAGACCGATATAATCCACAGTGGATGATTAATAGAGGCAATCATCCAGCTAAAAAAAATCTACCTATAATTCAAACTCCATTAACTGGCTACAACGTTAGATATTCACGGGACCTTAATGTACATGATTATTACTTGTATACTAAACCCGGTGATAGATGTATCGGTGCATTTTCAATTGAAGAAAATGATGATTTGCCTAGAGCAATAACAAAATTATTAGCACCCGGAGTTCAAGCAGTAATACCTCATATGGGTCTTGCACCTGAAGCGCAACGACAAGGTATTAGTACATTAGCATACTCTACCTTTTTGCGAGGTGGTCCTTGGGTTTTTGTCACAGAAGAACACACACTAGGAGCATCTAAACTTTGGGATTCATTAGTCAAAGGGGATGTTATAAGTTTATATGTGAATGGTCGTGGCAAAGTCATGGATAAACCCGACTCTACTAGTTACAGGCTATTGGGACCCCGTAGTAGATTCAAGTCAACCTAAACAGTTTATTTTGTGTTGCTCCTGTAGTATAATAAGTACTTCAGGAGCATTTTCATATATGATTATCGGAATTACCGGACTAATCGGGTCAGGCAAAGACACAATTGCCGACTATCTTACCACACATCACGGGTTTAAACGAGTTAGCTTTGCTGCCAGCCTAAAAGATGCTGTAGCAGCAGTATTTGGTTGGAATCGTGAATACTTAGAAGGTAGTACCAAAGCTAGTAGACAGTGGCGTGAACAGAAAGATCAGTGGTGGAGTAATCGGTTGAGTATGGACATTACCCCAAGATGGATACTACAATATTGGGGAACAGATGTTTTTCGTAATCATTTTCACAATGATATATGGGTTGCAAGCGTAGAACATAAGCTGTTAAACTCTAGTGAAGATGTTGTGATTACTGATTGTAGATTTGCTAATGAAGTAAACGCTATTAGAAACGCGGGAGGTGTTGTAATCAGAGTAAAACGAGGACCCGATCCAGTATGGTATGATATTGCAGTGGCATATAATAGGGAGTTGGGGGATAAAACAACACTTGATGAGTTGCAGATTCATGCCAGTGAATACAGTAGTGTAGGGTTGGATTATGATTATATTGTAGAAAACAACGGAACCATTGATGAGTTACATAAAACTATGTATGAAATAATCAATAGTCAATCTGTAGGTCACCACGACGCCAAGTAACTTCTTTCTTTTTAACAACCTCTATGCAGTTTAGACAGATGCTACGTAGATTGGATTGTTCAATATGTTCTAAATTTCCATCAACGTGAAACACAGTTATTTGTGTTGTAAATAAACTTTTAAATCCACATAAATCGCATGTGGATTTTTTCTTGTAACCACTCTTAGTCCAGTTAGCTTTGCGTGGTTTTTCCTTTACCTTTTTTCTCCCGCATTCATCACAGGTGCTTCTATAATGTGTAATTTCGTCACGCTTATAGTTTATAGCTGCGTGATTTTTGTTACAGTTCTTACAGATGGGGCGTTGTGTTAGCATAGTATATTTATGCTTTAGGACCTTCGAAGGTACGGTAATACCGACTTTTTTGAATTTATTACTAAATAATAGTATGCAATCAGGTAGTAAACCTCAAAATTTTACATAAAGGAAAAATAAAATGGCATTAACATCACCCGGCGTAGAAGTAACGATCATTGACCAGAGTCAATATTTACCAGCCCCAGGCGGAACAGTTCCGCTTGTAGTTTTCGCAACAGCACAAAACAAAGCTAATCCTTCTGGAACAGCAGTTGCTCCAGGTACAACGGCAGCAAATGCTGGTAAGTTGTATCAAGTAACAAGTCAACGAGATTTGGTAGATTTATATGGTGTACCATTCTTCTATACAACAACAGCAGGAACCCCAATTCAAGGATATGAATTGAATGAATATGGATTGTTAGCAGCATATTCATTATTGGGATCAACTAATCGTTGCTATACTTTACGTGCTGAAATTGATTTAGCTAGCTTAGTTGGATCTGTATCTCGTCCAACAAACGCAGCCGAAGACGGCACATATTGGTTGAATTCAACCACAAGTAGTTGGGGCATTTTTGAATGGAATGCAACTACTGCTGCATTTGCAGAGCAACAACCAATTGTTATTACTGACACAACTAGTATATCAGGTGGTGTGCCATTAAATAGTATAGGTAACATAGGTGATTATGCAATCAATGCTACAGTTGAATATCCAAGTTCAAACCTACAATATTTCTATAAACTTTCCAACAATACTTGGTCTGGTTTAGGAAAATCATCATGGTTCAATGACTGGCCAACAGTACAAGCTACTAATTCTAATCCAACTTTAACTACCGGTGATACATTTTTTATTGTAGTAAACAATCAATTTACAACTACTATTACAGTTCCAGCAGGACCAAATAACACAGCGTCCGGCGTTGCTAATGCAATTAATAGTTTGGGAATTACTGCTCTTACAGCAGGAGTAACATCAGGTAAATTATGTATCTATTCTTCACAACCTCAAGGTTTAGTAGGTGATGCAACAGGCAATATAGAAATTCAATCAGGTACAGGTACTGTACTAGACGATTTGGGTATTGCTGTACAAGTTTATTATCAACCTGCAGTTACAATAGGAACATCGGCTCAAATGCCACTATGGAGTTCAAGTCAATCAATGCCTCACCCTACTGGTTCAGTATGGATTAAACTTGGATCATCTGGTTTAGGTTATAATCCAGTTGTAACACAATATAGTAGTGCAGCTGGTTCATGGAAAACTAAAAATGTAACAATAACATCAAGCACATGGAGTGCTGATTCTACATTAGATGCAGCCGGTGGTGCAACTATTCCTAAAGGAACATTGATATCTTTATATCCTGGTTACAACACTGATCCACAAAAGACATTAACACCTATGTTTTTATTGGAAAGAGCAGTCACTGGTCCTACTGTAGCAGTAGGCACACAAACTAACTTTGCTATCAATTTAAATTATAGTTTATCAAGTGCGTTTATATATGTTCAAACAAGTATACCTGGTAGTGATAGTTTATCAGATTTTTATTATGTTTACATTCCTGACAATTGCACACCAACACAGTTTGTAACTTCATGGGCTGCTGCAGGAATAATGTATACTATGGCATCAGTAACAACTGATGGCGCAGTATTAATATCTCACACTGAAGGTGGCGAGATAATAATGAATGACATTATTCAAACAGCTGGTGTAAATCAAGGTTTTAGCGCAGGTATATTAACTCAATCTGGCTTTATATCTGGTACAACTGATTATACTATATATGGTCCTTCAGTTGATCAAGCATATGTTGTAGGTGATGATGCTACTTCTGGTACTGGTACTAATGCAGTTTTATCAATAGCTATACAACATGGATTGTATATATTAAATGGATCTGGAGTTGCAACAGCAGGTACCGGATATGCAGTTGGTGATACATTAACTATCAATGGAACACATTTAGGTGGTGCTACACCGGCGAATAATTTAATATTACGTGTTACGGCAATTACTGGTGTAAATCCTACAGGACCAATAGCTAACTTAGCTTATGTATCAGGTACCCCGGCATCTAGGCTTGCAACTCAAATTAGCAATTGGACAGGATTAATGTTTACTGCTAATGAAGGTGCGCCAGTTGGAGCTCCTAAAGATGGTCAAAATTGGTTCTACAGTACAGAAAATCAAGTTGATATTATGGTAAACACCACTAGTGGTTGGGTAGGTTATAAAAACATCAATTATGATACTACTGGCTTTCCAACTAGTAATGGTTCTAATACTACTGATCCTAATGGACCATTAATTAGTGCTAGTATGCCAATTACTCAAAGTGATGGCACACCATTAGTATACGGTGATTTGTGGATAGATACAAGTGATTTAGAAATGTATCCGATGATTAATCGTTGGCAAAGTGTTAAAAATGTAGCACAATGGGTAACAATCGATAATTCTGACCAAACAAGTAGCAAAGGCGTATTATTTGCTGATGCACGTTGGAGTAGTTCAGGAGCAATCAATCCGGTTGATGATCCTATCCCAACAATCACAAGTTTATTAACTAGTGATTATTTAGATTTGGATGCACCTAGTTCATCTACATACCCAGTCGGAATGTTGCTATTCAATACACGCCGTTCAGGTTATAATGTAAAAGCATTCAAAACAGATTATTTCACTGGTATGAATTATCCAAATGCAGGTGATTATAATCCGGCCGATCCTACTAACGATATGAATTTACCAGAATTCAGTTATACATGGGTAAGCGAAAGTGGTTTACAAAGTAATGGTTCACCATATATGGGTCGTCAAGCACAACGTCAAATGGTTGTTAAATCATTGCGTTCAGTAATTGATACAAATACTGATATCCGTGATGAAGATAACTTCTTCAACTTGATGGCAACTCCTGCTTATCCAGAATTACAACCTAACATGGTTGTATTGAATGCTGATCGCGGTGAGACAGGTTATATCATCGGTGACACTCCAATGAGATTGCCAGCTAATGCTACAGCAATTCAAGCATGGGCAACTAACGCAGCAGGTGCAACAAGCACAGGTGAAGACGGTTGTGTAACACGTAACACATACTTAGGTTTGTTCTATCCAAGTGGTATCACAAGTGACCTAAGTGGTAACTTAGTTGCTGTTCCTGCAAGTCACATGATGTTACGTACATTTATCAGAAATGATGCGGTAGCTTATCCTTGGTTAGCAGCAGCAGGTACACGCCGTGGTACAATTGACAATGCTACAAACATTGGTTATATCAATTCAACTACTGGAGAATTTGTAACTACAAAAACAAGCCTTGGTATACGTGATGTATTATACATCAACTTCATCAACCCATTGGTATTCTTTACTGGTGTTGGCTTGTTGAATTATGGTAACAAGACAAGTTTCAATAGTTCTAGCGCATTAGATAGAACTAACGTTGCACGACTAATTGCTTATGTACGTAGACAATTAACATTGGCAGCAAGACCGTTCGTATTTGAACCAAATGATGCATTGACAAGACAGCAAATTGCAGGTGTTGTTCAAACATTGATGGTTGATTTGAAGGCAAAGCGTGGTATCTATGATTATCTTGTTGTTTGTGACGATAGTAACAATACACCAGCTAGAATAGATAGAAATGAACTTTGGATTGATGTTGCACTTGAACCAGTAAAAGCTGCTGAATTCATTTACATCCCAGTTCGTGTTCTAAACACAGGTGAGATTAAGGGACTATAATAAACTAAGATAACCCCTTCGGGGGTTATCAGTTTATTTAAGATAAATAAGATTAACAGGAGAAACATAAAATGGCAACAGCCTCACAATCATTGTTCAACATGACAGTAGCATCTGATAATGCCGGTGGCAATCAGGGCTTACTAATGCCAAAACTACAATTCAGATTCAGAGTTAACTTTTTGAATTTCGGAGCAAGTGCAAGTACAGTAGAATTAACTAAACAAGTTATTGATTGCTCACGTCCACAAGTACAATTCCAAGAAATTACATTACCAGTATACAACTCAACAATGTACTTGGCAGGTAAAGCGACATGGCAAACAATGTCAATCAACATTCGTGATGATGCTTCAAATAGTGTGTCTAAGTTGATTGGACAACAACTACAGAAGCAAATGGACTTTGTTGAGCAAGCAAGTGCTGCTACAGGACAGGACTATAAATTCCAAACAAACATTGATATTCTAGACGGCGGTAACGGCACAAGTGCTCCTATCGTATTAGAAACTTGGGAATGCTATGGTTGCTTCTTGCAAACAGCAAACTACAATACATTGAATTACGGTACTAATGAAGCAGTAACTATTTCATTGACATTGCGTTTTGATAATGCAATTCAACAACAGGGTGGTACTCTTGGTGCTGGTGTTGGTGCAACTGTCGGTAGAACAGTTGGATCAATTGCTACTGGTATCGGAAGTTCTATATAATTAGAACTCTAATTATATAAATCTAGCATGTCTGGATTTTTTCAAGATGTACTAAAAGGGGCTGCCGAAACATTTTTTGGCAACCCTTTCCTACGGGATTACACTCACGCTAGTAAGACATTTCGTACTAATGCATATCAAAATGCACCTAAGTTTAAATACTTATTTCATGTCTATTTTGATATCACTCCTGCTGCTGCTGCACCGGATTCAAATTATGGCTTACTAGTAAAAACTGTAAAACTTCCTAGCTTTACATTTGATGCTGCTCATTTGAATCAATATAATCGTAAACGTATAGTACAAACAAAAATAAAATATGAAACAGTTGACATTACATTCCATGATGATAACGGTACAGCTAGTGGATCTCCGCTAGCAGGTGGAAGTATACGAAATTTATGGAAAGCATATTATAATTATTATTATGCTGATGGCAATAAACCGCAAGTTCAATTTGCAGGCAATAGAGGTGCAAAGCCTGGCACACAGGTTAGTGGTGGAGGTGCATTAACGTCAGCAACAGAAGAAACTTATTATTTAAGAAATCAATATAAACCCTCTATCACAGGAAATGATGATTGGGGTTATGTAGGAGACACTATTGATCCTTCTGGTGCAAAAATACCCTTCTTTAAAAATATAACTATATTTGGTTTTAGTCAACATAACTTTGTAGCATATACATTAGTTAATCCCATAATAACAAGATTTAGCCATGATACATATGATTATGCTCAAGGCGCCGGCACTATGGAAATGCAAATGGGATTAGATTACGAAACAGTAGTTTATAATGAGGGAGCCCTATCAGGAAAAGCACCAGGTGATATTGTTACTGGGTTTGGTGATCCTGGTACCTATGATAGAACACCTAGCCCAATTATGCGCCCGGGCGCAAATCAAAATATATTAGGACAAGGCGGCTTAGTTGACGGATTGGCCGGTACTCTGAATTCTTTTAGTAATGGTAATTATTTAGATGCTCTTAGAACAGCAGGTACAACATATAATACATTTAAAAATGCTGACCTATCAAAAATTGCAAAAGCAGAAATTACTAATGCAGCAGTAAATTACATAGAACAAACACCCAATAGAAATCAATTATTTTCTACCCCAGTTGCAGGTGGATCTGGTGGTTCAAGATTTAGTGCGTTGGGATCTCTTGTTCCTAGTTTAGGAAAACCATCTCCTCAACAAGTAGGACCAAATCCTTATGCGGGTCAACAACTTCCTAATGGACCTACTGGTCCCGGCGGTAAATAAAGAAAACAATCATGGCACAAATTATAGATAATCGCACTAATTTAGACAAAACAGTTAGAATTTTTGATTCTTTCTATTCATTTAACACAGTAGTCAATTCAGATGAATATGATATAGTACATTCATACTTTGTATCAGTATGTGATACTAAAAATATTGCAGCTAATTTCACTGCGGTGTTTTTTAGAGTAGCACAGGAGACAGGTGTGCCGGTATTAAATTTGTTGGATCAAATCAGAGGTACTAAAAAAATAGAAATGAACCAAGTCCTTGCTTACTATCTGAATAGTTTTAAAAGTAAAACTTCATTGTACGGCATAGCTAATATACCGAGACCAAATCAACCAGTAGCACGTAACATCGTACAATAATTATGGCTAATTGGGCACAAGGCATATACACTCCTAAAAACCCACACAAATATGTAGGGAAACATAACCCCAAATATAGATCGGGTTGGGAATTAACTTTCATGACCTTTTGTGATACACACAAAAATGTAACTCATTGGGCCAGTGAATCAATGTCAATACCCTATCGTAGTCCACTTGACGGCAAGGTGCATAATTATATACCTGACTTCTTTGTTGTTTATCAAAACAAGTATGGAAAAGCAATTGCTGAAGTAGTAGAGATTAAACCCAAGAAACAAAGTTTAATAGAAAGTCGTGCAGCAAGCGCAAGAGATAGAGCAGTAGTTGCGGTTAATCATGCGAAGTGGGCTGCTGCTACAGCATATTGCAAAATGCAAGGTTTTGCTTTTAGAGTCATAACTGAGGATGATCTTTTTAGAAATGGTTCACGAAAGTAACTAAATACTTTTATGACAAAAAAGCTAGAGGAATTATTCGAACTACCCCAAAATGAAATAGACACTTTGGCTAAACCGACGCCAGAGAACGCACAAGAAATTACCACTGAAGCATTAGACAGTTTATCAAAAATAGAACAAGCATTACCACAAGTACGTGGATTAGAAGCTGCTGATGATGAGATGGATTCATTAGCTGAGATGGCCACAAGCAGCTACAAAGATTTAATTGACTTAGGAATGCAAGTTGATAGTAGATATGCTAGCGAGATATTCAATGTTGCTGGAACTATGCTAGGCCATGCTATTACAGCAAAAACTGCTAAACTAAATAAGAAGTTAAAGATGATTGATTTGCAACTAAAAAAAGCGCAATTGGATCAAAAAGCAGCATCAAAAGAAGAACAGATTGAAGCTACCCCATTGGGTGAAGGTAGGGCTCTTGACAGAAATGAACTGCTTAAGATGTTGGCACAGAAAGAGAATAAGGATTAATCTATGCACAGGGTAATCTAGGCTCTATGTGTAGGGGAGATAGGAAATCGGTATCCGAATGGAAAATAGATAATAAATGATAAATAATATATACAGGAATAAAAACATGCGAAGCCTTAAACATTTTATTGTTGAAAGTATACACACTTACAAGTATACTATCAAAATTGCCGGCACCATTGACAAAGAATTTTTAGATATGTTTAAGTACAATCTAAACAAGTTTGACCCAGTGGAAATCAGTGAACCAAAAAGCACGCCAATACAGAAATCACCATACGGATTTCCTAATTTAGAGAACGAAAGTGTGACATTGATTAAAGTTGAGTTTAGATACCCAGCCACAGAACCAATGGTACAACAACTTGCTCAACTATTAGGTTATAATGTTAACATGGTGCGTATGGTATCAACACACTTTGATGATAGCATTGACAGTGAAATGGCCGGCTATGAAAATGAAATGAAAGATAGCCCATTGCTTGACAAAGAACAGATGGGTGAACAACCTGATGCCAAAGAAGCAAGCAAAGCATATGGAGATTCATATCTAACATCAATCAAAGACCAAGCTAAAAAATCTAAGATTGACATTCCATATGCAGGAACAAGAACAAAAGATGCGTTTGATCCGTTCAAGCCATATTTAGATGATAAGAAGTTGGGTGATAAGAGCCCAATGAGTACTATAAAGATGCCTCCGAAGCCAAAGACTGGCGCAGCATATAACCGTTAAGGAAAAGAAAAATGGATATTAGAGATATATTAAAATCATTCGACAACCTATCAGAAGCAACAACTACTAATGATAAGGGCACAGTTCACAAAGCAGATCCAGGTGGTTATGGCAATAAACACGGTACTGATGATGTTACTGATCAATATGGTAAACCAGTTGGTCGTGTAAGTTTAGGTAAACTTGGTGCTCAAAATGAACCAAAGCGTGGCAAAGGTCGTCCACCAAATCCTGACAAAGCAAAAGAGTATGATAGCACAGCATTAAACAAAGCAATGGGAATAGGTAAACCACCTAAGCCAACAGGCAAGCCTAGTGTTAAGCATAGTTTAAAAGAATATTTTGATCAATTAGATGACGCATTAAGTGAAGCTGATGCATACACAACATCTCCCATGACAGGTGCAGTTGCAGTTAAAGATGCTACTGGCAAAGTTGTAGCAACAGCAAAAAATCCACAAGCAGCAGCTGCCTTTCAAAAGGGTGATATTACCTTAGGTAGCGGAGGAATGACTGAAGATCAACCAAACGGGTCGGTACCCGATACTGCTAGAATTAAAACTGGATTAGACAATCTTAGGGGAGGAATGAACCTCCCCGGTGGTCAAACACTTGATACAACTAAATTAAGCAGCACATTAGCTGGCAATAAATTAGGACAAACATTTGATACTGTTTCACAAAGAGAAATACAAAAACTTTTGCCAGGGATTACAGCAGCATTATCAATTCCTAACACCGCTGGATTAATTAGACAGGCTATTGTGTCCGCTCAAAAACAGCAAGCACAACCTACACAATCTCGACCAAATACAGATCAAAATAAATTAGATGAAATCAGTCCGCAGCTTGCTACAGATGTGGCAGCAAGGCGCTATACACAAGCAGATCAATTGGCTTGGGGTAAAAATTTTCCCGATGCTTATCATAATGATCCTCGTGTTGCTGCTTACCAAAACAAAGGAACTGCCGCTGCAAATTACGCACAAAAGCGAGGCGCGACCGACAAGATGTTTGGAGCGGCACTGGATAAAGTACAAGCAGGTCCAGCGGTGCCAATGAAGAATATAGCTAATCCGCAAGATATCAATTGGGTAAAGGATTCAGTTCATATAGATGCTATCACTGACTTAGCTAGTGCCCAAAAAGAAATTGCTGACTATGCTAAACATCATCAAGTAGATCAAGCTACCCAAAAGGGAATGTTAGATGCAGCAATGGCAGCACTAAAAGCCAAAGGTGTAGCAGAAAGCGGAGATATCGGCAAGCACAATAATGCTAAGACATTAAGCAAGATGCACGAATCTTACGGTATGATGGAAGCTGGTTCTGGTGCTTTAGATTGGAAGTCAATGATTAATGCTAACGCAAGTGTTGGTGAATTACGAGATATGTTTGAAAAATATAACCTCCCTCGCTCTATTGCTGATTTTCTTGAATATGCCAAAGATGCACGAAACTTAGGTCAGGCTATGCAATATTTTGACAAAAAAAGTTTAGAAGATGAGGACTATGGCCGTCGTGTAGATAGAGAGTATGGCGGAAATGTATCTAGTGGTTATTATCAATTGCAAGATTTAATGTCAGAACAAATGGAAGAGGCAGAAGCACCACAACACTTTGCTCAATCAAGTCCACTAAGTACTGCTAATCGCGGTGTATTAGAAAGCAAGAAGGGTGTTAATCCTTTTGCTAAGAAAGATGACAAGACAGCAAAGAAAGATGACAAGGCTGAAAAGATTGGCAAGGAAGTTACTAAAGATATAGAGAAGAAAGGTGCAGCACCTAAGAAGGGTGTTAATCCCTTCGCTAAGAAAGCAGTAAAAGAAGGTGCTAAGCCAGATTTCAATGATGTTGATGATGACGGTGACGAAATAGAATCATGGACAAAGGCCGAAAAAGATAAAAAAGCTAAAGCTAAACAGAAAGTGAAAGAAGGTATGGAACATCATTTACAAGCAGCAAGGCTTGAAGGTAAGAGTCATGCTCTAAGAAAAATGCCATATAATTGCACACACGATGATATGGAAGAAGCACGTTGCTACCATGATGGATTTAAAGAAGGTCTAGATGAGTGCTATGGTCAAATGCCAATACTAGGTCGTACCGCAGTTGATGAGATGGGTTCAGAGGTAGGTACAATGGCTAGCTATGGCGCAGTAGATGAAGGTATGGGAGACGATATTCAATATGGTCAATATTGCTCTGCAAGAGATGAAGGCAAGACCCATGAACAAGCAGTGGCACAAATTGCTCAACGATACGGGCGCACTCCTAAAAATGTAGAATACGCACTAAACGGCTACCCAGAATATACCCCGGGTATTTTTCATGGCCGACGAGACCACGGTGCTGGCCCAGAGGTTAAACCAAGTCTTGGTAGTCGTATTAAATCAGCATTTGGAATGGGTGAAGGTGAATTAGATGAATTAGCCTTTGAAGCATTGGACAAGCAATTGAATGCTATACTTGAAGGTAAAGAAGTATCAGAAGGTATGACTGTTTCAATTAGTAAAGGTCAACAAGGTGCTCCTGATTCAGTATCAGTATCAGCACAAGATGGTGAAGCTGATCAATTGTTATCTATCATCAAATCAGCAGGCATGGGCTTGTTTGGTGGTGAAGATAAAGGTTTTAGTGCTCCAGAAGGCGGCACAGGTGCACACGGTGGTATCAGTGTAGTTGATGACCATGACGGCATGATGTCATTAATGAAAAAGTTATCAGGTGGCGGTGAAGTATCAGGTGGTGATTATGAAAGCGAAGAAGGTCACGAAGGTCACGGTGAAGAAGGTCATTCACACGAGGGTGAAGAAGATACTTGTAACGAATGCGGTATGGCATACGAATCATGTGGTTGCGACCATGACGAACCAGTAGTTGATGAAGAAGAATCAAGAGATCAAATGGCTTACAATGTAGCTGAAGAAGATGAAGATACTACAGGTGAAGAAGCTGGTAAAGAAGATGAAGAAAAAGTAGAAGAAGGTATCTATGAATCATACGCTAATAGCGCAGATGATACTTTTGAAGCTGATATTGAATTTATGACTAATGTTATCACTGGTGGTTTGAACAAGCGTAAAGCTACTGGTGAAACAACTATTCCAGTTATTGCAGGTCAAAAAGATCGAATGGGTGCTGATGGTTTAGGTAGCCCAATGAAAGAATCAACTGATTTGTTGAAAGATTTCAGAAAATTAAGCGGTCTATAAAAAAATCGCACTTTAAAATACCCGGCAATAGTCGGGTATTTTTTTGGGTCTCCCTTTCTCAAAAAACGATAAATACATTATAAATAGGTAATATAAACATGAGCCAACAAAACATAGATACCGGTGCGTTCCCGGACGACCCGTCTGCTGATGCTATAAGAACAGCGTTTAATAAAGTTCAAAATAACTTTGACCAACTTTTTGCTGCTAACGCAAATTCCGCAGTAACTTCTATTAATAGAACACCCGGCGCCGGCATAACAACTAATAATCCAACAGGCAATGTTATTATATCAGCTAACATTGCTTGTGTTAAAGTATCAAGTAGTTCATTAAACATGGGCATAGCGCCGGCTAATACTGGTAGTAATGTAACTATAACTTCTTCAAGTCAAACTATAGCGATTGATATTAATCCAAATCAAGTATTAAGTAATTATTTTGCTAATGCAAGTAACGGATTAGCATTATTTAATGGTACATTTACTAGTAATTCAAATGCACAGCCAAACATAACATCATTAGGTAATTTAACTGGATTAACAGTAAGTAATGTTGGTGGAAAAGTTAATTTTGCAAATACAGCAAATGTAACACTGGGTCCAGTAAGTAATGTACATATTACTGGTGGTACATCAGGTTATTCATTAACAACAGACGGTAATGGGTCTTTATCTTGGTCTTTAGTTGGTGCGGGCGGAGGTATTTCTGGAAGTAATACTCAAGTTCAATATAACAATGCCGGTAGTTTTGGTAGTAGTGCTAATTTTGTATTCAATAATACTTCAAATACATTAACTGTAGATAATATAATAGCTAACGGCTCTGGCTTAAATCATCTAACCGGTTCAAGTGTCACTGGTACAGTAGCAAATGCCACGTATGCTGTTACAGCTGGAACTGCTAACTCAGTTGCCGTAGCCAATGTTACTGGTATAGGTAATATTTCAACTATCAATATAGATGGTAATCCTGGAAATGTATTATATGGCAATGGAGTGTTTGCTGTAGCAGGGCAAGGAGCAACTGGTCTAACAGGTGCTACTGGTCTACAAGGAGCAACAGGTAGTACTGGCTTATCTGGTGCAACAGGTGCTACAGGACCGCAAGGTAGTACAGGTGCTACAGGACCGCAAGGTAGTACAGGTGCTACTGGTCTACAAGGAGCAACAGGTAGTACTGGCTTATCTGGTGCAACAGGTGCTACAGGACCGCAAGGAGCAACAGGTAGTACTGGCTTAGATGGTGCTACAGGTGCTACAGGACCGCAAGGTAGTACAGGTGCTACTGGTCTACAAGGAGCAACAGGTAGTACTGGCTTAGATGGTGCTACAGGTAGTACTGGTTTTATAGGTGGTACTGGTGCTACTGGTGCTACTGGCTTAGATGGTGCTACTGGTGCTACTGGCTTAGATGGTGCTACAGGTAGTACTGGTTTTATAGGTGGTACTGGTGCTACTGGTGCTACTGGCTTAACAGGTGCTACTGGTACAATAGGATCAACCGGTGCTACAGGTGCTACTGGTGCTACTGGCTTAACAGGTGCTACTGGATTAGGCGCAACAGGTGCAACGGGTACAATAGGTGGTACAGGTGCTACTGGTGCTACTGGCTTAACAGGTGCTACTGGATTAAC
>Ga0304729_1000720_pt1 | contig 23173 bp, 21 predicted proteins | sample C_131016_MF_Meta_FD_190475 | JGI IMG/M metagenome (GOLD analysis project Ga0304729, IMG submission 190475) | Freshwater microbial communities from Lake Croche, Canada to study carbon cycling - C_131016_MF_MetaG (v2) (version 2) | ecosystem: Environmental > Aquatic > Freshwater > Lake | place... | reverse complement strand
TATCACCATGAGATATATCTGGCCCACACTGGGCAGCTTGAGCTAGATCTTCGCTTAAACCACCGAATAGTCCTGCGGCGATACCTGTCCCGGTCATTAAAATTGCATCTCTTCGAGTCAGGTGGCGCACGTAGTTAGTCTAACTAGAAAGATATTATTAATTGCGGAATTCGAGCGCTCTCTAACTATTCTCAGGATTGCAAAAGCCGCAAAATTAATCTTTGAATCGGCCTCACTGCCTAATTTAGATAGAATTTAGGCAAATGGAGAGAGCTATGAAAGAGAATATTGCACCGTCGCGAATAGCGAAACGAATTGCCTGGCTAATTTATTTTGAGTCTCTTACAATTTTTGGGTTCTTTTCAATTCGCCCTGTTCCAAAATTCTTGAAAAGAGTGGGCGAAGCACTACACCCAAATATTCTCTTATCTTCTGAACTAGCCAGTATTTTAATTGCTGTATGCCTACTGATGGCTGCTGGTGGCATTAAGTTAAGGCGCAAGCAAGCCTGGAATCTTGCCCTGATACTCCAGATAAGCCTGATTTTAACTTCACTTATTAAGACAATTTCTTTTATTTCGAATAAGCACCATGATGCACTTGTATTTTTAAAGGCGTTTGGCATAACGCATCTATTACTCGAGATTTTGATTCTAGTTTTTCTAATTAAATATCGAAATCTTTTTAAAACTATTTCTGATCCGCCCACCAAGAAGAAAGCCACTTTATTTATTCTCCGTAATATCGGGTTAGCTTTAATTGTTGGCTTTCTAATTGTGTATTTGAATAATGGTTCATTTATCAAAAAAGTTTCTCTTACTCAAGCTTTCGAAATTGCCATCAAAGGCTTGATTGGCATTTCTGGCCCCGCACTTTTCACATCTAACTTTTCTCAAGAACGGCTAGAATTTTTTCTTGGTGGGTTAGGGCTAATTGCATTAGTAACTTCACTCGCAGCATTCTTGAAGCCAATCTCAAAAAAGACTCTGCTCAGTTTTGAAAACTCCAGTAAAATTCGGAAATTATTGCGGGAATATGGGCAAGCTGACTCTCTGAGTTACTTTGCACTGCGAGATAACAAGACTGTGATTTGGTCTAAAAATGGAAAAGTTGCTATTCCATATTCCGTAGTCAGCGGTGTGATGATTTCGACTGGTGATCCAATTGGTGATTTTGAATCATGGCCATCGGCGATGGAACTTTTTGTAGCCGAAGCCGATAAATATGGCTGGATTCCTGCAATCTACGGGTGTACTGAAAAAGCGGGCGAAATCTGGGTTCGAGAATCGAACTTTGATGCTCTGGAAATTGGTGATGAAGCGATTGTAGATGTTTCTTCATTTTCAATCGAAGGTCCAGTGATGAAAAATGTGCGCCAAACTTTAAATCGAATTAAAAGGCTTGAGTACGAAGCGAAATCAGCAACTATTGCGGAGTTGCCAGAAACAACAAGATTAGAAATGTCTAGCCTCATGCAAAGCTGGCGCAAAGCAGATACCGAACGCGGTTTCTCAATGGCGTTAGGCAGATTCTGTGATCCAAAAGATCCTGATTGTCTAGTGGTTTGGGCCGAGAAATCAGGTCAGATTATGGCAATTTTCCAATTTGTTCCTTGGGGAAGTAATTCTTATTCACTTGATCTAATGCGTCGTTCACCTGAGGCAGATACCGGAGTGAGTGAACTATTGATTTTGGAGGCTATTGAAGTCGCAAAACGAAATAACTTCTTGGAAATTTCACTAAATTTTGCTTCATTCAGAAGTATTTTTGAGCGAGGAAAGAAACTTGGTGCAGGTCCGATAACGCGCGCAAATCATAAGCTGCTTTTATTTTTATCAAGATTTTTCCAAATGGAAAGTCTTTACAGATTCAATGCTAAATTTTCACCACGCTGGGAACCTAGATTTATTGTTTTTCCAGGACTCGGAAATTTGGTCAGAGTGGGCTATGCGGTCTTACGGATAGAAGCATTTATTCCCGATCTTAGAAAGCCTAGATTTTTCAATAAAGCAAAATGAGTTTTATAAAACTAATCCCGATTTATTGGTAGTGATATCTCTATCTCTAATCCACCATATTCACTCTGCCGCAGAGCTATAGAACCATTGGCACTTTCAATAATTCTTTTCATGATGGTCATTCCTAATCCGCTTCCGCCAGATTCCCGAGATCGCGATCGATCAAAGCGCTGAAAATATTGAATCCCGGTCTTGTAAACCTCTTGAGGAAGGCCGGCCCCTGCATCAGAAATAGTGAGAAAAGCCTTATTACCTTTAGTTACGAGTGTTATTCGTACTTGAGAATCTTCAGGTGTATGTCTGCGTAAATTAGAAAAAATATTCGCCAACATTTGCTGGGCGTAGTTATGCGAAAGATTAATTAAAATACCGGGCTCGATGTTTGACGAAATTGGGCGCTCGGGCTGAAGTGTCGCCAAGTCATTACTCATGTGTGAAACTTCGCGAGAGAAATTAATAATCTCAGGGCTATTTGGAGCTTTATCTTCCAACTCGGCAATCAATAAAAGATCATTAATTAGTGATTGCATCCTTTCAATTTCATGGCCAACGCGACCGTAATACTCGGCTACTTTTTCGGGGCGAGTTTCCCGATTTTTACTAAGAAGTTCTATATACCCCTTAATTACAGTGAGGGGCGTTCGCAATTCATGGGAAGCATCGCCTAAGAATTCACGCATGCTTTCTTGGTTATTTTGTAGAGAATTGACGACCTCGTTTAGCTCATTATCTCTTCTAAATAAGAAGTTTGAAATCAAAATTCCCAACAAGACCATGGCTAAGGTGAAAAGAAAAAGGTACCTAATATTTTGAGTTTTAGCAGTTTCGACATCGGCAAGAGATACCGATAAAACAACATACTCATCGTTTGGCAACTTCATGGCTCTAATGCGATCAAGGCCATCGGCAGTCACGGTGATGCCGTTCGAAAGCGAAGCACTTAACTGTTGGTTACTTGGCACATACTTTAAATCGCCGGAACTTTGATTTAGGGCCGTAATGTCGCGTGCTGCAGAAACATAAGAAACAGTAAATTTCTGATCACTCTGATCGGCTAAAAGAAGTGCGAGGGAAAGCGGGTCATCCTTGCTATTAATCAACTGATTTACTGACGTACCCAATACTGTATCGACGCGACCAATTTCATTATGTTCAGTAATGATGATGGCAAATAAGCCAATTGCGCTTGAAATCAGGATAATGATCGTAGAGACAAGCGCGGTAAGGCGAGTTTGCATTTTCATTATTCGGGAACAATCTGAAAACCGATACCGCGGATAGTCTTAATCCCTTCAAATCCAAAAACGCTCAATTTTTTGCGAAGATACGAAATATAAGTATCAACAACGGTTGAGCTACTTTTAAAATCAATTTCCCAAACTTCCGAAAGTAGTTTCTCTTTACTTACGACATTTCCTCGATTTAAAATCAATTGTTCAAGTAATTTAAATTCAGTAGGTGATAGCTCGATCAGTTCTTCATTAAATTTAACTTGATATTTGGAAAGGTCCATCGAGATTGGGCCGCAAGTAATAACCTTCACCTCAGTTACTTCTCCGCTGCTGCGTCGCAAGATTGCTTTTACTCGCAGTACAAGTTCTTCGATGCTAAAAGGCTTAGTTAGATAGTCATCAGCGCCAAGACGTAGCCCCTGATTTATGTCGGCTTTGTCGGCTCGAGCACTAAGCATCAAGACCGGTATAGACATGCCTTCGGTACGCAATTTTTCGAGTAAGGCCAACCCATCGAGCTTTGGCATATTGATATCTAGAATCAAAAGATCGAACTTTTCACGCCGCAAAAGTGAAAGGGCCTCAAGCCCATCGATTGCCTGTGCAGAGGAAAAGTCAGACATGCTTAGGGCATCACTTACCAGGTCGCGTACACCGGCCTCGTCATCAATTACCAAAATTTTTGGTTTTACAACCATGGCCCTAAGGCTAGTTTGAATTGGGGAGATTGGGTAGGGGAAGTAGGCGAATCAACATATTTCCAATGCGAATTCAGTAGGATTCACAAGGTTTTCACAAAGTATTAGCCCATTCTTTAGACATCCCAGGGACGGGCTTTCGAAAGGACGAAGATGAAGAAGCGCATTGCGATAATTGCAATTTCGATTGCAGCGCTCTTCGTTTCGTCGAATGTTGCAGTTGCAGATGCGCAAAGTGATTATCAAGTTGCACTTCAGTTATATAAAACAGCTCTTGCAAATTGGAATCAGAGTAACAAGGCTGACCAAAATGCGTACAAAGATGCTTTGAAGGCTTGGAACGAGGCTAAGAAAGTTGCTGACGAAACCAGAAAAGCGATTGCGGATAAATTTAAAGTTGATGCTGAGGCAATAAAGGTTCGCACCGCCGCCGCTATTTTGGCAGCTACTAACGCGAAAGATAAAAAAGCTGCGACTGCTGTTGGCAAGAATGAAATGGATGCGGCAATTCTGGCGCGTAATGCGGCTTTATTGGCCATACCAGTGATACCAGTAGAGCCAACTAAGCCAACACCGGCCCCTTCACCTACTCCTCCAACCAAACCTGCTCAATCTGTTAAACCAAAGCCGACTGACCAACCAGGTGCAAAACCTTCTAAAAGTCCGAGAGTTTGATCGCTAATTTAAATGTAGATTGCATAAAATCCACAAGGAATTCACAAAGTTAGAGAAGAATTTTCTGAAACCGATTCCATTATTTTTCTCCCATGAACCATGAGAGCAAGTATCTGTTAAAGAGTTGGGCCAAGAATCCCATTTCACGCCGTTCGTTATTTGGAGCCTCAGCTATTACGGCGCTTGCAAATACTTCGCTTGGCAAAGCATTAGGAGTTTCAGCGCCAGTTATAACTAAGATTCTAGGAAGACCTACAAATACTTCAATTGCCATAAGTGTTTTATCAAGTGTAGATGTGAGTGGTTACATCGAATATGGCACTACCAAAACTAGATATATTTCAAAAACTGACACTATCGCGCTTAAAGCAGGAACCCCAGCAGTTTTTGAATTAACTGGGCTGCGTGCAAGTACTAAAGTTTATTATCGCCTTTCCTATAAAACAGCCGACTCTCAATCTGTAATTAGCGAGAAGCAAAATTCTTTTACAACACAACGCAAATCAGGAACTGCATTTAGTTTCTCGGTTCAAGGCGATACGCACCCTGAACGTGCGGGAAAAATGTTCAATTCAGATCTTTACTACGTAACAATGGCTAATATCGCGGCCCAGCAACCCGATTTTCACATAATGCTTGGTGATGATTTCAGCATTGACCCAATTATCAGTAAAGGAGCGGCAAACCAAGCCAACGTCGAAGGAATTTATAGAACTCATCGAAATTGGTTAAGTGTTGCTGGCTCATCGGTTCCAATCTATTTAGTAAATGGAAATCACGAACAAGCAGCTGCCTATTTACTTGATGGCACTAATTCTAATCCAGCAGTTTTAGCTGGAAATGCGCGACTTAAATATTTCGCCCTTCCGGACACAAATAGTTTTTACAGTGCCGATGCAAATAACATTGAATTTGTTGGTCGACCTCGTGATTATTACTCATGGACATGGGGCGATGCACTTTTTATTACGCTTGACCCTTATTGGCATTCAAAGAGCGCCGTCGATAATGTTGCTGGCGTATTGGTTCCCGAAGATCAGACTGCCGTAGTTGCGACTCCGTCTTCAACTGTCGAAGCAACTCCATCACCTAGTGCGACAAAAGTTCCAGGTGGAGGTAACGGTGGTGGAGGAAACGGTGGCGGGGGCGCAAAAGCCTCGCCAAAAGCCACTAAAACACCAGCGGGAGGGGGCGGCGGTGGCGCTGGAGGCGCTGGAGGCGCAGCAACTGGAAATGGAAAAACTACGAATCTTTGGAGTGTTGGAATTGGCGACGAACAATACGTGTGGCTCAAGAAAACATTAGAAACCAGCAAAGCTAAATACAAATTTGTATTTGCGCATCACGTTCTAGGTACTGGGCGCGGTGGAGTGGAAGTTTCCACGAACTACGAATGGGGAGGAAAAGACCCTAAAGGCACCAGCACTTTTGCTAAGGAGCGCCCTAATTGGGAGCTCCCAATTCATGACCTGATGGTTAAAAATAAAGTTAGCATTTTCTTCCAAGGTCACGATCATATTTTCTGCACTCAAGAGCGCGATGGCTTGATTTATCAATCAATGCCTAATCCAGCCGATGACACATTCAGTATGTTTAATGAAGCGGCATATACAAGTGGCACCAAAGCTCCAAACTCAGGACATGTTCGAGTTTCGATCGCCGCAACCCAAGCAAAAGTTGAATATTTCTTAGCAGCTAGGCCTCAGGATACTGCTCGAAAAAACATGCAGCTAGCACACAGCTATGTTGTAAAACCAAAATAGAGAGTGAGCAATCAAATGGACAGCAGTGAACATGAACATGAAATATTTCAATTATCGGAGTTAGATCGACGCAAATTTTTGAAAGTGGCTGGTTTCGCGTCCGGCTTAGGGCTTCTTGGAAATTTAATTTCAACTCAAGAAGCTTTAGGAGCGACAAGTGTCAAACTTGCCGGATTCTCTGCATTCAGTAACAGCGTTAAAGTTTTTAGAAGTGGAAAACATTATTTAGTTGAAAGTTCCGGAATCCCGGATCACCAAATGATGGTAGGCATTAAGAGTTGGCAGCAGCAAGTTCCAACCGTGCAGCCTTATTCGGGTATCAATGCCTGGTCTATTCCAATTACTCCGGCTATCAGTTCCTCGCCAATGTCTGCAAAAACTCATTTTTTACGTGGCGCCATTGCAATTGCGGCCAATGGAATCCCAATCTTTAATGCCCTTAATAACCGCGGCGATGACGCTCTGCTCGCAGGTGAACTTGACGATTGGGGCGGACACTGCGGTCGGGCAGATGATTATCACTATCACACAGCACCGCTTCACTTGCAGTCAATTGTCGGTTCTAAGGCACCGATTGCCTATGCTCTCGATGGCTTTCCGATTTATGGAGAGCAAGAGGTAGATGGCAAGAAAGTAATCGGCCTAGATGAATTTAACGGTCATTTTGATAGTAAAAAGAAATATCACTACCACGGTACAAAAACTTATCCATATATAAATGGCGGGTTTAAAGGAGTAGTAACAGAGATTGAAGGGCAAGTCTCACCTCAGTCACTTACTAAAGCATTCCGGCCCGCAGGAGAACCGCTTCGTGGTGCAGTAATTACTGGACTAGAACGAACAGGCGGAGATGTTTTTGATTTGAAGTATTCACTAAATGGAAGTGACTACCACGTTAAGTATTCAGCCAGCCTTACTGATGTAACTATGCAATTTATCGACGCAACCGGTCAATCGAGAACAGAGGTTTATAAGAGAAAATGAGCAGAGCAAAGAAAGTATTTCTTGATTGGGCGAGCAATTCTCTGTCGCGCCGGAACTTAATTCGAGGCTCGATTGTGGCATTATTTAGTTCAACTTCTATCGGGGAAGTTATGGCCGCCAGCAAAGTTGTAACAGCTGCGCTGGTAGGTATCGCTGGACCATCTACTGCGACGATTACCGTTAAATCACTTAGTACAACAAATTCAGTACAGGCTTATGTCGAGTATGGCTATGCAAAGACCGGTTATGGTTTAAGTAGTTCAACAGTTACTTTGGTAAAAGGCGCAACTCAAAACATTTTATTATCGGGATTGAAATCAAACTCGACAATTTTCTATCGATTACGTTATGCCTCAGGTACCAGCAAGACATTCCTATCTCTGGCCCAGGCGTCTTTCATGACAGCGAAGGAAGTTGCCAACGCTACTTTCGCAGTTCAGGCGGATCCGCATATGGATGAAAACTCAAGTGCTGATGTTTATAACGGAACGTTGGCTCAGATTGTGGCAGCTACTCCTGCATTCTTGCTGGATCTTGGCGACATCTTCATGGTTGATAAATTGGCGCAGAAGACCGAAGTAAATATTCGAGCGCGATTTGAACTAATGAAAGGTTTCTATCAAAAACTAGGAACGGTACCTCTGAAGATTTGCCTTGGAAATCATGACGGAGAGCTTGGTTATAGCAATTTCAATACTAAGAACTATCGTAAGGAATATTTCCCGGAACAAACGGGTGATCTAGCCTATTTCTCGTTCACTGGGCCAGATCAGATACATATCGTTCTCGATCCCTTTACTTATACGACTAAGAATCCAACAGCTGCTGGCTGGGAGTGGACGCTGGGAAAAGTGCAGTATGACTGGCTTGTCGAAACCTTGAAAAATTCAAAAGAGAAACATAAATTTATTTACATTCACCACTTATTAGTCGGAGATCCAACTTCACGTGGCGGAGTCGAGATCGCTATGAAAAATGAATGGGGCGGCAAGAACAATGATGGAACTTACGGTTTTGATATTTATCGTCCAAATTGGGGTAAGCCCATCCATCAACTCCTGATTGATTACAAAGTGGGTTTTGTATTTAAAGGCCATGACCATCTTTATGTTAAACAAGAACTCGATGGAATTATTTACCAGACAGTTCCTCAGCCCAGCCATCCAGGTGACAAAATAAGCGTTAATCAATACGGATATACATCCGGAAAAGGTGTTGGTGGTTCCGGATTCCTTAAAGTCACCACAAGTGGAAGCCAGGCAAAAGTTGATTTTATTTTGTTTGATGGGAAACTTGCCGATTCCTACACAAGAACTGCCTAAAATGAAAAAGTTTCTCGCCTTTGCATTTGCGTTCTTGCTAATTCTGATCCCGGATATTTCTAATGCCGCAGTTAGTAAAAGTGTTTCGTTCCAAGCTGAAGTGTGGGCCGATAATTGGTTCTCGCTTTATGTCAACGGTAAGAAAGTGGGCGAAGATTCAGTTCCAATCACGACCGAAAAGTCTTTCAATAGTGAAAAAATTAAGTTCACAGCAACCTATCCACTCACGATTGGGTTGATGGCAAAAGATTTTGTTGAGAATGCATCCGGCTTGGAATATATAGGTAAGAGCAATCAGCAAATTGGCGATGGCGGGATAGTGCTACAGATCCGCGATCTATCAACCAATCAATTAGTGGGCAATTCCGACTCTTCCTGGAAGTCATTAGTGCTATTTAAAGCACCTCTCAACCCGGAATGTGTAAGTTCTAAAACTCCACTAATTGATTGCAAATCTCTAACGATTAAGTCGCCATCAAGTTGGTACTCCACGACTTTCAAGGATTCCTCCTGGTCTTATGCAACTGAATTTAGCAAGGAAGCTGTCGGGGTCAAGGATGGATACTTCAATATTGACTGGTCAAAAACCGCAAAACTTATTTGGGGAAGTGATCTGAAACTGGATAACACGATTCTATTTCGTAAGATAATTTCGGCGCCAAAGATTACATCCGCCTCAACTGATTCAGCGGCAGCAAGTGAAGCACCGCTCAACCTAGCGAGCCCGGATTTTATTAATGGCGGTAAATTACCAATAGAAAATACTTGCGATGGAAAAGGTATTTCACCATCATTAAGTTGGTCAGGAGGCTCTAGCAAAATAGTTTCCTACGTAGTTATTATGGATACTCTCCCTGGCCCATTGCGCCCAGGCGAAGTGGATATCGGAAATCATTTCTATTTCACAGTTTTCAATATTCCAGCTTCTATTAAATCTTTGCCACCTGGTTCTACTTCAATCGGAATGCTAGGACAGAATTTTCAAGGAAAGAAAATCGGTTACACGCCTCCTTGTTCACAAGGCCCCGGCTTGAAAAGTTACAACATTTATTTATATGGGCTTTCAGAAAAATTAAACATAAATGCGAACGATGCAACTGAGAAAAATTTGATTATCGCAATGAGCGGAAAAATAGTTTCGTCAAGTTCTTTGACAGTTCTATACGAACGCTCTTGAGTGCTGTCCCTCATCGAGGTAAATATTCTTTCATAAGCATTTCGTTGTGACATAGTGATCAATCCCTTTAGAGGTACCCCTCAGCTTTTTTAGTTTCCTAATATTTTCGAGTGCCAAGATTCTCTTGTAAGTAAGAAGTTATTTACGGAGAGAATGAGGCAAGTAAATGCGATCACTTAAAGTCACAAAATCGAAGAAAATTGCACTTGTAATAGCCACGGTATCCCTAGTACTTGGCGGCGTTTCTAGTGCTAATGCGGCAAGCAAAACTATTACTTGCTACAAAGGCACTTCAGTTAAGAAAGTTACTGCCGCTAGCCCAAAGTGTCCATCTGGGTACACAACAACCAAACCAGTTGTTAAATCAACTGCAAAGCCAGTTGCTTCGGCCTCTGCCAAGCCATCATCAGCCGCATCAACTCCAGCTGTAGCTAATAATAAATTCGCGTTTAACGGAACCTATAAAGGAAAAATGTCGATTGTCTGGAGCGACGCCGATGTACGCGCCACCTCAGTAAATGGCGATGGAACTGGTGCAATTTTCGGAATGGATTCACTTTCCGGAACCGGTCAGTCATCTCCATCTACTCAATGCGCAGGTCTAGATGGAATTGGTGTGATCAGCGGTGGCGGAAGCAGTATCAAATTAACTTTCGATACTTCGGCAAAAGTTTGTGCCGAAGATGGAGCAGCACCAACAACTGTAAACATCACCGGCTTTGCTGTCGTAAATAGCGGCACTGGAAAGTTTGCTGGCGCATCGGGAAAGTTGAAAGCGGTGGGATATTTCAACATTAAATCAGCCGATGCTGGTGCAAGTGAGACCAGCGTTTTAACGATAACTCTAAGTGGCGAAATCTCCACTAAATAATTTTAAAACCAGGAATTACACGCATCACCTAATTGAAGGAGCAAGTAAATGAGAAAAATCATCTCGGGCTTATTAATAAGTTCGTTGGCACTAGTTGGCGGAGTAGCTGCAGGTGCATCAGCAAGTGCTGCGGCAACTCCTACTTTGGTTGTTACTGGCGGAAGCACCACATTTGGTCTTGATCCAGCGATTATTGTGGCAACTGCTAGTGCTCCCGGAACCGTTAAATTTTTTGCAGCCGGTCTAGAAGTTAAGGGCTGCGATGCAATCGCAACCACCACGGTCTCCCCATTTGTTGCAAAATGTTCTTGGGTGCCAGCTGCGGGCGGAGCAACTGTTCTAACCGCTTCCCTTACTCCAACTGATAGCGCAGCATTTACTCCAGTTGATTCAGCTCCGCTTACCGTGAAGATTGGCGTTCCTGTTCAAGGTGTAGTTTCACCGATTCATATTTACGTTGATACTGTTTTGGCGAGCGGCACTACTGGAGTTCTTGCGCCACGCTTTGGTGTTAGTTGCGCAATCACTTCAGAATTTATTGTTGGCCAAGGAATTGTTTTCCGAGTTTATGGAAACAATGCAGATCTTGGCGGCGCTGTTCTCGATTCCAGTAACGTAGCAAAGGCATATATTGAAATTGCTGGAGTGGCAACGCCGATCACTTTGAACTACGGAAACCACAGCGGTGCTTCATTCTGGACTGGAGTTTTGCGTACTGGAACTGCGGCAGGTCAATACAACACCTTGGGTTTAATTAGCTACAAAGTCACAATGATCGCAAAACCGCTGACTTCAATCCAAGTTCTTTCAACAAAGTTGGTAATCAAAACTGTTGACGGCGTAAAAGTTAAAGAAGATGGCAAGTATGTGATGGAACGAGTTAGCTATTACAAGACAGTAAAGCTAGCAACTCCAATTGCCGGTCCAGTTGGAACATGGCAATCAAACTTCATGCCAGCATCACAGTTGACACTTTACGCAGCACCAAAGGCGTAATAAAAACAGTTTCAACGAACTTGGTTTCTTGAGCGACCTCCTCCTTAGCCCAAGAAACCAAGTTCCGAGAAAAAAATGCTTAAAACGGAGAAAGAAGAGTCAAATGAAAAAGAAAGTATTTGCAGCGGCAATCGCGGCAGTTTTGCCTATTTCCATGATGTCAGCGGCGTTCGCAGCTGACAGCAACCCAGTAGTTCCTATAAATTTAATTGCACCAGCAGGCATTCCAGATGTTGCCCCACTTCCATTTACTGCAGAAAAGTCGGCAGCATTTACCACACCTGAAGTAATGAGTAACTTGGCCGTAACGCCACAGCAAGGCGTACTTGGCGAGGACTTAAGTATTTCCGGTAGTGGATTAACTGCAAACACTGATTACACGCTTACTTGGGGAACTTTCGACGGTACCTGGGTTACAGATATTCAACCAAACAGCGTTAATTATTTGGGCGTGAAGTACACAAAGTTCAATGTAAATATCGGTGCAATCAAAACTGATTCGGCAGGGGCATTTACTTTCAAGGGAAAGGTGCCAAGCGATTTTGGCGGCGTGCACGATATCTACGTTGTTAAAGACGGTGTAGCAGTCGCTCATGGTGGCTTCCAAATGACTCGCACAGTTTCAATTTCGCCAAAAAGTGGTCCAATCGGAACTCCCGTAACAATTACTTACACCGGAATGGGTGCAAGTCTTTATACAGCTGGTGCTGCAGTTCATTGGGACAACGGTTACGCAGGTGAGATGCAGGCGCTGTGGACTCGCGGAACAGCCAAAGTAGTTGTGCGCGCCTCTGGTGATGTTGGAGTTCACCAAATCGTTGTGAAAGATGCTATTACTTTCCAATATCTAAATATCTTGCAATCACCGGTTCCATATGCAAATGGTGGGGTAGCTCAATTCACTATCACTCGTGGAACTCCATCAACTAAGCCATACATGAGCTTTCCAAAGAATTACGTTCCGACTGTTACTCAACGAACTACGTTGTCTGATGCCGGACTTGATCCGAACACCAAGGCAGTTGCGACTCTTTCGAGTGAACGTGGCCCAGTTCTATCTAAGACCACTTTCGACGCCACTGGTTTAACTTCTACCGGAACGCATCAGTTGGTTTGGGCCTCTGTAGTTGGAAATCGTGTTAACTGCACCGGAACTTGTTGGGCATATAACTCAATTCCATTAGCAACTGTGAATGTAACTGGATCAACAGTTAGCCAAGAAGTAACAATCCCAGATCACCTAGGTGGTTGGCATGTAATTCAGCTTAAGCAAGGTGACAAAATCGAAGCGCAAGCATCTTTCTACGTACAAGAAAGCATCGTTAAGTTCCTTGATAAGACCGGCAAAGTAATTACTGAAGGCATCGCAAAAGCTGATACTTCAGGCTCGGTAGCCTCGATTGCTACAGGTGGCGCTGGTACTCCAACCTATAAGTTCAAGGCTGGCGAAACCATCACAATCAGTATGCGTGGCATCGGCTGGACTCAATTAGATAACACTCGCGCAGTTACTTACGACAACAACTATATTGGTTACGGCTGTGGCTTTAATTCAAATGGTTTTATGGTCATTCACATAACTGCAACCGGCAAACTTGGCTTCCACACAATCGATTTGCATCCATTGTTGTATACCCAGCAACCATCATTTGCTAATACACCTTATGGAATGGTTCCGATTCTTTCTTCAGATCGTGACTTTGCTGGTTTAGCACTTGGATATCAGCTTCCATCAGTTCACTTTATGATCGAGGTCGTTAAGTAGAGTTGCTTTAATAAATCTGGGACAGCTGCAAAGTAATCTCCCCGCTTTCACCTCACCGAGGAAGCGGGGATTTACTTTGTGCGCCAATTATATTTACCGAGAAGCACCATGGCACTCGGTAATAACAATCCACGAATTAAAGTTGCATCTACCAGTACACCAATTGCTAGGCCAACACCAATTTGCTGGAGTCCTAAGAAATGCCCACCGATTAATCCACTTACTGCAGCAACGAATATGAAAGCAGCCGCAGTTACAACACCACCAGTATTTGCCAAGCCTTCGACGATCGCAGCTTCATTCGATAAACCGCGATCAATCGCTTCACGCATTCGCGAAACGATAAAAACCTCATAGTCCATCGAAATTCCGAAAAGAACCACGAGCAAGAAAACCAACGCCCAGATTTCTACTTGATCTATTTGATAGGTTCCTAAAATTGATGAGCCAACTGAATATCTGAAAACTAAAACAATTGCAGAAATTGCCACTGCAATCGAAAGTAAATCAAGCGCGATCGCTTTAATCGGCAACCAATATGAATTGAAGGCTCGCATTAGAAGCAAATATGTAAGAAGTAAAGCGACCCCAATTAACCAAGGAAAATAGGTTGTGATTCGATCGACTAAATCGGCGCCTTGGGCTGGAGGGCCACCAAGATAGAACCGAGTTCCGGTTGGGAAACCCTTAGTTATCAGGTATTTAGTCCGCAATCGATTAATTAAGTCATGGGTTTCGGCGGCACCCAATGAGTGTCGGCCAATTACTAAAATCCGCATGAATTGTCCAGTCGCATCAACAAAAGTTGGGGTCGTATCAGTAGCCACAATAAATATTTCTTTGTCGGAGCTCAGTTTTGCAATAAGTGCTTCACGCGGCGCGACCGTACTTTCGGCTTTAGCCAAACCTGGTTTACCGAAGTCAACCATGATTACAGCTGGAGTTATTACCCCCGGGCCAGCAGAGTTAGTAATAAGTGAAAGCGCCTGAGCCGATTCCAATTTTTTTGGCAAAGTAGTTAGCGCACTTGGAGTTACCTGCAACCAAAAGGATCCTGCTCCGAATAGAAGAAGTGCTGAAAGTGAAATTGCGAATATTCGCTTAGGCCACTTAATGGAGAGTCGTGCAATACGCGCCCAGCTGTTATTTAAGTAATCAGGTTTTCCTAAAATGCCGGAAAATCGATTTGGTGTAGTGCAATATTTCCCGAAGTAAGAAAGTAGCGCTGGTAACAAAGTAAGGGCAGCGAGAAGGGAACTTAGCGGCACGATCAAGCCGGCGATTCCTAGAGATCGCAGGAACGGAATTGGCAGTAGGAGTAGCGTCGCTAATCCGAATGCAACAGTCAGACTTGAAGTTATTACAGTTCGGCCAGCACTGTTCATAGTGCGGATAATTGCCTCAGTGTTATTTGAACTTTCAGTTTCAATGGATTCGCGGCGAAAGCGATGAACAATTAAAAGTGAGTAATCAATGGCCAAGCCAAGGCCAATTAACTCAATGATGTTTGGAAGGTAGAGCACCATTAGAAATTTCTGAGCTAATAAATAAATTAGTGAGATCGATAAAGAAATAGCTGCGGTAGCGAAGATAAAAGGTAGTAAAACTGCCCAAGATAAGCCCAGGACTAGAAGCAGCAGCAAAAGAGCCAACGAGAATGCAATTAACTGGCCCCGTCTCAAGTCGTGATCTAAAACCGGTGACACATCTCGATTTATCGCTGGTGGCCCAGTGACCAGCGCATTCGGTAATCCGTTAGCTGCAAGCGCATTTCGTAGCCTGTCGGTGTATTTAGCTGCCTCGGTTAAGGAAAAATTAGTATTTACGCTAGCGAATAGCACTCCCGAGATAGCTTTTAATTGCGTGATTCTTGCGGTGGGAATCTCGGAGACAGCAACGACTAGGTCGGCTTTATGTTTCGCGACCTGATCTTGATTAGCCTGCTTAAACTGATAGAGAATAGTGAAGCTGCCCTCGAGATTTTCATGAAACTTATTTTGCAGAATTTGCTGCGCTTTCGCCGAATCACTGCCGGGCACGGTTAATGACGTTGTTAAATGTTGATTCAGCTGAGTCGCAGAAAAGCCGCCTAAAATAATTAGTAGTAACCAGGCCGCAATTACTTTAAAGCGATGCTTAATTACTGCCTGCGTCCAGTTGGCTAACACTGATTGATCCTACTCACGCCTAAGGCATGGGTTTATGATTGATACATGAACCAAATTGCGGTCGAACTATTAACTGCTGAATTTTGGTTTCGAGCAAAGGAATTGCGGCTAGCGTCTCTGAGAGATAGCCCTCAGGCTTTTGGCGGCAATCTTGAGACTGAAAGCGCGCAAAGTGAAATCGAATGGCGAGCAAAATTCGAAAAACTTTCGTACATAGCGGCAAGTATTAAGTCAGTAGATGCGGCAATTATGACGGTTGAAAATTTAGTGGGCGATTTTGGAGCAACAGCCTGGGTCGGTGGCTGTTGGACTAACCCAAACTTCCGAGGGCAAGGTGCACTTCGAGCAATGTTCGATTTCGTTGATTTCAACGCTGCCGAAAAGGGCTGGCAGCGCCATGGCTTAGGCGTTTGGGAAGATAATTTCAGTGCAATCGCAGCTTATGAAAAGTTAGGTTTTGAAGCTATGGGCGGTCCCCAACCAAGTTCACGGGTGCCGGGCAAGTTTTATATTCGCATGATTCGCAATGCAGTTATTTCGTAAGCTTCTTCGCTTCTCGAACTGCTACCGAGTTTAATTCAGGATGCTCTGCTAAAAATCTAGTTACTTCACGATTATCAATTCGCGACAAGTCACGAAGTGCCCAACCGATGGCTTTGGCAATAAAAAATTCTTTTTCAGCCACGTGTGGACTGCACATTTCGAAAAGTAACTTGACATCAGTTTCGTACTTGCGCCCTCTCTGATGTTGAATAGAAGCACGCACTAACCAAATATTGTCACTCTTGTTCCATTTTCTCATTAAGGAAACTGCTGGATATTTAAGTGTGAGTGGTGAAACTACTGCGCTACCTAACCCATCTACGGTATCCCACCATGATTTATTTGATATCAAGAATTCGCAGTGCTCAGACAGAAATTTTTTATCTAGCTGCATGTTGTATTTAGCCAATAAATCATTGGCCGCGTACTGATATTCACGTTCCTCAAGCTTCCAAAGTGCTCGGACTGTTTCGGCAATTTCATTTGAGGTTGGTATGGGCAGACTTAAAAGCATTGATTTAACTAAGGATCTGCGCTCGGGCGTCATCACGCCAAGAAATGGCGCAATATTTTTCATGTAAGCCTGCGCGCCAATGGCTTTTTTACGATTTCCTAACCTAGGCAATTCCCGTTTTAGCTGTTTAACAACTTCAGCCTGGAAAGTGCCCATCGTTATTTAACTAACCGATTAAAGAAGAATCGCGCTTCTTTGAAAGATCATGTTCGCAGCCACTTGAACGATCTTTGGCAGCACATGCTTCGCACAGCAAGACTAGCTTGTGGCAGGCAATATTTGAGCAGTTCACGAAGATCTTGGTAGGCGCAGAACAAGATTCGCATTCACCAATAGTCTTCGCCTTAGAAGAGAAATCCATTGCCATGCGATCGTCGAAAACATAAAGCGAACCATCCCAGAGGCCATCATCGCCAAACTTATTCCCGTAACGAACAATGCCGCCTTTAATTTGATAGACCTCTTCGAAGCCACGAGTCTTCATAACTGCAGAAAGAACTTCGCATCGAATTCCGCCAGTGCAATAAGTAACAATCGGCTTATCTTTCAGATGGTCGTATTTGCCACTTTCAATTTCAGCAACAAAGTCTCGTGAAGTCTCAACATCGGGGACGATGGCATTTCTAAACTTACCGATTTTAGCTTCGAAAGCATTTCGGCCGTCAAAGAAAATTACTTCATCGCCACGTTCAGCAACTAGTTCATTAACTTGCTCAGGGCGCAAATGAATTCCGCCGCCAACTACACCATTCTCATCAACTTTAATTTCATCTGGATGTCCAAATGCCACAAGTTCTTTACGAACCTTGACCGACAACTTAGGAAATTCAGTTCCATCACCAGAAGACCATTTGAAATCTATCTTGCGGAAACCATCGTACTTTTTGGTTTTCTTCACATAAGTTCGAAGAGCTTCGATTTCTCCGCCCAAGGTGCCATTGATTCCATGTTTAGAAATGATGATGCGCCCGGTTAGTCCAAGTGATTCGCAAAGGGTGCGTTGCCACAATTTAACTGCGGCAGGGTCAGAGATCGGCGTGAAGCCGTAAAACAAAATGACCTTGTGCAATTCCACGAGGCGATTGTATCTCGCCATCTTTGACCTTAAGAAATCAACAAATCAAGCGTCCAAGGCAGGCCATCGATGGGCGGGTAGAGCTCGCACTCGAATAACTCTGCCGTAATTTGCTGTAATTCTGCAGGTGTAATTGGTTGGATTTCTTGCTGAAGTAAGTGTCGAGTTAATTCACCGCGGTATTTCTTTGACATATGGGTAATTACTGAACGCTCACCATCAACAATTTTAAATACCCGAACCTCAACTGTGTGAGCAGGATTAATTGGCCAGACTCCTTTGTAAGTCGATGAGCGACAATCAATCACTAACTCATTGGCAAACTTCTTGGCCACTTCGGCTATTGGACCGCGCCACAAATTGTTATCAATTTTGCGTTTATAGCTGAAAATTTGATCGAGCGGTTTAACTAGCCCAAAGAGCGCTGAAACGATAAGTACTTTCGAGTTTGCAGTTTTTAAAGCGTTTGCGGAAAGTGATTGAAAATCCAATCCTTGATAAAGAACTCCGGCGTAGATTTCAAAAGCCGGCGAGGTTTGCAAAGCATCAAAATTGCCTAAGTTGATTTTGCGTGCCGAAGTTAATTCCGCAGCAAATGAAAGTTTTGAGAGCTCGAAATTAGCTGGTCCAGTGGCGGGCTTCTTCTTCTCACTGGGTGGCAAGAGGATTAGCATTAGGTGATGCTAATAGAGGGAGCGGTCGAATTATGACTGAAGCAAAGAAAGTCCGAGCCGAGATTTTTGAAACCGGCGATCCTAAAATTAAATCTGCTCGCATTATTATTGATGCCCCAGCTGAAAAAATCTTTGATCTGTTAGCAAACCCTAAACGGCATAAAGAAATTGATGGATCAAACACAATTCAAGGTAATTTAAATGGCCCCGAGCGACTTTCACTTGGTTCCAAATTTGGAATGGCGATGCATCTAGGAATTGATTATCGGATTAGTAATACGGTCGTTGAATTTGAGGAAAACAAACTTATAGCTTGGCACCATTTAGGTCGTTGGCGCTGGCGATATGAAATACGCGAAATCAGCCCCAACCAATGCGAAGTTACTGAGACGTTCGATGGCCGGAAATCAATTTCGCAGAGCTGGCTTAAGTTTCGCAAGGCTTATCCCTGGACACAGATGGTCGTGGCCAAGACGTTAGTGCGCTTAAAAGAGGTGATGGAAGCGCGCTAGAGATTATGGGAAGATAAGGGAGTGAATACGGAAAACGAATTACTTACTAATGACTCCTTAGGCGCTGTAATGGCATCAGAAATTGCCGAAACGCCAAAAGTTTTCCGCCGCATCTTAAGTAATCTTGCTGCTTTTGAGCCAATCAGAGATATTTTGAGTGCTAATAAGATTTCCTCAATCCTAATTTTGGCCCGCGGTACTTCGGATAATGCAGCACATTTTTTAAAGTATTTAATTGAAACTAAACTCGGACTACCTTGCGGATTAACATCGCCATCATCAGTAACAATTTATAGCGCTGAGTTGCATTACCAAGGCGTTCTTGTTGTCGCGCTAAGCCAAAGTGGTCAGTCGCCAGATCTAGTTGCCTTTGCTAATTCAGCAAAAAATGCGGGAGCGAAGTTAATTTCCTTAACTAATGATGCAAACTCACCACTCGCAAAAGCGGCAGACCACCACTTAGATCTGCAAGCCGGGGCGGAATTAGCTGTCGCTGCTACCAAGAGTTACTCAGCACAGTTACTTACTTCTTACTTATTAGTTGCCACGTGGGCGAAACTTTCAATAAATAGCGAAATTCTCATCACCGAGGCAGAAAAGCTAGTTAGTAACTTAAATTTAGTTAGCGCAGCAGTCGATGCCTGTAATCGAGAGAATGAAACTGTGGTTCTAGGCCGGGGATTTGCGTATCCGAATGCTCGCGAAGCAGCGCTTAAGATTCAGGAAACCTGCAAAGTCTCAGTACAGGGATTGTCTACTGCAGATTATTTACATGGTCCGATTTCGGCGCTAACTCCACAAACCCAAGTCTTTATCTTGGCGCCGGCGCACTTACCGCTGAATTCCATCTCTGAAGCAACCACTCGCATTCGCTCAATTACTGGTCGAATTTTTTGGGTCGGGAACGGCGGCTCACCAGAAGCTGGCGACGTAGTCATTGCTGGCTCTGAATGCCGAGATGAAATGGAATCAACTATCGTTGATGCGATTTCGCTACAACGTTTCTCGCTTGAGTTCGCGAAGAAATCTGGTTTTGATCCAGATGCACCTGTTGGACTTTCAAAAGTAACCTTGACTCACTAGCTAGGTTTAATGTCATGAATCGCGATTATTTAGTAATCGTTCCTACCTACAACGAAATTACGAGTATCGGCATTTTGTTGCCGCAGCTTCTTGAATTAAACCTAGACATTTTAGTAGTCGATGATGGGTCACCCGATGGAACTGCTGATGCTTGCCGACAACTGGGTTTAGAAAGCGGCCGCGTTGTTGTAGTTGAGCGAAAGAAAAAGTTGGGTCTTGGTAGCGCGTATAAAGCCGGGTTTAAATATGGCGAAGACCGCGGCTATAAGTATTTAATCGAAATGGATGCAGATGGCTCCCACCAAGTAAGCGATCTACATTTGTTGATGTCAGCTATGGAAAGCGAAAAACCAGATTTGATAATTGGTTCTCGCTGGATTTCGGGTGGCGCTGTTCAAAATTGGGCGCGGCACCGAGAGTGGTTATCTAGGTTGGCAAATATTTATGCCCGCTTACTTCTAGGCGGGAAAGTAAAAGATATGACAGCTGGTTTTCGGATTTATCGCACCGAAAAATTAGTTCAAATAGATCTCCCGTCAGTTAAAAGCGAGGGTTACTGCTTTCAAATTGAAATGACAATGCGGATGGCTCAAATTAAAAACACAATTCTGGAAGTTCCAATTACGTTTGTTGAACGAAAATATGGCGTCAGCAAGATGTCGAAAAAGATCGTTTTCGAGGCAATTTACCGAGTAACAATCTGGGGTCTAGGCGCGAAATTCCGAGGAAATCGACCTTAATAGCCACTTCTATATGGCCGTGATAAGTTCAGCGCACTTGATCCAAGCGACCTAGTCAATCGAGATTATGTTGGCCTATGAGCAAGTGGCGTTGCGTTTAGCGAAATCCGGTTTGATTCCGGTGCTGTCCCGCAACTGTAAAGGTCGAAAGATCTAAGCCAGGTCGCCTGGCGTGACGCCGAAAGTGTTATCCAACCTCGGAGGAAGGTTGGGCCTTTACGCGGAACGTTTCGTTTAATTGCCCCCTTTCTCCCTCAAAAATATTGAGGGAGTTTTTTTATGTTCAAGTCGGTAACTCGACCCACCGCGGTAGTTATCTCGGTGCTCTTAATTTCAGCTTTAGCGCCTGCGAATGCCTCAGCTACCGCAACTAAATATCCGTTAACAATTGTTTCTGGTGGCTACTCGACAACAATTGCCAAAAAACCAACACGGATTATTTCGCTATCGCCAAGTGCGACTGAATCACTCTTTGAGATTGGCGCCGGTAAACAAGTTCTGGCCGTTGATTCATTGTCTAATTTTCCTAAGTCCGCACCCATAAGTGATTTGAGTGCGTTCGAGCCAAACGTCGAAGCGCTTGCTGCCCTAAAACCAGATCTAGTTGTCTTATCTGTCGATGCTATGAAATCGTTAATTGTTAAGGAAGCCTTAGAGAAGTTAAAAATTACGGTGCTCATGGAACAAGCCCCAGATAATTTAACTCAGGCGTACAAAGAGATTGAAGTTCTTGGTGCAGTTACCGATAACTCTGCCGAAGCCAAGAAAGTTACTTTTAAAATGGCTTCGCTAATCAAATCAATTCTTAATCGAGCCAAAGTGTCTGGCAAAGTAACTTTCTTCCATGAGTTAGATAGCACTTTATATTCAGTCACCTCAGATACTTTCATCGGAAAGGTTTACAAAGATTTTGGGCTGATAAATATTGCCGATAAGGCTGCCGGGGCTGATTCATATGGCTATCCGCAACTCTCGGCGGAGTATCTCGTGAAAGCAGATCCAGACATTATCTTTTTGGCTGATGCTGAATATGGCGAAAGCGCTGCAACTGTTAAATCTCGCGCAGGTTGGGCTGGTGTGACAGCTGTTACTAAGAAAAATATTTTCGCTCTGCCAAACGATTTTCCGTCGCGTTGGGGACCACGTCTAGTGGATTTCTACCGTTACGTGGCAGCATCATTAGGAAAGTTAAAGAAGTAAAACAATGAAAAAGAATCAGATTGATCGTGTGTGGCGTTGGCAGATTACTGCCAGCGCTGCCGCGGCATTGCTGATTGCTTGTTTACTCGGAGTTGGCTTTGGGCCAGTAAATTTAAATTTCGGCGCAATCATAAAAACACTTTTAGGTTTACCAAATGGTTTGCAGGCCGAAGATCGCACACTTCTGCTTCAACTGCGACTTCCAAGAGTTGTACTTGGTGCACTTGTCGGCGCCGCACTCGCAACAAGTGGTGCGGTTTACCAAAGCGTTTTCCGAAACCCTTTGGCTGACCCTTATTTACTTGGTGCAGCTTCGGGTGCCGGTTTAGGTGCGACAGTTGCTATTACTAATGGCGGTGGAAATTTATATGCGTTGCTTCCGATATTCGCTTTTCTCGGGGGAGTATTGGCGGTTGCAGCAACGTTCTTAGTTGCGGGTAGATTATTTGCCGATCCAAGTACTTTGTTATTAGCTGGAATTGCAGTGGGCTCTTTTGCAACCGCATTTCAAACCTACTTACAGCAAAGAAATAGTGCTGCGCTTCGGCCGGTTTACTCGTGGATTTTGGGCGAACTTACAGTCGCCAATTGGGCTGTAGTTAAATGGGCTGGTTTCTATATTGTCATCGCACTAACAGTTTTAATTCGAATTTCGAAGGTCTTAGACGCACTAATGCTTAGCGATGAAGAGGCTTATTCCTTAGGGGTTTCGCCACAAAAAATCCGCTTTATTGCAGTTGTAGCAGCGACTCTAGCGACTGCTACTGCGGTTTCGGCAAGTGGCTTGATTGGCTTCGTAGGTATCGTTGTCCCACATTTGGTGCGTGGTTTAACGAAGCGAGCGACTAATCGTTCGCTGCTTTCGATTTCATTCGTTGGCGCTGCGTTCCTAGTGATTGCTGATCTTGGTGCGCGTACCTTGCTGTCGCCAGCCGAACTTCCAATTGGCGTTATTACCGCATTTGTTGGAGCACCGTTCTTCTTATTCGTTCTCAGATCACGAAATCGAGGTAGTCAATGATCAATTTAGAAAATATTTCAGTTCACTTCGATAAGCGTGAAGTGCTTCAGTCAATAAGTTTAGATATTCCAGAAGGAACTTGGAGTTGTCTGGTTGGTCCTAATGGCGCGGGCAAAACCACGCTTCTGAGAACTTTGCTAGG
>Ga0304729_1000719_pt1 | contig 23189 bp, 21 predicted proteins | sample C_131016_MF_Meta_FD_190475 | JGI IMG/M metagenome (GOLD analysis project Ga0304729, IMG submission 190475) | Freshwater microbial communities from Lake Croche, Canada to study carbon cycling - C_131016_MF_MetaG (v2) (version 2) | ecosystem: Environmental > Aquatic > Freshwater > Lake | place... | reverse complement strand
GTTGAAAATAAAAAACTAAATAAAGAAAAATTAACAGAGGGGTTTTCATTTAAGGACATCTTAGGCCACTTGATTAATAAGCTATAGATAATTAACAAAGAATGTATCTTTGCATACATTCATGAAAAACAGGCTACTCCCTTTTATTGAAAACTACGCGAAAGCTACTTTAGCATTAGCCATTACCATTATAATGACTAGGGTGTACGAGTATTTTTTTATTGCCTCGAAATCATTTGTAAAACACGCGCTATTATTTGAATTAACTGGCTGGGTATTTGATATTTGGATGTGTTTGATTTATGCATCTATATTAACACTCCCCTTATTCTTATTGTCTTTAATAAGTAAGCGTTTCTCGATACTAATTTACCATGGCTTAAATACGGTATTGATTGTTGCTTATATATCATTGATAATGGTTTTTTCAGAAAGGAATACCCCCTTTGACCATGAAATAATTACCCGAAGCTTTTCAGAATCATGGATCACTGCCAAACAAATGATGACAAGTGGTATCACTGTTTTTTTACCCTTTCTAATTTATATAAGTTTCTATTTTATTATTACTTTTCTTTTAAGCAAAAGAGCTCAACTTAAAAACAACCAAATTGCATACAGTGGAATGGTTGCTTTGCTAGCAATCGTGTTCATGTCTTATGCTAATCCATCAGAAAATAAGTTTGAAGAAAAGAAAGCCTATTATTTAACAAGTAATAAAGTCACTTATTTAGTAATTGACTTATATCATTTCATTTTAAATAAAAGCAAATTTGATGCTAGTAAACTAAGTGCCGAAGAGCTAAAAGAAGCAATTACTTTTTACCAAAAAAATCAAGCTTTTGAGTTTACAAATCCAAGCTATCCATTATTGCATAAAAACAATAGCCACGATGTGCTAGGTGGATTCTTTAACCTTGATAAAAATAATCCACCCAATATTGTTTTACTAGTGGTAGAAGGTTTGTCACGCGACTTTAGTGGAGACAAAGCTTATGCTGGAAGCTTTACTCCATTTTTAGATAAGCTTTCTAAAAAAAGTTTAGTGTGGGATAATTTTTTAAGTACTGCGCCTGGCACTTTTGCTGCTCAACCCGCATTAACTGGCTCCGTACCTTATGGAGACCGAGGTTTTTCTGTGATAAATGTAATGCCCAATCATTTGTCCTTAATTAAAGTATTGCGAGGCAATGGGTACCATACTAAATTTTTAATTGGCTTTAATCCCGATTTTGACAATATGGGAGGCTATATGCGATTACAAGGCACGGATATGATCTTAACCAAATATGGTTCAAAATATAAAATGATGGGTATAGGTGCTGAGGGTTGGACGATGGGCTACCCTGACGATGCTTTATACAATAGAGGTTTTGAGGTATTGGATTCAATAAATAAAACGCCTTACTTAAATATTTATCATACTGGCACTACTCACATGCCATACCTATTTGATCAACAGGAAGCGTATGGTAAGTTATTTGATAAAAAAATGAAATTGATTCCTGATACTTCCTCCATCAAAAAAACTTTAAAGGAAACAAAGGAGGTATTGGTAACGTATATGTTCTCAGATGATTGTATTAAAAACTTTTTTGACAAATATGCAAAAAGACCAGAATTTAAAAACACCATCTTTATCATAACTGGAGATCATCATATTGGATCATTTCCTTCAACAGGTGGTATTGATGATTACCATGTTCCCTTGATTGTTTATTCGCCCATGTTAAAGGGACCTAAGAAATTTTATTCCGTCAATTCTCATAATAATATTGCCCCTACTATTTGTGCTTTAATCTTGAACAATTACCCGAATTTAAAAAATAAGCCGCAGGAAGTGCCATGGATGGCCGATGTGATAGATACAAGTGTGCAATTTAGAAATAAACAATCCATGCCCTTTATGGAATGGAGTAGAGAGATGACCGACTATATTTATAAAGACTATTATTTATCTGGAAATCAATTATACAAGCTTACCCCCGACTTACTAGAAATTAAAGTAGATAATGATTCAGTGAAAAACCATATGGTTAATTTACTCAATAACTTTAAACTTATTAATGATTTAGTGTGTAGTAAAAATTTGCTTTATCCTAAAGAAGCCATTGCTGATAATGAAAAGAAAGAGATTTTATTAGACTACTTTAATCCCAAGATACAAAACATCATTACCCAACTTTCAGATAGCTCAATACTTCCAGAAATCAACATATCAAAAACTAATAAGTATATTTATGTGGAAGTGTCCGCAGACATCAATTTACTTTTACCTGGTACCGAGGATCAGCCCTCGTTTCGATTGTCTATGATAGACACCACCAGTAAAAAAAGAAATTTCTTATTTTGGACAAATCACAATATCGTGCAAATGACTAAAAAAGATTATGTTGAAAAGCAATGGAATACTACTTCAACCAACGATTTATTTACTATAGCTGATTATAAAAAGTCTAAAAGTTTGGTATTTGATCTGTCTTTCTTCTCTAATGTAAAAGCCATTAATTTACAGATGAGGAATTTAAGGGTTAAAATAGTTGGTATAAAGTAATTAGTGTCGTTCTATCTTTTTTTAGCGAATCTAAATCAAACTGTTTTTTTCAAAAAGTAATTTTGCTTGAATGAAAGTAGCTAATAATTGTATGACTCCCATTGTAATAAATAAAGCATGAAAGGAAACATAATTAGCAATTAACCCTCCAATAGCAATAGCAATTCCTGAAACAAAATGAGTATGCCCAGTAGCTAAACTCCAATGAAAAATATTGTCATTGTCCTCTAAGTTTGATGCAAACAAAGAATCCCAAATAGGAGTACTAACCGCTTCTGCTATACCCAATCCTACTTGTAACAAAAAAAGCTGTTGTGTGTTATGAACAAAAATATAGCAAAATGTAAGCATTGCATTTAAACCATATCCAAAAACCATTAAATGTTTTTTAAATTTTGAACGAGTAAATAATTTACCAATGATAGCATAAAATATTCCAGTGGCAATTAAGTAAATAGCCCAGGCCCATGTGATATCTAGTAGATCACCGCCAATTTTTTCGGCATAGATGGCAAAAAGCGGTCCAAATAACCCTTCTCCAAAATACCACAAGCTTGAAGCAATTAATAAAATTTTAGTTACTCTATTTAAACCCATTTTTAAAATTTATAGTTGAAACCTATTTGAAAATAAAATAGATTGCTTAAGTTTTTTTCAGAATAGGGAGTAGAGTCTATAGTATTTGAATTAACTGCTCCACTGGGTAAGGTAACACTATTTGTTGTTAAAGTTTTAATTGGATGAAATGGAATCGCCAAGGTAGGTGTAAACTGGAAGCCCCATTTGTCTGCTTGATAGCTGATAGGGATACTACATTCTACATCTAATAATTTAAAGCCCTTGTCTAATAAAGTAGTTGCGCTTTGTATATTTGCAGATGGCGTAAGTGCATTTTTTATCCCTTTTTGGCTAGTCAGCTTTCTTGTTAAAACACTTTCATAATAATTTAAAGAACTAAATACTGAATAAATGCCTGGCGTTATTTCCCATTTTGCATTATCCTCCCCCCATTCAAAACTTTTTTCTACCCCTGGCATATATTGAAAATCCGATTTGCCAGAAAAGAAAATATCAGCAGTGTTATTAAATTGGAAAAAACCTAAATCATAATTAAAAGTTGCTCCAAAATCAATTGAAATATCCCCATTTAATAAACTACTTTGGTTTGAATAGAAATATTTAGAGCCGTATAATTCACCACTCATTTTTGTTCCTAATTTATACTCATAGCCTAGATCTAATTCAAAGAAATCAAATCGACGTTGATTAGGTGTAAGTAAATAATTGGCAATAAAATTTGCATAAAATCCATTTCCAAAATTGGCCGAAGCAGTGGTAATTTGATAAGGGGAGGCTATTGAATCGGCACGGCCATTGTATATATAATTGTTTAAATAATCTATCTGAATTTTAAAACTTGGTTTGCTGGAAGTGTCATTCTTGAAATTAGATTGCCCAATAAGCAAATTGCTAGATACTGTCAATATAGAAGCCAATAAGTATATATAAATACATTTAAGCATGGTAAGTCTTATTTATGTTTCTAAGATACCAATAAGCCATAAAAGTTTAAAAAAAATAAGGAATTATCTTTATATTTAGGGTATAAAAAACTAATTATGGGATTTCATATCAATAAAAAAGTAGCTGCGAAAAGCGCAGCCAGCAGCACAAAAGCTACTTTTCAAGCGGGCAGTTCTAAATTTATTGCAAAAGCAAATACGAAGTCAACGGGTGCTGCAAAAAAGCCAATTAAAACAGGTGGTTCAAGAGGAAGTTGATTAGCGTTATCTTCTTCTTACGAATTTCTTTCCGCCACTTTGCTTGGGTGCATAATCAGGTGTAGGGCCAAACATATCCGGCACTTTCCCCTTTAACACAGGCGCACCCAAAAGTGTTTCTATCTCTAAAAATTTACTTTGTTCTTTATCACCAACTAATGTAAATGCAGTACCAGAAGTGGCTGCTCTAGCGGTTCTGCCAATTCTATGAATATAGTCTTCTCCATCATTAGGTACATCATAGTTAATGACTAAATCAATATCATCAATATCAATTCCTCTACTCAAAATATCAGTAGCCACTAAAATATTGGTTTTTTGATTTCTAAAATCTTGCAAGTATTGCTCTCTGCTTTTTTGATCTAAATCGGAATGAATTTCGGCAACAGCCAATTTTGCTTGCATTAATTTATGAGCAAGTTGTTTTACATTAATCTTCTTAGAACAAAACACAATTACTTTAGAATAACGTTTTGAACTAAGCATATCAATTATGATAGGTACTTTTTGTGCATCATGTACAATAAAAGCTTTTTGAACTATTTGCTCAGGCGGTTTTGAAATAGCAATATTGATCTCCACTGGCTGATGTAATATTTTTTTAGCCAGCTCTCTCATTTTAGAAGGCATGGTGGCTGAAAACAATAAATTCTGACGAACTGTAGGTAAAAAAGTAATGATTTTAGCAATGTCATCGCTAAAGCCCATGTCCAACATTCTGTCTGCCTCATCCAACACTAAATATTTAAGCCCTTTTAACTTCACATAACCCATATTTAAATGAGCAATCATTCTACCAGGTGTACAAACCACAATATCCACCCCACTGGTTAATGCCTTTTTTTCTGTTACAAATGAATTGCCATCACCACCACCATATACTGCAATGGAACTAACATCTGTAAAATAAGAAAGGCCTTCAATGCTTTCTGCAATTTGAATGGCCAATTCACGTGTAGGTACAATGATTAAAGCGTTGATGTCGCCAGGTTGATGAGAAACTGTAAGTAAACGATGTAATAAAGGCAATAAAAATGCTGCTGTTTTACCAGTGCCTGTTTGGGCTGCCGCTATGATATCTTTTCCCTCTAAAATGGGAACCATTACTTGTTGCTGAACCGGAGTAGCTGTTTCATAACCCATGGCATCAATGCCATCTAATATTCGCTGATCTAATCCTAAATCTATAAACTTCAAAATGAACTCTTTTAATTAATTTGTAGTAACGAAGATACAACTATTAAAGCATTGCACCTTTTGTATCCAAAACATGGGAGATAGTGGTTTAGCTACTATTTTAGCATGAATTTCATCAAGAGATCGGTTTGCACATCCTTTCCCAACTTAAATAAGTGTTTATCAAATTCTACTAAGCCATTTTTTTTATAAAACTGAATGGCTCGTTCATTTTTTTCCCATACACCAAGCCAAATAAAATCAAAATTTAAATCTTTCGCAACCTCAATTGCTTTTTGAAACAAGACCATTCCTACCTTTTTACCATGATAGGATTTAAGCACATAAATCCGCTCCACTTCAAGAGAAGTATTGCCTGGAGATTCTGATTGCGCATTGCCCCAATTAATTTTTAAATAGCCAACTACCTCTTTCCCATCTAATGCAAAATAAAATTTAGAGCTACTATTGTCCAATTCTTTTTTTAAAGAATTTAAGTTAAAATTGGATTCAATATAAAGCTTCATATTCTCTTCAGTATTATATTCTGTAAAGGTTTCAGAAAATGTTTGAGTGCTGATTAACTGCAGTGCTGATAATTGACTGCTCTCTAATTCAACAACTTTAATTGTATTAGTCATACTTATAAAATAAATAAATCGAAATTTAAATAAAGATAAATCAAATGTATTAAATTACGGTTGTATAAGTTTTTAATTTCAATAAATTCAGTCCATGAAAAAAATAGTCTACTCATTATTATTGATAGCAATTGTATCAACCTCTCTTCATGCTCAACAAGTGGCTCCTTATAAAAATGCCAAACTACCTATTAATGTTAGAGTAAAAGATTTATTAAGTAGAATGACTCCGGAGGAAAAATTTTGGCAGTTGTTTATGATTCCTGGGGACCTAGGAAAAAATGAATCAAATTATAAATATGGCCTATTTGGCTTTCAAGTAAGTGCCGCCTCTGAAGGCGGTGATGCCACTTCTCAAATGTTAACTTACAAATCGGAAGAAAATGCATTGCTACTTGCTAAAAAAATTAATACCATTCAAAAATATTTTGTTGAAAGAACAAGGTTAGGCATACCTATGATGGCATTTGATGAATGTTTACATGGTTTGGTAAGAAAAGGCGCTACTTCATTTCCACAATCTATTGGTCTTGCAGCCACTTGGGATACGAGTTTAATGAAACAGGTATCCACTGCTATTGCATTAGAAACTAAAGTGAGAGGCATTAGAGATGTATTGTCTCCAGTAATCAATATTGCCAATGATGTAAGATGGGGTAGAACCGAAGAAACTTATGGTGAAGATCCTTTTTTAAGTTCCGAAATGGCGGTAGCATTTGTAAGCTCTTTTGAAAAAACTGGAATTATTACTACTCCTAAACATTTTATAGCCAATGTAGGTGATGGTGGTAGAGATAGTTATCCAATTCATTACAATGAACGTTTTTTAGACGAAATATTTTTCCCTCCATTCAAGGCAGCCATTCAAAGAGGAGGTTCAAGATCCATTATGACTGCCTATAATTCTTATGATGGAAGCGCCAGCAGTGCAAATGACTGGTTGCTCAATAAGAAATTAAAAAAAGAATGGGGCTTTAATGGTTTTGTGATATCAGATGCAAGTGCTGTGGGTGGAACTACCGTATTACATAATACAGCAAAGGATTATCCTACCTCTGGCGCCATCGCTGTAAGTAACGGATTAGATGTTATCTTTCAAACAGAATTTAAACATCACGAATTATTTGATCCCCCATTTTTAAATGGAGGAATCAAACAAGCAAGAATTGATGACGCAGTGGCAAGAGTGCTTAAGGCAAAATTTGAATTGGGTTTGTTTGAACATCCCTATGTTGATGAAGAAGTAGCGAAGCAATGGGTAGACAATAGTTCACATAAAAAAATTGCAAAACAAGCAGCTTTGGAATCTATTGTATTATTAAAAAATGAAAATAAGGTTTTACCCATCAATAAAAATATTCAATCCATTGCAGTTATTGGTAAAGAGGCTATGGAGGCTAGCTTAGGTGGGTATAGCGGCCCTTCAAATGGGAAAGTGAGTATCCTAGAAGGGATTAAAGCCAAGCTGGGCAATACAATGCAGATTAATTATGCCGAAGGAGTAGATAAATCAAATACACAATGGACAATCATTCCAAATAAATATTTAGCCTACTCAAATGATAATAATTCATTACAAAGTGGATTAAAAGGCGAATACTATAACAGTTTAGAACCCACTAAAAAACCATTGTTTACAAGAACAGACAATCAGATTAATTTTCAATGGACCTTGTTTCCTGCAGACCCCAAAATGACCACCGATAATTATTCTATTAAATGGACTGGTCAATTAATTGCTCCTGAAAATGGTAATTATAAAATAGGGCTAGAAGGAAATGATGGATATAGACTTTATTTAAATGATCAACTCGTAATTGATAATTGGTTAAAGCAAAGTTATTCAACTAAACTAATTGACTATACATTCGAGAAAGATAAAAAATATTCAATCAAAGTAGAATTTCACGAAGGGGCAAGCAACGGTCAAATAAAATTGATTTGGAATGTTGGTGTAGAAAATAAATATGAACAAAAAATTAGGGAAGCCGTTGAGGTAGCAAAAAAATCAGATGCAGTGATCGTGGTGGTAGGCATACAAGAAGGTGAATTTCAAGATAGAGCTATGTTAAGTTTACCTGGCTATCAAGAAAAATTAATTCAAGAAGTAGCTGCTACTGGTAAAAAGGTAACAGTATTACTTGTAGGTGGAAGTGCTATTACAATGAACACTTGGAAAGATAAGGTAGCTGGTATTATGGATGTTTGGTATCCTGGTGAAGAAGGGGGTTATGCAGTAGCAGATGTATTATTTGGAGATTACAACCCTGCAGGTAAATTACCTATTACTTTTCCGATATCAGAAGCACAGTTGCCATTGGTGTACAATCATAAACCCACAGGTAGAGGGGACGATTACAATAACCTAAGTGGACAACCTCTTTTCCCTTTTGGTTTTGGATTAAGTTATACCACGTTTAAGTATGATAATATTCATTTGGTACAAGATAAAATTAAAATAGGAGCATCAACAAATGTTGAATGTACGCTTACCAATACCGGCAGTGTGGATGGAGAAGAAGTAGTACAGCTGTACATTAAAGATTTACTTTCGACCATTGCAAGACCTGTATTAGAGCTAAAAGGTTTTCAAAGGGTAGCATTAAAATCGGGTGAAACTAAAAAGATAACCTTTAAAATTTCACCCGATTTATTACAAATGCTTAATGAGAAAATGCAAACTGTTATTGAACCTGGCACTTTTAGAATCATGATTGGATCCTCTTCTAAAGATCTTTGGTTAAAAGAAAACTTAGAAGTAACTCAATAATATTATTTTAAATTTAATTTAAATACCAAGGCCTCTGTAGCCTTAGGTGATTTTTTTAAATCAATAGTATATTGAACTGCATTTTTATCTTGGGCAAATTTAATTTTTTGGTCAGCGCCAAGTAATTGAATGCTTTTAACCATGATACCTTCTGGAATAGTAACATTATAGTTACTAGGAATAGCTTCTTTTTCTGCTAATTGATAAATAGCGTAAATACATTTATCTTTTTTAGTAAATACCCAATTGCCTTGTTTAGCTAAATTCGGATCTGCTTCTGCATTGTAGATGGCTTCACCATTAACTGTCATCCATTTGCCTATTTCTTCTAATCTAGCATAAGCATTTGGATCCCATTCACCATCTGGACCTGGTCCAATGTTTAAAAGTAAATTACCATTTTTAGAGACAATATCTGTGAGTAAATGAATTACTTTGCGGGCCGATTTGTATTGATCATTAGGCACATAAGACCAGGAATTACCCAATGTCATACAGCTTTCCCAAGGATAAGGTAAATAGCCAGCTGGCACTTGTTGTTCTGGTGTTACATAGTTTTCATATTCACCATGTACCGTTCTATCAACCACTAATAAACCTGGCTGATGCGTTCTTGCCATCGCAGCAATATTAGCCATATCAATATCTTGATTATAGGGAATCGTTCTTTGCCAATCCACCGTAGGATCTATAGAACTATAAGGACGCACCCAACCTCCATCTAACCATAAAATATCTATCTTACCATAATCGGACATTAATTCCTCGATTTGATTGTACGTAAACTTTTTAAATGAGTTCCAGCGGTCTGGATATTTTTTTGGATCGTAAGAAACGTTTCTATCTTTTGGAGGGAAATATTTCCACCAATAATCGGGTGTATTCCAATCAGGTTTTGAAAAGTAAGCACCTGTCATAAATCCTTCATTTCTAAAAGCATTGAATACCTCTTTAGCAACGTTGGCACGTGGATTAGAAGCAAATGGAGATTTTTTACCTGTGATTTTATAATCGGATTGCTTGGTATCAAACATATTAAAACCATCATGATGCTTAGTGGTAAAAACTACATATTTCATTCCGGCGTCTTTCGCGGCTTTAGCCCAACGCTCTGGATTAAATTTTACAGGATTAAAAGTGGTTTGTAAATTTTCATAAGCGGTCTTATACGTCACCCAGTCGCTGCTGTAAGGGCCAGTACGTTGTGTCCATCCTTCATCTTCAGGACATAAACTCCAACTTTCAACAACTCCCCACTGGCTATAGGTACCCCAATGCATTAATAATCCGAATTTCACTTTGCCCCATTCGCTTAATTTGGTTCTCACCAAAGGGTCAGATGGAACAGTATATTCTTTGCTTGCATTGTGTTCTTGTGCAAACAATGAAATAGAAAGCACTGTAAATAAAAGTAATAGTTGTTTTTTCATATGGTTAAATTGATAATAAAAGTGAAGTTATTTAAATTTCATTTACTGAAATGCTGAATAATTTATCAAATAAAAATTATTAACAATTGATACCGCCACTTACTTCAATTCTTTGACCATTGATCCATTTCGCATCATCCGAACATAAAAACGAAATCACTCCACCTAAATCATCTGCTGCACCAACTCTACCTAGTGGAGACATATTACCAAGCATGGTTTTAAATTGCGGATTATTTTTAATGGCTGCATTATTAAAATCAGTTTCTACCGGCCCTGGCGCTACTATGTTTGATCTAATTCCTCTTGCACCAAGTTCTTTTGCAAGGTACTTTGTTAATATTTCCATAGCTCCTTTCATAGAGGCATAAACCGAGTAACCTGGATTACTAAAACGAGTGGTACCAGAAGAAATATTAATGATACTTCCACCATCATTCATTTGCTTAAGTAATTTTTGTGTTAAAAAATAAACACCTTTAAAATGAACATTTAAAAAATCATCAAACACATCCTCTGTAACATCAACAAAAGGAACTGTCTTGCCCATACCGGCATTGTTGATCAAAAAATCAAAATGGCTGGTTTTAAAATGATCATTTAAAATGTTGTGTACATTTTCCACAAAGGCATCCAAACTATTAAAGGCGCTCATATTTAAATGCGCAATCGCTCCTTTAGCGCCCAATGATTCAATTTCTTTAACAGTATCAATTGCCATTTCCTTATTGGTATTGTAAGTCACAATGACATCAATATTTTTCTTAGCTAAGCTCAAAGCCATATCTTTTCCTAATCCTCTGCTACCACCAGTTACGATTGCAATTTTATTTTTCATTTTTTATTTAATTTTTGTTTAAAAGTATCTACTCAATTTAACAAATTTAACTAGTAAAATATTCAAAAACATATAAAAAAATTGTAATAGAACAAAGGGTAAAATAAACACTATCAATTGGTAGTGAATTAGGTTTTTTTTCTATAAGCGGTGGCAGTTCTTATGATACTTATAGTAAATTTGCAGTCTAATCATATAAAGAGGCATGTTTAAATTTTTCATTTCTATCCTATCCATCACTTTGGCTATCAGTTTGCAGGCTCAAAAGTTGGAATTACCAAGTGGTAAGGGTCAAATCTATGGACAAGTGGTAGATGCGGAGACCAACCTGCCTATAGAATATGCAACCATTATTATCTATAAAAACGGGTCAACTAAGGCCATCAATGGAGCTACCAGCAATAAACAAGGTCAATTTTCTGTAAAGGAATTAGAACTTGGCACTTATAAAGTTGATATCGAATTTATAGGTTTCAAAACAATCATCTTAAATGATATCACCATTGACAACAATCATTTAAAAATTAATTTAAATACCGTTTCATTACAAAAGTCTAAAAGTACCCTAGAGGCAGTTACCGTAACCAGTTCGGCAAGGACCATAGAAAATAAAATAGACAAGATGGTATTCAATGCCGAAAAAGACATTAGCTCTCAAAGTGGAGTAGCTACCGACTTGTTAAAAAAAATACCAATGGTCTCTGTAGATATTGATGGCAATGTGCAATTAGCAGGTGCATCAAGTATTCGTTTTTTAATCAATGGTAAACCTAGTATAGCCTATGGTTCCAATATTACCGATGTTTTACAATCCATCCCTGCAAGTGAAATTAAATCGGTTGAAGTAATCACCAATCCAGGCGCCAAATATGATGCTGATGGATTAGGAGGCATCATCAATATAATTTTAAAACAAAATAAAACGAGAGGCTATAACGGAAATATTAACACAAGCGTTGGAACGCGTAACGAAAATGGTTCTGTAAATTTAGCAGTAAGAAATAAAAATTTTGGAGCAGGCTTATTTTTTGCTACGAATGAAAGATTATTAGCAGCATCGCCTAAAACTATGGATCGTACAACTATTGATTCAGCCAATCGCATGACTAATTTTATTAATCAAGATGGAAGCAGCGATGTTAAACGAAATGGTTCTCATTCAGGAATTAATTTAGATTGGACTTATTTAAAGAAAAATAGTTTTACTGCAGCCATAAGTAATTACGATTACGGATATGAATCATCGGGTTATAACAATCAAATTTTATCAAGCCAATTGTTTGGGGGCAGCATGGTTCAGAATTCATTACTACATAATATAACTTCTGGTTCTTATCATGGGAAAGGAGTTAACTACAATGCTAATTACAAACGTACTTTTGATAAGGCAGATAGAAGTTTAGATATTGGATTCAATGATGCCAACTCCAATAACAACAATAATTCTAGCGCATTACAATACCTTATGCCAGCGAATAGTTTAATTTATGGCAGCAGAAGTGCTATGGCATCAAAAGTGAACGAATCAGAATTAAAATTAGATTACACCGAACCCATTTCAGATAAAGTAAAATTATATGTGGGAGGAAAATTAGTATCCATGGACATCAACAGCGCTACCGATGTTTTTACTCAATCCGGTTCACTTGCAAGTAGGCTAAATAATAGTTTATCTAATACGCTTGGTTATCATCAAAAAGTTACTGCAATTTATTCAGAAATTGAATTCCCAATAAAAAATTGGATAGATGTTAAATTAGGTGGGCGTTGGGAACAAACCAATGTAGATGCTATTTATTCATCTTCTACTAAACAAATTAATCCAAGCTATAATAACTTTGTTCCTTCTATTTTCTTTAAACGCAAAGTGGGTGATGATAATAGTATTAAATTAAGTTATTCAAGAAGAATCAACAGACCACGCTATGACGAATTGAACCCCTACATTAATACAACCGATCCAAAAAATATGAGCGAGGGTAACCCCTATTTACTTCCTGAACTTGGTGAAAGAATTGAATTAAGTTATAGCCAACAGCTAGGAGATAAAGGGTCTGTAATGTTATCAATATTTCAACGTAATTCTGATCAAGACATTCAACCTTATGTAACCTTCTATCCCAAATTACAAGTAGGTGATAGTTTGTATTATAATGTTAATTTAAGCAGAAGTGAAAATATAGGTTTAGAAAAAAATACGGGTGTAAATATTTTTAATGAAGTAAAAATTTCAAGTGTATTAAGTGTAAGAAGTAATCTATCTTATTATTATAGAGAAATTTTAAATAGTATTGATCACCATTACAATGCGACTAGTCAAAACTGGAAAGTGAATGTTAATTTGGTATATGAATTTTCTAAGACACTGGTGAGTGAGTGTTTTGGTGATTTTAATTCTGCCAGAAATGAAGTGCAAGGAAAGTATCCAGCAAATGCATCCTATAGCCTTGCGCTCCGCAAAAGATTTTGGAAAAACAAAGGTAGCTTAGGGTTGGTTGCCAATAATCCTTTTGCAGAATATACTAAACAAGAAACCTTCATCAATGGTCCAAACTTTATCTCAAATACAGTCAGGTTTGAACCTACAAGATCTTTTGGTTTAAGCTTTAACTGGCGATTTGGTAAGCTTGAATTTATGAAAGACAAAAGGGAAGAAGGAGGAATGGAAGAAAATAATAATCAATAGTATTGCGATAAAGTAAGTACTATTTTATAAAGTCTTGTCTCATAGGACTAAAGCTATCAATTAAAACACCAGCTTGTTTACAAACAACCCCATGCCAAAGATTGGAAGGGACAAAAAAAGTATCTCCTTGTTCTAAAGTGGTTTTCACCCCCTCTATTTCCACTTCAAAAACCCCAGACTCAACATAACTAATTTGAACATGCATATGCTGATGCAAGGCACCAATTGCCTCTTTCTCAAACTTTACTTTCACCACCATTAAGGTTGGATCATAGGCTAAAATAGTTCGACTAACCCCTTTGTCCACTTCTTCCCATTGAACCATTTCATTTTTGATAAAAACGTTTGTCATTTGTTGGTTTTTTGTTACTTTACTAGTGGGATTTTAATTAGCTACACTTATCTTGATAAAGGTAAATTTTTATTTCTAAAACTAAAGCAATGAACTTAAAACAAACAATGTTGACTTTATGTGTTTTGATAGCTGCAGTGGGCCATGCACAAAAGATGGACAGAGATGCCATCATGCGTAAACTGATTACGGATGATTATGCACTTGCCAAAAATCAATATTTGTATATGATGAAGCAAGTACCCAAAGATAGCTTGCCCCAAACCTTTGACAAAGCAACCAATAAGCTCATATCAAAAGAAATTAATTGGTGGTGTACAGGCTTTTACCCAGGTTCCTTATTATATATTTTTGAACAAACACAGGACGAAGTTATAAAAGCAGAAGCATTACGTGCATTAAAAGTAATTGAACCCAATCAAACCTATACGGGCAATCATGATTTAGGATTTATGATGTACTGTAGCTTTGGCAATGCCTATAGATTATTTAAAGATGAGCAATACAAACAAATTATTTTTAGATCGGCAGAATCTTTAGCGACACGCTATAGACCCAATATGAAATCAATCCAATCTTGGAATAAAAATCAATATTTTAATTGCCCAGTGATTATTGATAACATGATGAATTTAGAAATGATGAATTGGGTAAGCCAACATGGAGGTGATCCAAAATACCAAGCTATTGCGGTGACACATACCAATACGACCATTAAAAATCATTATAGAAGTGATTATAGCTCGTATCATGTAGTCGACTATGACCAAGAAACTGGAAAAGTATTAAAAAAAGTAACGCATCAGGGTGCAGCCAATACATCAGCTTGGTCGCGCGGACAGGCCTGGGGTTTATATGGGTTTATAGTGATGTATCGTGATACAAAAAATATTGAGTACTTAAATTTTGCAAAAAATATTGCAAAATTTATTTTACACCATCCTAATCTTCCAGCGGATAAAGTGCCTTATTGGGATTTTGATGCAGGGTTTCAACCACTGGCAAAAAGGGATGCTTCTGCTGCAGCCATTACCGCATCTGCATTAATGGAATTAGGACAATTCGCCACAGGTAAAGAAAAAAATGAATTTATTGATGCTGGCGTTACAATGATTGAATCATTGTCCAGTGAAAACTATTTATCAAAGCCAGGAGAGAATGGTGGATTTTTAATCAAACATTGCGTTGGCGCATTACCTATGAATTCAGAAATAGATGTACCCTTAATTTATGCAGACTACTATTTATTAGAAGCTTTGAAAAGATATAAAGATTGGTATTTAAACAAATAAAATAGAAGCTAAAAATTAAGCTTGATTATAATAGAAGAAATTGTATGGAAAGAAGAAATTTTTTAAAATGGTCATCATTATTAAGTACCCTAGGCTTACTCCCTGCCGGTCATGCAATTGCATCTTCAACAAATATTGCCAATAGTAAAGCATCTACTGGGGCACAGGACCGTGCTTACTGGGTAGCATTATTAGACAAAATAGCTACTCCTGTTTTGGGCAATATGAGTAAAGGGGAATTAAGATTAAATATGAAATTAGCTACTAGCCCTACATGGGAAAATCGAAATACACAGGTAGCTTATATGGAAGCCATTGGTAGATTGTTGGTAGGTATTGCTCCCTTTTTAGATTTGCCAGATGATTTAAGTTCCATTGAATCAACAAAAGAAACAGCTGTTAGAAATAGATTAAAAAAACAAAGCTTACAAAGTTTAACCAATGCAGTAGATCCTACCAATGCCGATTATTTATATTGGGGTACCCCAAAAGATAAGCAACCTTTAGTGGATGCAGCTTTTATAGCACAAGCCCTATTAACGGCACCCAACACTTTATGGGAACCATTAAATCAAAAAGCAAAAGAAAATTTTATAAAGGAATTTACACTCCTAAGACAGATTGAACCGCCAAACAACAACTGGGTTTTATTTGCAGCAATGATAGAAAGTTTTTTATTGTTTATAGGTGAACCATTTGATGCAGTAAGAATAGACAAAGCAATTCAAAAAATAGAATCCTGGTATGTGGGAGATGGCTGGTACTCGGATGGAGAAAAATTTCATTTTGATCATTACAATGGTTATGTAATACAACCAATGTTAGTAGAAGTATTACGAATAAACGTTTTAAAAAACCGTATCCCATCAAAACAATATGAATTGGCTTATAAAAGAATGCAGCGCTATGCTTCATTTCAAGAAAGATATATATCACCTGAAGGCACTTTTTTAGTAGTAGGCCGATCATCAACTTATCGTGTGGGTGCCTTTCAGCCCTTAGCCAAATTAGCTTTAGACAATCAGTTGCCTGCGCCGATAGAGCCTGCACAAGTTAGATGTGCATTAACAGCAGTTTTTAAAAATATGTTTATACCAAGTACTTTTACCAAAGAAGGCTGGCTAACCCTTGGGTTGGTGGGTGATCAACAAGCAGCCATTGCGGATTATTACTCCAACACAGGTAGCATGTATTTAACCTCATTGGCATTCTTGCCTTTGGGGTTACCCGCTAATGCAGCATTTTGGGCCAACCCTTTTACCAGCTGGACACAAAAAAAGGCATGGAGTGGAGCACCATTTCAAAAAGATTATGCGGTTGATTATTAAATTGTATCGAATGAAGAATATTTTTTTGACCACCCTTTGCTGTTTGTTCAGCTTTTTTGTAATTGGACAAACCAGTTTTGAATTAACCAATACCTCTAATATCTATAGAGATCATGAAGTAATTGAAATTCCGTGGAAATTAATAAAAGCAAAATATGCCAACATTGATACTACGGCATTAGTCATTATCAATAAAAAAACAAAAGAACCTATTGTTTATCAATTTGAATACAAAGGAAAAAAAGAAATTCAAAATTTATTGGTACAAGTAAGTTTACAAAAACTTGAAACAATCAAGCTATTACTATCAAAAGGGATTAGACCTATTTTTGATACAAAAACTTATTGTAGATATGTACCAGAACGAAAAGATGATTTTGCATGGGAAAATGATCGAATTGCTTTTAGAATGTACGGTAAAGCGTTGGAACAAACGCCTAACGAAAATGCATACGGCACTGATGTATGGTCTAAAAGAACTAGAAAAATGATTTTAAATGAATGGTATAAAACAAATAAATACCATGAAGACAATGGAGATGGTTTAGATTTTTATCATGTTGGTTATTTTTTAGGAGCAGGAGATATAGCGCCATATAGTAAAGACTCTATTTGGTATCCTAAAAATTATACTAACTGGAAAGTATACGACAATGGCCCCTTGAGAAGTAGTTTTGAATTAAGTTATGATTTATGGAAGGTAGACGGCGAAACGGTATCCGTAACAAAGTGTATATCATTGGATGCAGGATCACAACTCAATAAAGTAAGTGTGGTGTATTCATTAGAGAAAAAAGAAACCTTGTCATTGGCCATTGGAATTTCAAGGAGGGCAGAAGCAGGTTCGATGTTATTAGATGAAAAAAGTGGTTTATTGGGGTATTGGGAGCCAACACATGGAAAAGATGGCACTATTGGCGTTGCTTGTGTTATTCCATCTATTAATAATAAAATGACATTAACAAAGGGGCATTTACTTTCCATTGTTGAAAGCAAATCAAATCAACCCTTACTTTATTACAAAGGTGCTGCTTGGGATAAAGCAGGCGATATTACTTCTGCATCCGCTTGGTTTAATTATTTGAGGGAATTCAATGTTAAAATTGCCTACCCTATCCTGATTAAATAATGCTGGAATAAACTAATTGCATTTGGCTCTAATAAACATTAATAATTTGTTGTGCTAGTTTAACAGCCCATTCTGCATATTCTAACTTAGATGGATGCAAGCCATCAATGGCTAAGTAATCTGACTTAAAACCATTTTGTCTATACCCCTGAGTGATATTTAAAAAATTAGCTCCATAGGCTTTAGCGTATTTTTCACAAATTATATTGTAAGCATCTATTTCACTTGTAATTTTTTGTTTATCTCTTCCAGCTGCAAAAGGAGTAATACCCCAGTCGGGGATACTCAATACAAAAACTTTTTTGGGTATATTCCCAGTCAAGGCTATCGCTGACTTTAGAACAGATTGGAAACTACTATCAAACTCAATTATCGATCTGTCTTGGTATTGGTTATTCACACCAATTAAAAGGGTTACTAATTGATAAGTGTTTTTTTTAGAATTTACTTCTTTCATCGCATTTTCTAAGTCAATGGAAGTCCAGCCATTCTTGGCAACAATTTGAGGTGCGGAAATTTTAAATCCTGCACCCAATAAAAGATTAAAGGTTTGATTAGGATAATTATCAAAAAAATCTATCGATGTGCCAATGGTATAAGAATCACCTAGGGCCAAATAATGTATACTATCGGTGGAAATTGATACTATTTTAGGCACAATATTATTTTCACTTTGTTTGCTACAAGCAAAAAGTGAAAACAACAAAAAGCAAAGCAAGGACCCTATTTTTAGCATGATAGCCTAAAGTATAAATTAAAGATGGTTTAATTTTGCTTCATTAAATGCATCATGTTCTTTTAGATAGTTTCTAAGTAAGGTTAAAAGTTCGTGACATTGCTCTTGTGTAGGTCTTATATAATTTTCATCTGTAGATTCTCTAATTGTTTTAAGCATGCCCAAAATTGAAAAATAATTATCCCAATCCAACTCGTTTTTTTTCAAGATTTTTAAATCATTAGGTACAGGAAGTTTAAAAATTATTTTATTGTCTTTTATTTTGAAATTACCAGATACATTTCTAAAGAATTCAAACTTAAAATTGCTAATTGAAATAGGGTCAACCACTCTGTCAATGTAACTAAACTCTCTTTGTTCACGAAGCTTCAAACCTCCACCCAAGCTGGCATATTTTTGAATGGCTTCTTTTAGCTCATTGGACTCTATATATTTTAAAGTGCCTGAGTTTTTCACTTCATCTAGCGCAAGTGTATTCATTATTGGAAGCATTCTTAATGAAATAGTAGCATGAGCTGCATAGATAGTGGGTACTTCTTTGTCGAGACTATTTTTTTTGTATAAATCATATAAAATTTCAAAGCAAGTATCTTGTCTTTGTCTATTACGCATTGTATTTGCGTAACTAATAGAATCATAAGTAACATCTACATATAAATTTTTTGCACTTACAATGGCTTTTTTGGTTTCTACATAATGTTCTCTAATATTTTCTGCACCGTAGCCAAGTGTTACTGCTACAAATATCATTAAACCTTCTAATAAATATTCTTTCCAAGGTTTAGCATGGTTAGGAACATGAGGATGATGATGTACTTCCATAATTATTTGATTTGTTCGAACTAAAAGTTAGATTCATTGAAGATAATAAATTATATAAAAAAGCCATGCAAAATGCAAGGCTTTTCTTGAGTGCTCCCCTTAAGCACCAAATTTGCAACTTATGGTTGCAAATTGCGACCATAAGTACAGGTAATATTAATTGACTAATACTTCAACTGATTTACCTAATCCAAATTCAAGCAGCCTATATAAAGTAGAAAGTTGAATATCTGTTTTACCATTTTCAATTCTAGAGATAAAGCTTTTTTTAGCTCCAATCTTATCTGCCAATTGTTCTTGCGTCATTTTAGCATTTTTTCTTTCTTCTTTTACTAACTCTCCAATAAGAAACGCTTTTGCTTTAATTTCAAAATCAGTTCTTTTCTCTGAACCTTTTACACCATAACGTCCGGTTAAATGTTCATTAAAATTTGTAATATTATTTTCTTTCTTTGCCATTACTTATTTATTTAGTAGTGCTGAAATATTCCTTGATTAATTTATTCGCCATCTCTATTTCTTTAAGGGATGTTTTATTTGTTTTCTTTTGATAACCATTCAATAAAACAACAATTTTTCCTTTATCAAAACAACAGAAGATTCTATAAATATTGTTGCTTTGTTCAACCCTTATTTCATACAAACCTTTTTGTCCTTCTATATGTTTTAAAAACTTCTCTGGAACTTTATCGATATGAGTTAGTAAGAATAAAACGTAATCAATTTTTTCTTTAGCTTTCTCTGATAGCTTATCAAAAAAGTTATGAAAATGATTTCTATAAAAAACCAGCTTTCTAACTTGATTCATAGAATCCTTCGTTTACAAAGTTAACTTAAAATGGAACTTTAATAAAATATTTCAACTACTTTATTAAAAATAAATATCTGAAGGAAAATGAATAGAAAACAGCATATTTATACGCTGACAAGAAAACCCTAACCCACTGACAGACAATAAAAAAGCCCTGCAAAATGCAAGGCTTTTTCTTTTGTGCTCCCCCTCTCCGACTTGAACGGAGGACCCCATCATTAACAGTGATGTGCTCTAACCAACTGAGCTAAGGAGGAGTGTTCCTTTTAAGGGTGGCAAAAATAATAAAATTTACTTAAGAACAAAACATTAAAACAAAGAAAATGACTGAAAACCAATAAAAAGACCCTCTTCTTTTATCTCTATAGGGTAGGTTTTTAAAAAATAGCCCTCGCCGCTTGTATTTCGGCCATTTTTCATATCAAAACAATATCTATGTAATGGACAAACAACTTGACCAAGTGGGTTAATATAGCCCTGTTCCATCCTCCCACTGGCATGAGGGCATTTACTAGCAAATGCAAAGTATTTATCCTGCCATTTAGCCAAGGTAAATTGCTTACCCTCTACCTCCATGGCTAACATGTTATTGCTAGGCCATTCTAATGATAATGGAGCCACTGTAATTAACTTCCACTGTAAACTACTCATTAGGTATAATACACGGTTTTATAAGGGAATCTTATTTGATACATGTCTCTTACTTTATGTAAGATGATTGTTCTTAGTTCTTCAATATTTTGTTTTTCAATAGCGCTAATAAAAACAGCCTGGTTATTGGTGATGCCATTCCATCTATCTTTTAATTCCAATAATAAATCTTGTTTTACTTCATCGCTCACCCACTCGTCAAAATATTTTTCTTGGTACAAATCCATTTTATTAAAAATAGTAATGATTGGTTTTTCAAAAGCTTTTAATTCTTGTAAAGTTTTATTCACCACACCAATTTGATCTTCATACTGCGCGTGAGAAACATCCACCACATGTAGTAATACATCTGCCTCTCTTACTTCATCTAAAGTACTTTTAAAACTTTCTACTAAATGGTGTGGAAGCTTTCTAATAAAACCAACTGTATCGCTTAATAAAAAAGGCGTGTTCTCAAAAACTACTTTACGCGTAGTGGTATCCAGGGTAGCAAATAATTTATTTTCTGCAAACACTTCGCTTTTACTAATTAAATTCATGATGGTACTCTTACCCACATTGGTGTAACCCACTAATGCTACTCGAATAAACTCACCTCTTTCTTTGCGTTGCGTAAAAGCTTGTTTGTCAATTTCGGTTAACCTTTTTCTTAAGAGTGAAATTTTGTCTTTAACAATACGACGGTCGGTTTCAATTTCTGTTTCCCCCGGACCTCTTGAACCAATGCCTGCACCTTGTCTTTCTAAGTGCGTCCACATCCCTTTTAAGCGAGGTAATATATATTGATACTGCGCTAACTCCACTTGCACTTTTGCTTGAGCAGTTCTTGCACGCGCTGCAAATATGTCTAAGATTAAATCGCTTCTATCAATTACTCTGCACTTGACTTCTTTTTCAATATTAGTAATTTGAGAACCCGATAATTCATCATCAAAAATAACTACATCAATATCTTTCTGCGCCACATATTGTTTTATTTCTTCCAACTTTCCCTTACCCACAAAAGTTCTTGAATCTGGATGAGGCAATCTTTGTTTAAATGATTTTAATGTTTTAGCGCCAGCTGTTTCTGCTAAAAAAGCCAACTCATCTAAATATTCATTTACTTGTTCTTCAGTTTGATCTTTCTGTATTACACTCACCAATACCGACTTCTCTTCCTTCTTAAATATTTTCTTTTTCTCTATCAACTTTATTTGTTTTTACAAAGATAGGCTAATCCATTAGGTCCATAAAAAAACCCTCCGAATAGAGGGTTTTTACTATTGTATAAGCAACTCAACTACAATCCGCTCATAGTTATGCCAATTGAAAATTTATTTACAACAGGGCCCAATCCATCTCTGAATACACCTGTAACTTGATAACCTGCATCTAATGAAATAATACCATATCCAAAACGACCAGTTAATGTAACATCTGTTGCATCAAACCAACGCTTATTATATTCTTTTTCGATATAGGTAGATCCATAAATAGATGATCCATCTGCTCTTACAAAATTCTTAGCCTTAGAATAGCCTTTTAATAAGGTACCGAGCTTAAAGCCTACTGCAGTTTTCCAAGATTTATTAGGATTGGCTGGATTTGAAAAATATCTTAATTCTACCGGAGCTTGCAAGTAGATGGTAGTTAATTTTTGTTTTGAAAAATGACTCGAGATAGAATCTATATGATGAAAAGGCAAGGTAGATGATGCAGATTTTACATCAGCATAAGTATGATTGTCTAAAAATATATTGTTAGTTCCAACACCCAAACCAAATGCAACACTGTAATGAGGATCCTTTTTAAAAGGTACATCGTACATGAAATACGCATTAAAATGTCTACTAAATCCACTTGTTTTTACACTATCCGGTTTGCCTGTCCACATATCTGAACCAAATTGGAGCATCAAATGATCGGCTGCACGTCCGGTTAAATCAATTTTTGTAGCGTCTTTGCTAGTAGGGGTTTGCGCTACTACTAAGGACCCAAAGAATAAAATAGAAACTGCTGATAAAATAACTTTCTTCATCCCGCAAAAATAGCAGAAAAAAAGGGTAGATACCTTTAAAAAAGGTTAAAAATTAGTACTTTTGCCGCCTACATCGAAAGATGCGGGCCTATAGCTCAGTTGGTTAGAGCACCTGACTCATAATCAGGGGGTCCCAGGATCATGCCCTGGTGGGCCCACAGCCGAAAGGCAA
>Ga0304729_1000716_pt1 | contig 23213 bp, 17 predicted proteins | sample C_131016_MF_Meta_FD_190475 | JGI IMG/M metagenome (GOLD analysis project Ga0304729, IMG submission 190475) | Freshwater microbial communities from Lake Croche, Canada to study carbon cycling - C_131016_MF_MetaG (v2) (version 2) | ecosystem: Environmental > Aquatic > Freshwater > Lake | place... | reverse complement strand
CATCTTCGCAATCATTGCGGGACTAGCCATGATTCTTTCGGGTCTGGATTCGGGTCACGGTGCATCGCCAGTTATTGGCTTCCTGATTATGCTGCTTGGTCTCGTCAGCTTCTTTGCCGTAATGATTGCACTGAGTGCACTCAATGGTTACGTGCGCGCAGTTTTGTATCGCTACGCCGTCGGTCAGTCGATTCCCGGAATCTCAGACGACATTTTGGCTCGGGCTTTTCCCTTGAAATCGTGAACTGAAAGAGATTGGGATTTCACCAGATTTTCTCCCGTTTGTTGCTGACTCAAGCCATAAACTGAACGAATGCAAACATGGTTGGCAAGGTCAAAGTATTTCAAGAGTGTGGCTTTTCTCTGTGCAGTCACTGCAATGCTCTTTGGGTTTTCGCCGGCTAGTGTTTCAGCAGCCACCACGTCCAAGGTAGTCATTCACTACAAGCCAGCTGCAGGCGATACCACGGTCTGGAATCTCTGGATTTGGGAGCCAGCTGCGGCAACGCCCGGTCACCTTGAACCATTTACTTCTTCAGATCGGTACGGCAAGATTGCCACGCTGACCTTTGATCATGCAGTGTCATCAATCGGCTTTATTGTGATGACTGACACGACTACCTGGCGTAAAGATGTCAGCGCAGACCGTTTTATTCCTCTTGTTTCCAATGCAGCTAATGTGTGGTTGCAGGGTGGCGACTCTCACATTTACTCTGCAGTGGACAACAACAACAGTCCGATGCTACCTATTGACAACACATCAAATGTTCCTCCTCTCGGTCCGAGCACCGCTGTCGTGCCCTCATGGACTAAGAATGCAGTCATTTATGAAGTCAATGTTCGTGACTACACTGCGGCCGGAAGCTTTGCGGCATTCGCTGATCACTTGCCTCGACTTAAAGCACTTGGCGTAAAGATCCTTTGGATCATGCCCATTCATCCGATTGGCTATGCAAAGCGGCTTGGTCACTTGGGTTCGCCCTACTCGTTGAGTGATTATCGAGCGGTAAACCCTGAATTTGGAAGTCTCTATAACTTCAAAGCTTTGGTGTCCTCGGCTCACACTCTTGGTATGAAGGTCATTCTTGACTGGGTCGGCAATCACACCTCGTTTGATAATGTGTGGGTCGCCGCCCACAAAGACTGGTACAGCCAGGATGCTCAGGGAAATATCATCACGCCACCCGGCACTGGTTGGACAGATCTCGCTGAACTTAATTACGACAATTATGAAATGCGCAGCGCCATGATTTCAGCAATGAGCATGTGGGTAAAGTCGTACGGCGTTGATGGCTTCCGAGCCGATTATGCACCTGGTGTACCAACTGATTTCTGGGAGACTGCGAACTCACAATTGCAGTCAATCAGGCCGCTCTACATGCTTGCCGAATCTGACGGGAAGGCTGACTTACTGCAGCACGCATTCTTGTCCAACTATGGCTGGTCACTGAGTGGCTTCATGAATAAGGTGAAAGACGGTCAGATGACTAAGAGCGATTTTCAGGCTCAAGTTGATCGTCTGACTACGCAGTATCCATCTGGAACTTATCCGATGACATTCATCACCAATCATGATCAGAATGCGTGGGACGGTACGGAGTTTGAACGCATGGGATCTGCTGTCCCAGAAATGGCCACGCTGGAATTCCTCTTCCCCGGTATCCCGATGATTTACTCAGGGCAAGAAGTCGGCTTGAACAGGCGCCTGTCATTTTTCGACAAGGATCAAATTACCTGGCCAAGCTCATCTGCTTGGACGCCTTTCTATCAGAAACTCATCGACCTCAAGACGCGCAATTCCGCTCTTTGGAATGGCTCCTATGGTGGTCCTTTGGTAGCGCTCTCAAACAATAATTCACATGTGATTTCTTTCGTGCGTTCACAGGGAACCAACAGAGTCATTGGCATCATGAATCTCTCAAATTCGGCACAGACTGTGACAGTGGCGATGCAGGCTTCGACAAAAAATATTTCGCTCTATCGCCTTGCAACCAATAGTAAAACAACCATCACTCCAACTATGACGTTCACATTGCCGGCATTTGGTTATGAGGTCTACTCAACTGTCGCATCCAAAGTGAGCTAACGAACTGCTACGTGGCGACGTAATTCTGCCCTAGTTGGGTGTGTCTTGCTCTCAAGACAGTACGTGTGTCATCTCTGGATGTTCAAGAAATTTTCGCTCAGTCTGCGAAGATGAAGGTGGTCGCAATCTCCATTTGAGTGCGATGGACAGTCTCAACAGAGGATGACTATGAGAGTTCTAGTGGTAGGCGCGGGTGGCGTTGGGTCAGCCGCAGCCAAAATTGCTGTTCGTAGAAATTTCTTTGACCTCTGGGTCGTTTCTGACTACAACTTTGACCGCGCCAGCGACTTAGTCAATGACATTGCAGATTCCCGGTTTATTGCCGAACAGATTGACGCTTCTAATTCAGTTGCCGTTGCAGACATGTGTCGCAAGCATGGCATCACGCACCTACTCAATGCTGTCGACCCTCGTTTCGTCATGCCAATTTTTGATGGCGCATTTTCCGCAGGTGTGCACTACTTGGATACGGCTATGAGTCTGTCAAAGCCACACGCTACTGACCCGTACCACCAACCTGGTCTAAAGTTGGGCGATGAGCAATTTGCTCAGCATGAACAATGGCAGGCTGCAGGATTGTTGGCACTCGCAGGAATCGGTGTCGAGCCTGGTCTAGCCAATGTTTTTGCCCGCTATGCCTCTGACCATTTGTTCAACGAAATCGATGAGATAGGGATTAGAGATGGCGCAAATCTCGTAGTCGAAGGACACGGGTTTGCTCCTTCTTTTTCTATCTGGACAACGATTGAGGAATGTTTAAACCCTCCTGTCATTTGGACAAGCGATAAGGGCTGGTTCACAACTGAACCATTCTCTGAACCAGAGGTCTTTGATTTCCCTGACGGTATCGGTCCGGTGGAATGCGTCAACGTTGAGCATGAAGAAGTCCTATGTATCCCAAGATTCATTAAGTGCAACAAAGTCACCTTCAAGTTTGGACTTGGTGACGAGTTCATCTCTGTGCTTAACACACTTCACAAGTTGGGTTTGGATAGAACTGAGCCGGTTATGATCAACGGTCATCCAGTCTCTCCGCGTGACGTTGTCGCGGCGGTCTTGCCAGATCCGGCCACTCTTGGCGAACACATGTCAGGTAAAACTTGCGCTGGCACCTGGATCACTGGCATTGGTAAAGATGGTCAACCGCGCGAGGTGTATTTGTATCACGTAGCCGATAACGCTTGGACTATGCGTGAGTACGGTTCGCAGGCAGTGGTGTGGCAGACAGCAATAAACCCTGTCATTGCGCTGGAGTTGCTCGCTGCTGGCACGTGGGCTGGATCTGGCGTGGTGAGTCCCGACTATTTCGACGCGGTTCCTTTTCTCGACATGATGCGCGATGAGTACGGACAGCCTTATGGCATGCGCGAAGGCAATTCAGACAGCTGACGGTAATCCAGATCGCTTAAACCAGAGTACAGATCACTGGAGCTAGCGCAGCCACCTGAAGATTTAACACTTCAGATCTCATGCCGGCGTTGCTCCGCACTAAGGTACGCCCCGTTGAATTCGACTCGTGCTCGTGTCGCACGCCTAGACTAGCCCAATGACTCGCACGGTATCTGGACTTAAGGCACGGCTCGGTCGACTGTTGCCTGCTGATCGTCCGACGCGCATTATGAGTATGTCGAGTCTGGTCAACACTTTCGGCAATGGGCTTTTCATGACCGTCGAAGTGGTCTATTTCACGCAAGTTGTCGGTTTCTCGGCAGGACGGCTTGCTTTGGCGCTTTCGATTGCCGGGGGAGTGTCCATGTTGTTCAGCATTCCAGCGGGACACTTAGCTGACCGAATCGGTCCGCGCGACATCGCTGCAACCGCCTACGTGATTGAGGGCATCGCTACTTCTGTCTTGTTGTTCACTCGAAGCTATCCTGCTTTTTTTGCATTGAACATCTTGATCGGCATCACGGGAACGATCGGTCAGACTCTGCGGATGGCCACAATCGCCAAAGTGGGCAATCCCGAGGACAAGGTGAAAACGCGCGCTTATTTGCGGTCTGTCACTAACCTCGGCATTGGTCTGGGCACGTTGTGCGCAGGTGTTGCCTTGGCCATTAACACTCCGCTGGCTTATCAAACCATGCTCGGTTTGGATGCACTGACGTTCTTACTGGCCGCCTACATTTTCCGCATGCTGCCTTTTGTCGCGCCAACGGTCGACCGCAAAGAGCCTCTAAGTTTTGTGGCACTCAAGGATCGAAAGTTTCTCGGTGCTACAGCACTGAATTCGATTATGTCGTTGCACTTTGTCGTGCAGAATGTGGCAATTCCGCTCTGGGTCATTCGTGAGACAAATGCTCCACGCTGGTGGATTTCAGCAATCATGATCGTTAATACCGGGGCCGTAATTATTTTTCAGGTACGAGCAAGCCGTGGATCCGGCGACATTTTCAATGGCGCACGACTCTATCGCTTGGCCGGTCTCGCAATTTCAGGTTCATGCGTCCTGTATGCAATGAGTGCCCACATAGCCACGATTCCTGCCTGCACACTGCTCATCGTTGCGATGATGGTGCACGTCTTCGGCGAACTCATCGGTTCTGTCGGATCCTGGAGTATTGGATTCGGTTTAGCTCAACAAGAACACCAAGGCCAATATCAAGGTGTCTTTTCCTTGAGCTGGGGGCTTGGCGGCGCGCTCGGCCCTGCGATTGTGACCGCGCTGGCAATCGGCATGGGTAAAACAGGCTGGGGCATCATGGCTGTGATGTTCGCAGTGACGGGAATCTTGATGCACAAGTTAGTCACCGGAAGTTGGACTGTAACCCCAGCAAGCGAGCTAGAAGTTGCCGCTTAAGCCCAGAAATTGTCACAAATCTCGAAACATTCAGACCGAAAAATTGCCCAAAAATGACGATTTCGTTTCATAATTGGTCAAAACTTGACGGAAAACGCACCTGAAATTAAGTTAAGGTCACGAATTTGTGACATAACAACCATTTTGTGAGAAAAGACCGTATTGTTATCTCAACATTCAGCAGAAGTTTATTTCTGCGGGTTGTGGGTAACTCGTACACAATGAAACGGAAGGACACTCGTGTCAACCCTTGAAGTACTTGGCGATGAGGCAATCGAAGATTTAGGCCTTGCGGAACAGCAGGCGATTGTCGGGCGTACTCTGCGTCAAATTGCTTGGTTGCGCATTAAGCGTGACTGGGTTGCTCGTACCTGCATGTTCTTCCTTTTGCTAGTACTTACGTTAGCGCTGCTAGCTGGTCCAATTTGCTCGTTCTTTGGTGTGGACACAGTTTCTATGCACCTGGACCTAGTGAAGGAAGATGGCTCAAATCTCCCGATTGGTCCTTGGGGTGGAGCCTCTTGGGCACATCCGCTAGGTGTTGAACCGGGACTTGGTCGCGATGTCATGGCCCGACTGCTTGCCGGCTCACGTACCTCGTTGCTCATTGCCACGGTTGCCACCGCGATTTCGATCTCTCTAGGTGTAGTCATTGGCGTTTTCGCTGGCAATTTGCGTGGAAAAGCAGATGCAATCATGAGCCGCTTTATTGACCTGATGTTGGCTTTCCCAGTTTTGCTTTTGATTTTGGCAATGTCTCCGATTATCACGCAGCGTGTTCGCAGTGCCTACTCCCACTTCGGGTGGAGCAATGACGTGATGAATCACTGGTCCAACATCACCATGTTGACTTTGCTGCTTTCGATCTTCAGCTGGCCTTATCTAGCACGCATCATTCGTGGTCAGGTTCTCTCGCTGCGTGAGCGCGAATTCGTTGAGGCCGCAATTTCGCTGGGTGCAAGAAACCGCACCATTCTGTTCAAGGAACTTCTACCTAACTTGTGGGGACCAATCATTGTCTTCACGACGCTTTCTTTCCCTGGCGTAATTGCGGCCGAAGCTGGTCTTGCTTACCTGGGTGTTTCTGTTCAGGAGCCGGATGCATCATGGGGCAAGATGATTAGTTACGCACTGGGATACTTTGTTCAGGATCCCACTTATTTCTTCTTCCCACTAACACTGCTCGTCGTAGTTGTTCTTTCTTTCAATCTCTTGGGCGATGCCTTGCGTGACGCTCTTGACCCTCGTGCTGGCCGCGGCTAGGACAAAAAAAGATTTCTGTGGAACACGGTGCTTCACAGAATTTAGCCCGCAAGGGCTAACCAACCGCAGGTCCTCGGATCTGTTAAACAACGGAGGAAAAATGATGAAGAAATCATCACTTACTCGCCTCGGTGTTGGTACTGCATCCGTTGCACTATTAATGACTGCGGTCATCAGTAACGCAACGACCAGTTCAGCAGCAGGCTCTAAGGGTGGAACTCTTTACATCCTGACTGCAGGTGACGACATCCTGCACTTGGATCCACAGCGCAACTACACCGGTGAAGACATGGCCTTCGCCGATGGTTTCTTGAACCGCCCACTGACCCAGTACAGCTACAACTCGAACCCTGCCAAGGCTTCGGTTATCATCGGCGACGGTGCAACTAGCGCTGGTACAAAGCTCAATGGTGGCAAGGACTGGAAGTTCGCAATCGTTAAGGGCATGAAGTGGGAAGACGGAAGCACTGTAACTTGTGCTGACTACGCCTACGGTATCTCGCGTACATTTGCTGTAAACGACATCACCGATGGTCCTACTTACGCAATCAGCTACCTAGATATTCCAGCGAGTTCAACATCCGACAACGGAACCGTTTACCCTGGTCCTTACACAGCTACTGATGCGCAACAGGCAAAGTTCGATGCTGCGGTTCAGTGCACGGGCAAGCCTTCTACCGGTGAAACGCTAACCATGCACCTCAACGCTGTAGTTGCTGACTTCAACGGAGCAACAACTCTTACTGAGTTTGCTGCTGTGAAGAAGAGTGCTGACACTGGCGCAAGCTACGACCAGAACATCCTTTCAGATGGTCCTTACAAGGTTCAGACTCACATTGCGAACAGCAAGCTTGTTTTGGTGCGTAACCCGAACTGGGCTTCCGCAACTGACAAGACTCGCCCTGCCTACCCAGACACCATCGAGTACGACTTTGGTCTAGCACCACAGGTGGTTACTGAGCGTCTGATTGCAGACAATGGTGTTGACAAGACAGCTGTCTCTCCAGACGGTATCTACCCAACATACATTTCTGATGTAATGACTGGTAGCGGCTACGCTAGCCGCCGCATCGTAGGCTTCGATCCATATGTTTCCTACACTGCAATCAACACCACACACATCACTAGCCTCGCTAAGCGTCGTGCGATCATGGCTGCATGGCCGCGCCAGTTAATCCGTGACAAGTCCGGTGGTGACTACGCAGGCTCCTTGGGTGATGGTGTTATCAAGCCATCCATGGGTCAGGATTACAGGCCAACCAACGTTTGGGGTTACAACACCTTCAAGACTGTTCATCATGCGGCAGTTAACGCTAGGAAGTCTGGCTCGAAGTACCTATGTGGCACAACTGTTGTTGCGTCCGGCACAGTATGTACTGCTGCTTACGACACAGTGACTACGACTCCACACCCAGGTCTACTTGGTTACGTTGTGCCAGATTCTGGATCATGCGACGTTGCTAAAGCAATCTTGGCGGCTGGTGGAATTACGAATCCAGGAACTCTCACATACGACTACTCTGACAAGGGTTCGCAGATTACTGCAGACATCGCGGCAGCAGTGAAGTCAGCTCTTGAGTGTGCAGGATTCACCGTCAACCTCAACGGAATCGGAAGCCATTACTACGCAACCATTCTGAACCCTTCTCTTCAGGGCGACCTGTCAAACGCAGGTTGGGGTCCAGACTGGGCGAATGCATCGACAGTTATCCCACCACTATTCCAGTTGGGTAACTCGTTCGATCTATCGCATTTCGACAACAATGCATTCCAGACCAGCATTACTACAGCCATGGGCAACACTAACCGTGCATCTCAGGCTAAGCAGTGGCAGCAAATCAACATTGATGCCATGTCAAACGGTTTGGCTGTGCCAAAGCTCTTCACAACTATCCAGCGTTTGCAGGGTTCAGGCGTGAATGGTGCTTACATTTGGGGTCCATATGGTTCATACCCATACGGTGTCCTTTCAGTTAACTAATCACTAAACATGTGTGGGCAGGCACCCTCGGTGTCTGCCCACACACATGTTCGTAATGCCACTAAGATTTGCGTAAGCAAATTTGTACTACACATGACATCTAGAGAAAGCTGAACTTACTGTGGTTCCCTTTATCATCCGGCGTCTGATTGTTATGGTCGGAATGCTTTTCGCCCTGAGTTTCATCACGTACGTCCTTTTCTATGCGTTACCAGTTGATCCAGCCCGTTTGTCATGTGGCGTGCACTGCACACCGATGGCTATCGCAGCCAATCGTGAGCGCCTTGGATTGAATGATCCCTTCTTTATTCAATACCTCAAGTGGATTAAGACCATCTTCGTTGGTCGCTCTTACGGAAGTGGCTATGTAGCCGTTCATTGCCCAGTCCCATGCCTAGGCTTCTCTTGGAACCGAGAGATGATGGTCACCGCTGTTATTGGCAGTGTTCTACCTGTGACGGTGTACCTTGCTCTTGGCGCATTTGTGTTGTGGATGGTAGTTGGCGTCTCAACAGGTATGTTGGCCGCTCGATTCAAAGGCTCCATCTTTGATCGCGGCGTGATGGCGATTAGCCTCATCGGTTTCTCATTGCCTTCGTTCTTTATCGGCCTCGTTATTCTTATTTTCATCGTGGTGCGCTGGCACTGGTTGCCGTACCCTTCCTACACGCCACCGAGTGTGGACTTTGGGAAGTTCGTTGGGGCCATGATTTTGCCATGGGTGACGCTGGCAATTCTTTACGCCGCCTATTACACCCGTCTGACGCGCTCGCAGATGCTTGACACGATGAGTGAGGACTACATCCGTACAGCTCGCGCCAAGGGACTACCTGAAAAGGTAGTTGTTCGCAAGCATGCACTGCGTGCCGGTCTGACTCCAATTGTGACCTCAGCTGGGCTTGACTTCGCTGGACTTCTTGGTGGAGCAATCATCACGGAAAAGATTTTTGGCTTGGTTGGTTTAGGTTCTGTAGCCATTCGTGCCGTGGAAGACTTAGACCTTTCCATGCTGGTTGCAATCACGCTGCTTGGTGGATTCTTCGTGGTCATTGCCAACCTCGTGGTTGACATTCTTTACGCGGCCATCGATCCAAGGGTACGTGTCAAATGAGCGAAAAAATAGAGGAAAGCAAAGCAATGACAATGCCCGATAGTGCACATAGCAATCTCATGGTTCCAAGCACTCACGAAGGTGACGTAATTCTTTCAGTGCGCGACCTCAGCGTTGCCTTCAAGACTGATGATGGAATCGTGCAAGCAGTTTCACATCTATCTTATGAAGTCAAGCGCGGCCAAACCCTTGCAATTGTTGGTGAGTCAGGCTCAGGCAAGTCGGTCTCCAGCCTTGCCGTTATGGGTCTTCTTGGTTCCGGCAATTCGACCATCACAGGCGAGGTGCACTTCGACCGCAAGGAACTCATCGGCGCATCCAAGGATGACGTTCGGCAATTGCGTGGTCTCAAAATGGCCATGATTTTCCAGGATCCGCTGAGTGCCTTGCACCCGTATTACACCATTGGCAAGCAACTGGCTGAGGCAGTCACTGCACACAGCAATGTGAGCAAGCAAGCGGCACGCGAGCGTGCACTTGAGATGCTCAATCGGGTGGGCATTCCATCTGCAGAGAAGCGCATTGATGATTATCCGCACCAACTGTCGGGTGGTATGCGTCAGCGCGTCATGATTGCGATGGCCCTCATCAATGACCCTGAGTTGTTGATCGCGGATGAGCCGACGACCGCATTAGATGTGACCGTTCAAGCCCAGATTTTGGACCTGCTTCGAGATTTGCAGAAAGAGTTTGGCACGGCCATTGTCATCATTACGCATGACCTTGGTGTTGTCGCTGACATGGCGGATGATGTCATCGTCATGTACGGTGGCGCGGCTGCAGAACAAGGTCCTGTGCGCGAGATTTTCTATCAGCCTGAGATGCCTTACACATGGGGCTTGCTGGCTTCCATTCCAAAGGATGGCGACGAGGGTCAACTTGACCCAATCCCAGGTAGCCCACCATCGTTGATTCATCTGCCAAAGGGTTGTGTGTTTGCTCCACGATGCACGTTCAAGCATCTGGTGCCGGACAATGCCTGTGCAACTTCTCGACCTGACTTTTCGCAGACAGGTCCAAATCACGCTGCTCGTTGTCATCTGACCATCGAACAGCGTCAAACTATTCGCATTGATCGCAAGATTGGGAAGTAACCAATGACTGATCCAGTACTTCAAGTCCAAGACCTCCAGAAATGGTTCCCAATCCGTGGCGGATCCTTGATTAGTCGTGTGACTGGTCATGTGAAAGCTGTTGATGGCGTGTCTTTCAACGTCTTCCCAGGTGAGACGTTGGGTCTAGTAGGCGAATCTGGTTGCGGTAAGTCCACGACTGGTCGTAGCGTCCTTCGCTTGCTTGAGCCAACAGGTGGCTCAGTTAAATTTGATGGCAATGAACTCGTTGGGCTCAAGCGCAGCGACATGAATCCTTATCGTCGTCAGATGCAGATGATCTTCCAAGATCCATTCTCATCTCTGAACCCACGTAAGACTGTTGGCACAATTATCAGCGCTCCGTTTGATATTCAGAACATTCGACCTGTGGGTGGAGTCAAGAGCACTGTTCAAAGTCTGATGGAGCGTGTGGGCCTCAACCCCGAACACTACAACCGTTATCCGAATGAATTCTCGGGTGGCCAGCGTCAGCGCATTGGTATTGCTCGTGCAATCGCTCTGAATCCAAAGATTATTGTCTGTGACGAGCCGGTATCTGCTTTGGACGTGTCTATCCAGGCCCAGGTTTTGAACCTGCTTGAAGACATTCAGAAGGATTACGGAATCGCCTACATCTTTATTGCGCATGACCTTTCCGTCGTCCGACACATCTCGCACCGTGTCGCAGTTATGTACCTCGGCAAAATCATGGAAACAGCGCACAAGGAAGTGCTGTACAGCACGCCTTTGCACCCGTACACACATGCTTTGATGTCCGCTGTTCCCGTTCCTGATCCGGATCGAGAGCGTGACCGTGAGCGCATTATCTTGACTGGTGACCTACCTAGCCCGAGTAATCCGCCGAGTGGTTGTGTATTCCGTACTCGTTGTTGGAAGGCGCAAGATCGCTGTGCAACTGAAGTGCCTGAATTGCGTGAGATTGTTCCAAACCACCATGTGGCCTGCCACTTCCCGGAGCAATCAAACCTGCTGACTATTGGCAGTCCAAGTGCTGCAAATGGTGCTGATTTCGCGGTCTAGCACTGGGAGCGATAGCGGTTTGTCGTAAGTTAAGGCATTCTGGCTCAACTAACCAATTGAAAATACTTGATGTATGATTCAAAAAAGCTTGAATGAACTTTAGAGGAAGAGGAAAGAAAATGTTGAACAATTCCACAAGCGTGAGCAAGAAATTCTTGGTCCTTGGTCTGAGCGCAGTGATGGCAGTTTCGGTGACTTCCTGCTCAAAGAGTAAGAGTTCTGCGGACGCATCGCCGTCGGCGTCAGCCTCTGTCAGCGACTCAGCATCAGCATCGGCTAGTGCAAGCCCTTCGGCTAGTAAGTCCCATAAGCCAAAGCCCAAGCCAACACCAACGCCGTCAGTATCGGTAAAGCACGCTGAACCTGCGCCGGTGAAGCCGCTTGCAACAAAGGCATACACTCAGACCGTGGCACCACGCCCAACAATTTCTCTTGATAGCAAGGAACAGGTCTTTGAGAAGTCATTCACTGCTGCTACTGGCTTGAGCCCGAAGCTCTGGGATGCCAAGGTTGATGGTGATCCTTTGACCTACAAGCTTTACTACAAGGAAATGCTGTCGTATGCCAAGGGTGCACTCTGCTCTTACATCGCGACCGGTCTTGATGACTTCACGCTAGGCACTTACATTGCCAATGAAGTGACCTACGAGACTGACATTCAGACTGCTCTGCTTGTTGCTACCCGTAAGGCTTACGGCTGCAAGGCTAGTTAATCCATTTCATTGCGAGGCCTCCAGTTGATACAACTGGGGGCCTCCTTTTTTGAGTTCTCAGCATCTTGTGCAGTGCAGTCCTCAATGGTTCTACGATGCTCTCTTTGAAGTGTGCTAGCGCATGAATAAGTGAGTGAGCCTGCGGGTCGCAACAGTCAGCCCCACTGCGATCATGACCGCAAAGTAAAGTACGTGCCACAGCAAAGCAGAGCTGATGTTGCCGAGCATGAGTCCTCGAACCAGATCTGCGGCTTGCCAGAGTGGCAGCGCTCGAACAATCTGAGTGATCCATTCTGGATAAACAGAGACTGGATAGAAAGTGCCAGAGAACAGGAACATGGGTAGCAGCCAGAAAGTTACCCAGTCCATCTGTTGAAATGACTTGAGATACGAGGTCACGGCCATACCAACAGATGCAAAACCGAAAGCAATAAGCACCGCTGCCGGAACGGCCAGAATGCCCCAAGCGCTGGGAACCAAGCCCATTGAAGCCACAATCGTCATGAATCCAATTGCATAAACCAGACCACGTAGTAACGCCCAGCCAATCTCACCCAATGCGACATCAAGCGGTCCGATAGAAGTTGCCATCATGGCTTGATAAGTCTTGCCGTAGTGCATTTTAAAGAAGACATTCCACGTCGAATCGTAGAAGGCACCATTCATTGCACTTGTCGCCAGTAAGGCTGGTGCGACGTAAATCGAGTAACTGACCGTGTGCCCGAAACCATCGGCCACACTACCGATGAGCGGTCCAACACCGTAGCCGAATGCAGCTAGGTAGAAGACTGGCTCGACAAAACCAGACAAGACCACTGGCCAGGATGATGTCTTGACAACTCTAAAACTTCGTTCGAATAGGACTCTCGCACGGCCGGCGTAGATGTGAGCCCAGCGACGGGCACTTCGATGTTGGGCAATGGCTACTGCTTGTGTGGGCTGACTCATGCGGCGAGCCTCAATGCGAACTTACGGTTGGCGACATACAGACCAGCGAGACCCAAGAGAGTCATGTACGCCACATGGACTGCCAGCATCAGGGACGAGATGGGATGATGGTAAGCGAAGTATCGTCCCACCTCAGTTGCATGCCACAGTGGTGAAATCCAACCCACCCATCGCACAGATAGCGGAAGAGTGGAAAGGGAATAGAACGTTCCAGAAAAAAGAAACATAGGAGCGATGACAAAGCGCCCGATTATGGCGAACCAGCCATCATCTTCTTTCATGTAGGACGATACGGCCATCAGGACCGCTCCGAAGCATGCACCGAAATAAATTTGAATCGGTATCAGCCAGAGTGCTCGCGCCGAGTCAAAAGCGCTAAACAGCCAGAGAATTCCCCAATAAACCGACACAGTGAATACGGTCCGAGTAACTGCCGAAAGTATGACACCCTGAGCGATCTGCTTACCCGTCAGGCCAGCGGCGTGCATAGCGAAGAAAACCTTACGCCAGTCGAAACCGTGGACCACTGGAAAGGTAACTTCATCCATGGTCCCTTGAAGAGCTGAAGTCGCCAGCAGCGCAGGGGCCAGAAAGGTCAGGTACTTCACTCCATCTGGACCCGCACCATGTGTGTGATGATCAATCAAGGTACCAACACCGATGCCGATGGAAGTCAGATAAATCAGGGGATTGCCGATACCAAAGGCCAAAATTGCTTGCCACCACTTGAGCATATTTCGCATGCGGTATTCGGCTGCGTACAGCGCACCAAAACGAGCGATTTTATGAGTGTTAACTATTGCTGAAGCACCACGCCACTGGGTTTGAGTCATTAGTCGACCAGCGTTCGGCCAGTTAGTCGCAGGAAGACATCTTCGAGACTGCTGCGGCGCACTAGGGACGTAAGTGGGTGCTGACCAAGGGCAATGATTTCAGATAGGGCGACTTCGCCGTCCTGAGCATAAATCAGAATGCGGTCCGGCAAGACATCCATACGGTCGCCGATGTGCGAGATCTTGGTTGCTACACCAGCATTTCGGTCCGATCCGAACCGAACTTCCACAACTTCAGGGCTTGAGTAGTTCTGAATGAGGCTAGCGGGGGAGCCTTCGGCCATAATCTTGCCTTGGTCCATGACGATTAGCCGATCACAAAGTTGTTCAGCCTCATCCATGTAGTGAGTTGTGATGACCAGAGTGACACCTTGCTCTTTCAGTCTGAAGAGTCGATCCCAAAGCACGTGCCGCGCTTGCGGGTCTAGGCCGGTCGTGGGCTCGTCAAGTAAGAGCACTTCTGGTTCATTCACGAGAGCACGAGCAATGGTAAGTCGGCGCTTCATGCCACCACTGAGTTGATCTACCTTAGCGTTTCGTTTGTCTTCTAGTTGAGCGAACGCGAGTAACTCTTCGATCTTGTTCGCTAGATACTTCCGAGAAAGGCCGAAGTAGCGTCCGTAGATGTAGAGATTCTCATGAACCTTAAGTTCCGTGTCGAGATTGTCTGCTTGAGGTACCACGCCTAGATGTGCTCGAATCTCGGGCCCGGCTTTATCTGGATCTTTGCCCAAAATGGAGAGATCGCCACCAGAACGCAGCAAAGTAGCGGTAATCATGCGCATTGTGGTCGACTTGCCTGCACCATTCGGGCCAAGAAGGCCAAAAGCCTCACCACGTGCCACCGAAAAGTCGATTCCTGCAACTGCCGTGAAATCTCCGTAGGTCTTAGTTAGACCCTTGGCGACAATCATCGGTGACTCCTCGTTGGCGTTAGACATAGGTGTAAGTCTAGGGAGATGTGCCTAGTTCAATGCGTCAACCATGTTTCGGCGAGTTCACGAACCTAGCCGGGTGGCCTGCACCGCATGTACTAGTTCAGATAGATGTAACTGTGTCTCTGATCATGCGCTGGTAGAAAAGTCCAGGCTTGCGAGTGCTTTCCTGCATGTCACCCATAATCTTGAAACCTAGGCGCTCGTAGGCTGCGATGGCTAAGTGGTTGTCGTGCCAGACTCCCAGCCCTTGGCGTTCCCATCCACGTTGGGTTGCAACGGAGTCGATGAACTCCATGAAGGCTTTCATGACTCCCGTGCCCCGCACCTGTGGAGCGACCCAACAACCACCGAGCCAAATTTTTGCGCCGAAATCTCCATCAAATTGCTCAACTGACATGATCGCGCTGTCGACATTTTGGACTACAGCAGCAAAGTATCGAACGTTGGCCATGCGGTCGATCCAAGCCTCTGCAGTCATCGCAGATTCAGCAGCATGATCTCCGCCAAAAGCGTGCGGGCTTTCGGCCAAGGAAGCTAATCGAAGAGAGCGAAGTCTTTCCCACGCGCTTTGGTCGAGTTCTTCAACCTTCACACTTGTCTGCATTTAATTTCCCTTCTCGAGTCTGGCGCCTGCTTGATGTCCCTGATTGTTGAGTGTTTCTAGGTGAGAATGAAATCAGGTGGATGGTGCCAATGTGGCTCTGGAGTTTTCATTTTTCCTGAGAGCACGAGATAGGTCACGATGACGCCAGCTGCAGTAATGATTCCACAGCCCAGCATGCTGGCACGAATACCAAAATGAGTTGAGGTCCAGCCGAGAAGGACCGCACCGATCGGTGTGCCACCGAAAACAAGCATCAGATACAGACCCATGACTCGGCCGCGAATGTGCGGCTCCGTAGTTGTTTGCACGTAGGTGTTCGCTGAAATCAAGGTGGTTAATGCCATGGCACCTGAAATTGGAAGGTAGCACGAGTACAGCCAGTAACTCGGTGACTGTGACAACAGCATGACGCCCGAACCAAAGATCACAGCGAACAACATGATGAATCGTGGACCGTGCTTGCGATTCAGGCGGGCGGAGATGATGGACCCGCTGAGTGAGCCGATTGCTACAAAACTACCTAGCCCGCCAAATTCGGCCGGACCTTTGCCAAAGACAGTCGTCGCCATGAGTGCATTGAACATCTGGAAGTTGAGCCCAAATGTTGCAACAAAAAACATCGTCAACATGGTGCCCATAATGTCTGGGCGACTCTTCACATACTGAACTGCCTCGCGTACCGTGCCGGTCGAAACCTTCTTAGCATCGATGTGTAGTTCCGATTCACGCATCATCAAGAGTGCGATGACAACAAAGACGTATGAAGCGGCATCAATAAAGAAGGAAGGACCCGTGTGAAACTTTGCGATGAGGAATCCCGAAACCGCGGGCCCAATCAGGCGACCACCGTTGAAATTGGCCGCATTGAGGCTGACGGCATTGCGCAATTCGTCAGGTGATACCAGTTCTGAATTAAAGGTTTGCCGCGCTGGGGCTTCAAGCGCACCGAACACCCCTAGAGCAAGACCCAGCACCATGACGTGCCAAACGTGGACCGTCCCAGTCACAACGAGAATTCCCAAAAGGAGGGATGAAGCGCAACTCAGCACGCTTGTCACGATGAGCAGTTTTCGCTTGTTCACGCGATCAGCCAGAAGGCCACCATGGACGCTAAGGACCAGGGAAGGCAGGAACTGTAGACCCGTGACGATGCCAAGGTCGCGCGGACTGTGGGTGAGTTCCAGCACCAACCAGTCTTGCGCGACTCGTTGAGCCCAACCACCAATGTTGGACGTCAAGTTTGCGGCGAAAAGTAGTCGAAAGTTTCGGTGACGAAGCGAACTCAAGGCGCCAGTCGATGAAAGCATTCCCCTAATCTACTCGCGATTACGGGATGAAGGCGGTTCAGGAACTTCCGCTACGGCGTTGGTAGAGCCGTCGGGAGCCCGCAGCGCCACCTTTTGTCACTGCAGCTTTGCCAGTGCTGCTACCGGATGGTCGCGAGTCAGTTTGCTTTTGCTTCTTCTTTTCAAGAGCGGCTAAAAATGCAGCTTTACCCGGATCGGTTTCGGAAACTGTGTCAGGTCGTTCATCAGCATTGCTCATATCTCAAGTTAGCACGGTTGCTCGGTCAGAAACGGATGGAAAACGGTCGAGGATATGCAGTTTGTTTCTCAAGGCAGGTATTACGGTGAATACACAGGTTGTGAGCAAAGGAATGTGTCGATGGCGATGAAGCGAGTGCGAAGAGTGATGTTAGCTCTCGCAGTATTCGGTATCACGTGTAGTGGGTTGTCTGCGCGTGCAGAATTGCCTGCGTTTCAGATGGCTAAGCATCCGATGATTTACTTCGTGATGCTGGATCGTTTTGCCAATGGGGATCCGACGAATGATCATGGCTTCATCTCTGGTGGGCCTAGCAAGGATGGCTTTAACTCAAGTGCCACAGGTTTTTACCATGGTGGTGATTTAGCAGGCTTGACCAGCAAAATTGGCTACATCAAGTCGCTGGGCTTTACCGCCATTTGGGTGACACCCGTTGTTCGTCAGGTGACAGTTGCTCCCGATGGCAGTAGCGCTGGCTACCACGGTTATTGGGGTGCAGGTTTTGATCAGGTAGATCCTCATCTCGGGACTATGCAGGACTTCAAAGATTTTGTAACTGTGGCACATGGTCAAGGGCTTGGCGTAATTCTAGACATCGTGGCTAACCACACTGGCGACGTCATTTATTCGTCGAGTGGCACGAGTTATTCCGATACCTATTACTCTCCTTATCTCACCAAGGCGGGCAAAGTATTTAGCGCCTCGAAATTGGCAGGAACTAGCAAATTTCCAAAACTCAGTGAGCTCGATCCAAACACTTCATTCCCCAATCCACCCCTGTTGAATAACTCGGACGCACACATCAAGAGCCCGGCATGGTTGAACGATGTGCGCAACTATCACAATCGAGGGAACAGCACGTTTACTGGCGAATCAAGTTTGTTTGGAGATTTTTATGGACTGGATGACTTGTTCACTGAGTCACCCGTTGTCGTCAATGGCATGATCCAAATTTTTGCTAATTGGATTACCAATACTGGCGTCGATGGTTTTCGGATCGATACGGCACGGCATGTGAATAAGGAGTTTTGGCGCGCGTTCCTGCCTGCCATGCGTCAAGCCGCAAAGGACTCAGGAAAGACTAACTTCCCGATGTGGGGTGAGGTTTATGACACCAATGTCAACGGGACCTCGTACTGGATAAAGAATGCATCCTTTAATGAAGTACTAGATTTTCCACTTCAGAACCAGCTGTTGAATTTTGTTAATACTGGTTCCAGTGATGGTCTAGTCTCGGTACTCAATAACGATGATGTCTACGCTACTTCCCACAGCGAGGCTGATGGACTGGTGACCTTCTTAGGCAACCACGACATGGGACGAGTTGGCTCATTCATAGCTCATGCAACTGGCAGCAAGAGTCTCCAACTCAGTCGTGACACCTTGGCCCACGCCTTGCTGTTCACTTTACGAGGCAATCCAGCCGTCTACTATGGTGACGAATTTGGGCTTGAAGGCGGCGGCGATCAGTTGGCACGTCAGGACCTTTTCCCAACGCAAGTTACTCAGTGGAGAAGTGAACCTCGTATCGGTGGGTCAACCATCGGCGCAGGTAGCAGTTTTGACACTGCGAATCCTCTGCAGACTTCGATTAGTGACCTGGCCTCACTGAGAGCTTCGAACGCCGCATTCAGCGATGGCCAAGAGATCATTCGGGCGGCTGGAAATGGTTTGTTCGTTTTCAGTCGGATTAATACAACGACTGGCGAAGAATTTGTTTGCGCCTTCAATGCAGGAACTTCGGATGCTACTCAGGATGTTCCGGTCAGTACCGCCTCTGCAAACTGGACGCGACTACTAGGACAGGGCACGGTCGCGGGTCGTGCAGATGCCGCGAAGTTGCAGGTCCAACTGCCCGCTGGCGCGTGGGGGGTGTTTAAAGCCAATGGTGGTGTTACTTCGGCTGAAACCTCAGGTATCTCCATGAGCCCAATTGCAATTAACCCAACGGACAGCAGTCAGTATCGAATTCAGGCAACAATCGTCGCAGGCTCATACGTCAATGTGAGTTTTTATCAAAAGTCAACGCATGGTGCGTGGACGTATCTGGGCAGTGATCACAACCCATACTTTTCAAACTCAGCGCAGGCAAACTCTCCTAGTACATTTAAATTGTTTGTGGCCAGAAATGCTTATGCGAGCCAGACGAGCTACGTCTTTAAGGCTATTGTCGCGACTCCAGCAGGCAAGCAGATCTCGTCCAAGTTGGTCTTGCTGAAAACTAAGTAGTGGCGATAGTCGAGGAGGGGCTTTTCCCGGTCAAGACAACCGTAAACATCGCAGTTACGCGTTGTTCAGGCCGACTCCAATATGCACCCGTGGAACCAGCCCTAGTCGAAATGAATGGTAACATTCACTCACAAGACGTGAGGAATCCGCTGGTTTAAAGGAAATCCCACAGTGAGCGACAAGTCGTTTAGGAACGAAGTTTCTTCGGGAGTTTCTGATTCGGCAGTGGGCGAGGGCAATCTCATGACCGAAGAGCGGGCGTCCCGCAATCCACTGCCAAAATCCTCTGAAGCAGAGGTATCGCAAAGCGCCAGAGTCAAACTGAGATATCGGCCAGACATTGCTGGATTGCGTGGCATCGGTGTCATCATCATTGTTTTGGCCCACGCAAACATTTCCTTTCTTCGGAATGGTTTCATCTTTGTCGATGCGTTTTATGTCGTCTCAGGATTTTTGATCACGGGCCTGTTGGTCAAGGAGTACGAACGATCGGCTACCCGTCCTGAATCCAAGAGTTCGAGCAGCACAAAGCGTAAGAAAAAGAGAAAGTCCCCCCACCGCCAAATTTCTCTCAAGAACTTCTACGTTCGTCGTGCCCAAAGAATTCTTCCTGCTGCACTCTTCGTTGCCTGGACCACTGTTGCACTGGCAAGGCTGCTGTTTAACTCAACAAAAGTAGCTGCCGTGACTTCGGATGCACTCTGGGCGACTTTCTTCGGGGCGAATGTTCACTTTATGGCGCAAGCTACGGACTATTTTCAATTCGGGGAGCAGACTTCACCGCTCCAGCACTACTGGTCACTATCGATTGAAGAACAGTTCTATGCAGTGTGGCCGCTTTTGTTTACCTTCGCTGTTGGACTGCCAGTTCTCAAAATATTTGGGAATCGTCTGCCGTGGCGTAGTCGCCTGACGGTGGTTTTGGGATGCGTCACATTCCTCAGTTTTATCTGGATGTTCATTTCTTTCTACTTGTCACCGCTAACGACATACTTTTCAACCACAGCAAGAGCCTGGGAGCTAGGGCTTGGTGGTCTTGTTGCCATCAATCTTCGTTACGTTGAAAAGTTGACGTACCGCACGAGAGAGATTCTGTCTTGGGTAGCGACTCTGACTTTCGTCCTGTCTATGATCTTTGTGACGTCTGCGAATTTCGGCTACACGCTTTGGGCGCCAGTCTTTTCAATTGCGTTGTTGCTCGGAATAGGCCACGGGGACCGACAGCCATATATATTGCGTTTGATTTCGGCCAAATTCTTACAGGTCATTGGGTTGTTGTCGTATGCCATCTATTTGTGGCATTGGCCGGTATTTACATTTGCGAGAGATTTAGGCTATCTAACCAACTGGTGGCAGACTGCGCTTGCAATGCTCTTCAGCTTTCTGCTTGCGGTTGTTACTTATTTCCTAGTTGAACGCCCATTCCATACGTTAAACCGCAAGGTCCGCTCCACGAATCAAAAGTTGGTGAAGTTAAATTCGGGTTCGCGACGCAGTCGACAAGGAAAGGCTCCCTCCGTCGCCAATTTAGATAGTCTCGCTGCAGTTGCTATGAGACGTGCAGCTAATCGTCGTACATGGGCTGGCACCTGGCAGACATTCTTCGCGACAATATTGGCGTTATCCGTAGTGCTAATGCTGCCAAAATTTGCCGAGGTCCAGGAACAAAATTCACGGGCTGCCACGGAATTTGTGCCGAAGTCGACGCTAACGCACATTTTTGAGGCATCATCTGCTCCTGTCGCATTGACTGGTGTGGAATCCGATTGGCAGAAGAAGCTCGAAAAGGCTCTCCAGTTGAAGACCGCCTCGAAGGCGCTCAACAACGCAATTGGCAAGCTTTCAACTGAGAAGAAAGCGCTATTTTCAGCCTGTTTGAATCCATCGGATCAGGATCCAAACAGTGGATGTGTTTTTGGTTCAACTAGCCCCAAGGCGAAGCATGCCGTTGTGATTGGTGATTCCACGGCGTTGTCCATTTCGCCGGCAATTACCAGCGCGCTGAATCTCAAGAAATGGAATGTTCGCATCCTGACGAGGTATGCATGCCCAGTGGCTGACGTGGTGCCGTTCAATCAAGGCAAGCCCGACAATAAATGCGTGAACCATAGGGAGACTGTGTTTAGGCGGCTCGCCAAAATTCACCCAGATGTCATTTTCATGTCTGAGGGAGTGAGCTACGACACAGCTCCACAAGCGGGCAGCACAAGATTGACAATTTGGACGCAGGGCTACAAGAAATCGCTCACGCGCTTGGCGCAGTTGGCACCAAAAGTTGTTGCTCTTTTTGAGCCACCACTAACGCCAGCGGCAAGTGAGTGCATTCGCGGTAACGGAAGCTTGCAGGATTGCTTTGGTCATGATTCTTCAGATTTGGCCTTTCTAGCGGTTGCTAAGCGCATTGCGCCTCAGAGTGGTGTGCACCTAGTCGTGCCTGCAAAGTGGCTCTGCCTTAATGGCCTGTGTCCTGCCATTATTGACAACACTCCGGTCAAATTTGACCGCACTCACATAAGCTACGGCATGGCTAAGAAATTGGCGCCACTTCTGAAAGTTGACTTGGATCGAGCGGGTGTCATTGCTTCCAACGAGTGACATTGAGGCTTTGGGGCAAACTCATTGAGGAATGGTTGTTAGGTAAATGAGTTTTCAGGCCAACTTTTGCGCCAGTCTGAGACTGCGTTTCAGCGTCGTGGCAACATGTCGGCCACTCAAATGAGCGGTTGCGAAAATCTCACACTTTGTCTGAGTCAACGGCTAGCATCGAGCCATCGCTGTAGGTACTTGGAGGATTGCTAATGGTTGACAACAAGTGGAAGTCTCATCCGCACGTTCGGACTGGGAGCGACCTGAGCCGTGGTGAGCGTGCCGCTGACACCATGCGCAATGGAATGGGTTCTTGGCCATTTGTCTTTGGTGCGTTAGCGTTCCTTGGAGCTTGGATGGTCCTCAACACCATCCTGGGTCGCTCAGGTTTTGATAAGTATCCTTTTATTTTGCTTAACCTAGTGCTGTCATGCTTAGCCGCGCTGCAAGGCGCCATTCTGTTGATTGCGGCTAAGCGTGCCGATGCAATTGCGGCGGAACTAGCCCAACACACCTACCAGATTGATCAAGAGACTCTTGAAGTGGCAAAGCAGATTGCCGAACTCACTAAGCAGGTTCATGCACTGACTGAGGCTGTTTACCAGCACATCGGTGCTGATTCAGTACAGCCACCTGCCTGATAAATGCCCGGCAGGGTCAGGTGAAGTTCGCAATGACAAAAAAGCATGCGAACTGGCTCGTCAAAAGACCTAACGGAAAACTCCGGTATGCCCAAGTGAGTAACGCCCAGGTTGCGGATAGATGCACAGACCATGGGGACTGGCTCCGACTCGGATCTTGGCTAGCAACTTGCCAGTCACAGTGCTTATTGCGTACACCACACCGTCATAGCGACCCGAAATCCAGAATGTCTTTCCATCGGAACTTATTCCACCCATATCTGGTGAGCCGCCACCAGGAATTCGCCATTTCGCAATGAGTTTCTTGTCACTGAAGCGCAAGACTGACACTGTTCCTTCACCACGGTTAGTTATGAGCAGGCGCTTGGAATCTCGCATCACATAGAGGCCATGAGCCCCGAGGCCCGTGTGAATGAATGTGAACTTTCCAAATTTCTTGGGGTCCGAGCTCATAACCCAGATGCCATTGGACTTCATATCAGCGATGTAATAGGTCTTACCGTCCGGCGAAATTTTTACGTCTTGTGGCATCGGCATCCCGCGACTCATCGTTCGCATAACTTCGGTCATGGGAATAGGTGCTTGTTTCAGCACCTTCATTCGTACTGTATCAACTAAAAGGATGCTTCCACTGAACTCGCATGAGACGACAAATGTTTTGCCACTTGCAGACCAGTCAGCATGATTGACTCCGGCACAGCCGACCGGAACTGACTTTTGAATATGCATCGTGTGCGGGTCTCGAAAGACCAATTGATGATCCGCGCTAGCCATAACGACAGCGTGTTTGCCATCTGGCG
>Ga0304729_1000715_pt1 | contig 23216 bp, 28 predicted proteins | sample C_131016_MF_Meta_FD_190475 | JGI IMG/M metagenome (GOLD analysis project Ga0304729, IMG submission 190475) | Freshwater microbial communities from Lake Croche, Canada to study carbon cycling - C_131016_MF_MetaG (v2) (version 2) | ecosystem: Environmental > Aquatic > Freshwater > Lake | place... | reverse complement strand
AAGATACTAGCCATATATACAGGTCCTGACCCACCAGACTGTGTTTTTACAAGTGTTGGAAACATAGCACCGGGATCAGAGTAAGTATGGTTAGTGAACATGATTGTTACACCGGCCTTACCTGCTTTATAGGTTAACGTACGAAGCATTGACTTGAGCGACTTAGCGCGAAGACCCATGTCCATAGCTGACTTATCCTTAGCAATATCATCAATTTCCTTTTGCGATGAAAGATTACCAAGACTGTCAATACTAACAATAAACTTACCCTGCTGACCGGATTCAATGACGCTATCAAGGAAAGCTGAAAGTTGATTGCGGCATTGATCAACCGTATAAACAGGTACATATTTCGTCTTACTAGCATCAAGACCCACGCCTTTTGTAGAGCTTTCGTCAATAGCAAACTCTGTATCAAAAATGACTGGATATACACCTTGCTTCTGAGCATTAGCGAGAATCTTGTTTACCACAAATGTTTTTCCAGTCATTGACTCGCCCGAAAATCCTACGATTCTGCCCTTTGGAATACCGCCTTTTCGACAGCTACCACCTAAAATTGCGTTAAGAGCATAACATCCTGTGTCATACCAAGTATCGACGTTCGACAATGCATTTTCATCGAGCATCGTTGCTTCGCTATTCATTGAATCAAGTTTCTTAAAAATATTATCAATCTCTTTACTCATATAGTACCTATTATACTATCGTATTATTTGTAATCAAGAAAAAAAAACGCCCGGCTATAGCCGGGCGTTTAATCTGGTTTCTTTGATGCAGATTACGATTTATTCTTCATCAAAAAGTTTAATTACAGGAGCGTCAGCTGGAGCAGGAGTCGAAGAAGCTACAGGAGCTGTAAAGAGCTTGCTATACTGATCAACAAGACGTGGATCGTTATCAATATCAACGCCAAATACGACGTTAGCATAATGATACTTCCAGGTTGTACCGTTTTCCTTTGACTTATCGCCAACGAATTCACGGAAATAAAGTGGGATCGTCTGTACGTTAAGTTGGCCTTGCTGTGTGGGTTGCACGTGAATAATGGCAGGGTTCTTTACAAGAAAAGAAGCACCGTTATCGACGTCACCGGCGCTCTCGCCAATGATTGTACGGCCAATGTGATCAATGAAGGTAATAAGGTTGTTTGTATCGCTCATATTTCTAATATATTATGTTACTGAATATAGAAAATCAACTAATTCATGCCTAAAAGATCAAAAAGATCAATCTGCGCGTCATTACCAGGCTTCTTTACTGTCCAGTCAACAGCCTCATAAAATCTCTCTATAACAGAGTAGATAATCTTTTCAAACATCTTTTCGTAATCAATTTCAAACACACCTTGAAACTCCTTTGGATAGTAATATTTGTAGCCAATAACAGATAGTCCAAAGCTATTTGGTTTTTTGACTTCAAAGAAACGTACTTTATCTCCTGAAGCCATTTTTTCATATTTCCGTTCAATGCTAAATCTATCAAGAAGAATATTATGAAAGTATGCAGCTTTGACGTGCTTAGGCATTCCCTTTACGGTCTCGAAACCATTACACCGATTTGCATATTTTTCATATCCCTTTACACCCATCACGAACGCTATATCTTCGAGAGGCAATCCTTTAAATATTTCGTACGTCTCGTTAAAGATTTTATTCGTGGTAGCATAATCTTTAGTAAGAAGCATGGTTTCGATAATCTTTTTTACGTATGGCTTGATAGGTGTAGGCATCGTTGTACGTACAACCTCGACACCTGTGTATTTAAATTTCTTCCCGGGTATACCCTCAACGTCTAAAGTATGTAGCACGTATCGTTTCTTAGCTAAGAATAATCCAACGTCTGCGATTGCTTCACGCTTAAACACCAAACGGCAGTCTTTTGACCCTAAAGAGCTCTTACCCCAAGTAATAATTTCTTTATTTAAATGCGTTTCAATATCTTCGACAGCTTTATAATACTCAGGCGCTACATTACCATCTTTATCGAAAATAGGTATGTTGTTTGCTTTAACCAAATGCTTAATAGAAATATAGCTTGAATCAGTATCATTATAGATGATGGGTGAATCTTTCTGTAGATCTTCATCCTTTAAACCGGTATTCGCTTTAATATACTCTGTTAATATGCGATTGGATTCCTTAATAACTGCCTGACCGGTGAGTGTGATTGAATTCGCTAAATCATCATCACCAAGAGGACTATGCTTGTTGCCAAAATACCCGTAAACCGTATTCATCAGAATTTTTATTGTATGCTGACGGATATTGAGACGATCCACCTCGACTTGAAGGTCTTTATATTCTTGTGTATCCTCCTTTAGCGTTAAGAGTTTCTTTTTAGCTTTTGTATGTTGTTTTTTAACTTCTACACGCTTACTGTAATAGTAATCAATCGTATCCGGAATGATACCTTTCTCTTTTTGTGTGAATAAGATCTTAGCTCTTGAAATAGCTATCTCTTCCTGCTTAACAAATGAAGCGAATTTTTCATGTGTAAGTGTAAACGTTTGACCGTTCACATGTTTAACGGTTATACCTTTTTCATCTTTACTTTCAATCTTACCAACCTTTGTCTCAGGTGATAAGTTTAATGTAATCATTGTATTGGGATATAGACTATTTGCATCAAGAGATACAATATGTTCTTGAAATCCTTTTTGCGGATCCGCAACGTATGCACCTTCGTTCTTTGTACCTTCTTTTACGTCCTTGACAAATGTAGGGATGCGCTTATCCTTTAACCGAGCTCGTATGGAGCAGAGACCTGTAATAACTGAAAGTGAACCAAGAGCGCCTTCAAATGTTGTGAGGCCGGCGTATGCAATCATTCTTAATAATTGAATATACTGAAGTTTTTGCTCTAATCTCACAAGCAAGTTAACGTCTTGAATATTATAATCTACAAATGTATCCCAGTCTCCGTCTGCGAGTTCGGTTAGATTCTGATCACCATAATCAATCTTACGTTCCTGTAGCTCAACCTCACCGATTGCATCAAGTTTATAAGATTCGCGCAAAGTCTGGCAAAAGCGCTTATAAATGTCCAAATAGTCAACACAAGAAAGACCTTCAATATGCCACTTAACCTGCTCCCTTCCATATTTACCCATAAACGTTCTTGATCTCAAGGATCTAGCAGGCGAGAGCCTTTGCATATCCTCTTCACCGAGAATCTTTTTAACTCTATTAATTACATAGGGCACGTCAAAAAATTCTGAATTCCAACCTGAGAGAATATCAGGATAATCCTTACTAAAAAAATCAACGAACTTACGTAGTAATTCTTCCTCAGTCTTACAAGCTACATAGATAACATCTGGTGTCTTAGCTGTATAGGACTTAAGTCCCCAGGAATAAAATTTCTTCGTAATTGTATCATAAATGGTAATAATATTAATGGGATGATCGGGATCCTGGGGGTTCGGAAACGATGTGTCTGTAGAATAAGATGATGAAAAATAATCTATCCATGTACCGGTTTTTTCATCCCACACCTCGTAGTCTTGTTCCCATAATTTATTATTACGGAAGTGCCCTAATGTTACTTCTTGCTCAGACATCTATTTCTTAATTTTGTATATCTTGTCCATACCTTTGGTGATACTGTGTTTAAGTATAATAAAAACTCATCCTCCGTCATATTCGCAAATCTTTCACCCATTATATTTTGTTGGTTGGTTTTCTTCCCTCTTTTAGAGAGAGATATCTTTCTACCTCTCATAATATGATCCACTTTCTCACTATGCAAGGATTTTTGTAATCTGTCTTTCTTTTCCTTATCCGTGAGGCTTAATATACGCTTTATAACTTTTTCGCTTAGCCGTTTACGTACTTCTTCTGTAAAGCCTGATTTTGTTACACTTCTGTCCCAGTGATTATAAAGATATTGGTGGTATTTATTTTTTACCTTTTTACCGCAACCGCACTTACACAGCGGTAGCAGCTGCTCTCTAAGCTGTCTTGTAATTATACCTTTCTTCCTAAGAGCTAGGGCAACCTTATCCCTACACTCCTTACTCTTCATATGATGATTTTCAGAAAAATACTTTCTCGCAACATCATATTGACGCGATGTAAATTGACGTTTATGTGTATTAAGCGTACACATTCTGTTAAAAGCAGAGGATAATTTAGCTCGAACTGATATGTTGCTATCGTTATATACCTTACACAGTAAGTAATGAGCTATATAGTGTTCACGGGCTGTAAGAAGTGTTAGGTTAGCAAATGAATTGTCTCCACCAAGGCATTTTGGCAGAATGTGGTGTTTTTCGAGATATATATTACTATTTTTGGTTCTAGTTTGCCCGCGGAGACATAATCTTTGATATATTAACTTATAATCCATTAAATTATTTATACGTCTCTATATCAAGAAATTGTTTTTTTGCGAATTTTAATTTTTTTACTATCCTTAACATTATGACAGTCGGTCTCGATATCAATGAAGTGTACCTTCAGCTGATGCTTAGTAAACTCTGGTTTCTCGTTTTCCTGCCAATATGTATCGATCAGGAATTGCTGATAAACATTAAAATTTTCAAAGACGCGTGTTACCTTGTTATCTTTGAGGTAACGTGAACGGTCGTATTGGTTCTTAAATCTTTTTTTCTTTAACTTTGTATTAAAGATGCTTACAGCGTCCGGGGCGTTATTTGTCTCCAAATAGATATACGGTTCATATGTAGAGGGTATAGTTACCCTCTTACCGCTTTCATTCCAAGTATGGAGATATATTGTCTGTTCTTGCGGAGAATATGAAACGTTCCTGTACACACCTATAGTATATTACCACCAGCTATCACAATCAAGCTATAATACCATTAACGGCGTTGAGTAGCTTTCTATCCTTATGTCCGTAAGGAAGTGTATGTAGCTCAACGTATTTGTTAATGTTGTCTTCGTTTTCGAGCCAACGACTATCAGCCATTTTACGCATCTTAGACGAAATGTTCATATAGCGACCTTTCTTGGAGAGAACATCATCAACAATGTCAATCATCTCTTCACCGGTATCAAACTTATATGGTGCGTTCTGATACGTTACAAGATTCTGACAAGCAATTGGAAGACCATAACAACAGGCTTCAACGAGCTTAAGATCTGACTTAGCTTTATTGAAAGTATTGTTCTGAAGAGGAGCAACCATCATCTGGACATTTAAGCTAGCAATCTTTTCAGGGTACCTATAAAGGGTCTCCCACGGATGATATTCAAACTCTCTACTCTGAATAAGATCGTGAAGTGGCAATGGATATGCACCAAGAAATACCCATTGATATTTGTCCTTGGTAGCGCGAATTACGCGATTAACATGCGCGAAATCATCGTTCTGCCCGACACGGTTATCAACATCAAAATGCGCACCAGAGCCGGCGTAAAGAATTCTTGGCTTCTTTTGAAAGCGATCATAATTATCAGAAATTTTCTTTTCATTATAGAAGTTACCCATCCAGAATTTTGGTGGGTAATTAGGTATAACAGTAACATTTTTATTAGCTGTTTTACTCATATAATAATCTTTCATGAAGTCACAAGTAACTGTAATTTCATCGCACATTTCCATAATTTCCTGCGCGGTTTTACGAATTTCAGGATCAGTGAACGCAGGTTTAAATTTATTATACTCTGGAATATCTTCACTAAAGACAAGATCGTCAATTTCGTAGATAATTCTAAACCCTAATTGCTTGCTAAGTTCTTTAAGAAATTTAACAAACTGAAGTTGGTGGGTAGTTGCCTGGCGTTGAATACGTACACACTCTGTACCTCTGAAATAATTTGGATCAAAACACATCATTGTACTACCGTGTACAACCATCTTTTGATGTGCATTCAAAATATGCTCCGGCCAAATTAAGCGCCAAAAACCACATCCACTATAATCAGCGTAATAATTCATTACACGCTTTAAAGATAGCTCTGGAGGTTGAGGAAGCGGATCTGGTGTCATTTGTTGTAATGGCTGCATTCCATACGGTGCCACAAAGGGAGAAGCAAACGGTGAAGCAAATGGCGAGGCAAACGGGCTTGGTGTCATGTTCATATAATTATATAGCGCTATCTGAGTAATCAACGCGTCGTGTGATACCGTTGCTCTTTTCTAAGAAAATAACGTCACCGGTAGCTGCTTTAACACTTTCCTTGCGATGACTAATAACCATAATACTTTCATTATATTTTTCGACGCGTTCCTTTAATACACCGATAACTAATTCAATTCCACGAGCATCTAAACTCGAATCAAAAAGTTCGTCATAAATGCTAAAATTAAAACATACATCACCTTGTAGTCTACGCATGTCCATAAATGTGAAGAGACATGCTAGATCCATATTTTTTCTTTCAGCACCGCTAAAATTAAAATACGACCGCGGCGTACCCTTTATGTCAACAATTTCTTCTTCGAAATATTCATTAAATGTGCATATACAATTAGCGTCCATTTTCTGAAGATAGTAGGCAAGCTTACTATTAAAGAGCTGAAGTATTTTTTTGACAATATATGATTTTACACCTTCTTCTGATACAACAAATTTAACCACATCGAGAATATTTGTTGTTTCTTTAATTGTGTTGAGACCTGTTGTTAGTCTTGTAAGCTCTTGTTGCTTTTCTTCAATTAATGTATCAAATTGTGTTGATGCCTGTTCAAGATCCTTTAAATCTTGATCTAACATCGTCTGCCATTCATTCAATTGAATTAAACGTGCTTGTCGATTTTGTTGATCTTTTATTTCAAGATTATATGCGTGAATACTATTTTCTAAAGTGTTAATCTTAGTATTAACGTCGTTACGTTTCATGACGAGTGTAGACTCAACGTCTGTCTGGTCACTTATAATTTGTTTATGTTCTTCAATATCATTAGTGAGTTTTTGCTTCTCTTTCTTAATATGATTTTTATCAGTCTCTTCAATTGATCGTAGACATGTAGGGCATTTATCTTTATCTGTACCTACAGCACTTATTTGTTTCTGAATTTGTATTATTAGTGTTTGACTCTCGCTTCTTGTATGTCTACAAGCTTGTATCTTTTCATCTACTTTAGTATTAGCGTCTTTAAGTTTTGAGATAGCAGCGTTAATATTATCAATACTTTTTTCTTTAAATAAATTTATTTTTTCTATGACTTCGACAATTTCATTAGCATTATTAATTTTACGCTGTGTGTATTTTTCATGTTTTTGCTTTCGTTCGTCAAGAGTATTATCTCGTTGTCGAATATAGCTTCCAAGTACCTTATCTACTTCTTCATATCTTGTACCTTCAATATCAAGTGCTTTCTTGTTATCTGTAACGTCGGTCTTTAATAAATTTGACATATTACTAAAAATACCGAGGTTAAAAATATCTTCGATAAATTTTCTTTTCTCCTGCTTCTTTTTTGCCATAAACGGCGTTGTATTGTTTATGGTCATAATAACACAGTTCTGAAATATTTCAGGTGTACAGTTAAACTTCTTCATAATGAAGTCGTTTGTGTTTGAAATACTATCGCGAGTCTTATCTTCACCGTTAATGTATATAAAACATTTTGAAGGTTCTAACGTTCGTACAATCTTAATATCTTCTGTTACGTCAAATTGTGTAATTGTAGCGTTTAGAACGATCTCACAATTTTTTTTGTTAATACTATTAACGATAAATTCTTTTTTAAGATCTCTAAGAGTTTCACCAAAAACAGCAAAATTGATAGCATCTGCAATAGTTGATTTACCGACGCCGTTTTGACGGTCCTCTTTGTCTTTATTAATTCCTGTGATAATATGAAGACCGCGCTTGAAGTCTACAGAAACAGGCGTGTTACCAACAGAAAGAAAATTCTTTATCGTTATTGTCTTGAAATTAATATATTTCATACTCCACAAGCACGCTTATAAAGATCTGCACAATACCTGATTATATTCTCTTTATTATCAATATCTAGTACATTAATAAATTCTTCGATTGTTGCCTGCATATTGACACCTGTTGACTCATACCCTTTATCGTCAACATTATAGTTATTTTCTATGTATGTATAATCTGTTGAAAACGATAGCGGCTTATATACGGAGAATTTTTGTATTAGTGCATCAATAGCATCGCTGTTCGCTTTCTTGTCTACAACGAATTTTACGAAATGACCTTTTACCATCTCGTTAATATCTGCACCAGTAAGTGATTTTGCATTTGTTAGTTCTGTGAGGGAGATTTTTTTATGCTTCGGTGATATATTATTCTCAAAGAAATCATACTTTAGTGTTTCAAGATCGAGGATATAGTATCCCTTGACGCCACCTAAATCACCAAAATCCATTTCGAACGGATTACCAACATAGACGATGGTTCCGTTATTGTATAACCGCTCGTCTCTTAGATGAAAATGACCAGACATCACTAATTTAGCTTTTGATAATAAATCACGCGTTTTTGTTCCGTGATCGCATGTTTTAAAGCTATTCATTTTAAAACTTTCGATTTCCAAATGACCAAAAATTGCATCTGATTCAGGTAAATCAGATATGTCACCGCCCCACGGAATAAAAGTAAATGTTTTGCCAAAAAGTGTACTCGTCGTCGTTTCACTGATAACCGTAACGTTCTTTCTACCACTGAGAATAGAAAGCGAATTAACGTCGGATCTATCCTTATAATATGCATCATGATTTCCGACAATCATTACAATATTAAACTCACTTAGCTTATCGAGAATAATACTTGCAACGTGAAGCGTTGAAACAGATATATCGCTTCTATGGTGATAGAAGTCACCGAGAAATAAAATATCAGTAATATTTTGCTTCTTAAGTTCTGATACAATCCAATCACACCATTCGAGTGCAACCTGATGCCATATAGTAGAATCTAAATGTACACCGAGGTGTAAATCAGAAAATATAGCTACTTTTGATTTGTTTAAAAATAAGTCCACAATTATTCGTCTGCGTCATCGCCAGTTGGCTCGATATAGATATGTGCGCCGTTATTTTCTTCAGGATTAAGCATTAATTCTGTATAGACTTTCTCCCTATACTCGTTAATAGCTTCGTGATGTTTTTTCTCTTTTTTAATTCTATTAATAAAAGCATGAAATGCAATAGTTGTGAAGTATGAGAATGGACTAAATCCACAATCAATCTTAAATTTCTTATTCTTTAGAGCTGAAAACATCTTCACAACTGCATCACCTACCATATCTTCCTTATACGAGTAATTCAAAAAATTTGGAGCGTATGATAATCCGTTAGCAATCTTATTAATACTTTCACATAGCTTATCTGTCATTAAATCTGTCTTGTAATAATTTCTAATCTCATCTTCAAACTCCCTACTATTAACGTAATGTACTTTATCCTTTGGTTTAATTTTCTTCGGTGCTTCTACTTCATCAGCAATAGGTAGTGTTTGAATAATCGTATCAGGCAAAACCTCAATAATATCGTTTTCCTCCTCTACTGGAAGATTGAGATCTAAAATAATTGGCTCTTTTTTAGCCTTCTTACTTTTCTTCGATTTCTTTGATTGCAAATGGGATGTGTTCTTTTTCATAAAGTGCTTGTCGTTTTAATGCATGTGCTGCGCTATAACGGAGATCATCAGTAATATCAAATATTATAAGCTTGGTTTTATCCTTATGCAACCGAAGACCTCTACCAATTGATTGTACGATTTTTATCTTAGCTTTACCACCGCAAGCGAAAATTATGTAATGTAAATTCTTAATATTGATACCAGTTGAAAAGATCTTTGATATGGCTACAACAACAACATTGTTATTAACTTCCATAAGCTGTCTCACTCTTTCACGTTCTTCAACTTCAACTTCACCACGGATAAAAAAGCATTGTTTCTCAGGCATCATACGCTGAACGATATCGAATAATAGTTCGCCGTGTTGAATATAATCGACCATTATAAGAGAGTTTTGATTCAGACCCTTAGCAAGCTTTGCAATGAGTTCGTTTCGAAAAGTGGAGGTAGTGAGGTATTCTAGTTCTTCTCTATATGCATTTCCGCTATCAGATTTTTTTGGTACGTTCTTATGTAGAAGTTTAATAACCTGAATTGATGCATTACTTACGTAGTTATCTTGTCTTAGATCGTAGCTATTTTTTTCATAGATAACCGGGCCAATCTTACCGATAATATTCCATTGATCTAGGCTCTCTTCAGGCATTGTACCAGTAAATCCAAATCTATAAGGTGTTTTAATTTTCTTAAGAATATCGTTTACTTTATTGCCTTTACGAATTTTATGTACTTCATCGACAATTAACAAATCGATGTCTTCTAACCAATCTAAATTACTATTTTTGCTTTGTAAGATACCAAGGTTCGATACAATTACGTTAGATGATAGATCTAAATCATCGTCACCTGTCCATTTTGAAACTTTAAATGGTACACCATAATCAATAAAATCTTGATAGGTCTGCGATGCAAGGCCTCGGTCTGGCACAATAAAAAGACATCTAAAGTCTTGTTTATTATATGGTGACATATAGAGTTGATATATTTTGGAAATTAATGAAGCTGATGTTAATGTCTTACCACCTGCGGTAGCGAGGATAATCGTACCTCTACCGGTAAATAAACACTCTTTAACAATATTCTCTTGATAGTCTCTGAGGTTTAGTTTAAGCGGATAGATTTCATTTTTAAAATCTAACTGTTGATGCCAACCATGTCTTGCTGGTACAACCTGGTCAAAAACGTTTCTATTATATTCAATTTCACCTACGTATTGTTGACTGGTGAGAAACTTTTTAATCTCTACAAAAAGGCATGGCTCAAATCGACCGGTTGGTGTGATAGCATACGTACGCGACGGCATAAACCGTCCTCGACGGCGCATAAAATGTACAGCTTCATTTTTAACAGAGAAGTGCTCACGTATTTCATCGAATAAATCGCCTGAAATAATTCCTAGTCTTTTCTTTTCGTCATAATCAAATTTTATCATGTCGTCTCAAGCTGCATTATCTTGATAATATTCGATATATCATATGAACAGCTACTTAGCGTTTTTTCGGAACGTTCGAGAAGTTCAACAAGAAGCTCAGTGTCTTGAATTTGCTTGTTAATATCTTGAATCCTGCTATGCTTATCTGCAGTAGCTGCGATAACAGGTTGTGTTAGTTTAACAGCGCTCGTATGATCGATTTCTGACATAATATCAGCTTTTACTTTTTCTTTTTGCTTTTTGAGCTGATTAATATGTGATTTCAATCGAATCATTCGACCTGTCCATTTATGCTTGATAGCAGGTAAACGAAGTTGGTAGTCTTTAAGATTTAATTCATTAATCTTAAGATCTTCTTCTAATTCTTTAATATATTCATCAAGCATTAACCTTAAATATAATATAGGATGCTAAAAAATCAATGAATAATTTCAACATATTAGTTACAGAACTCTTAATAGAGCTTGCGAACGTTGCTGGTGGTGCTGATTCTGTTACAGGTCCTGTTACATCAGGTGATTATGGAAATCAATTTCCCTCGCAAAATAGTAAGGCTTATAATGACGGTAACAATTTACCTGTAGCTCCTGCAGATCTTATACTCGGTAAAAAGGCTGTTAAAAAACGAAAGTCTGGTAAAAAGTCAAAAGTAAAAATACCAATGCAGCGTAGGACTTTTCCTACAATGTAATAACTATCTATATGGATAGCGGGCATTGGCTTTTAAGTGAAGGTGTTATTATTGATAGGGATACTTTTGGGTTTATCTATTTGATTGTTAATACTATTAACAATAAAAAATATATCGGTAAAAAGCAATGCGCTAGTCGCATCAAGCGTAGACCATTAAAGGGTAAGAAAAATAATCGGATTGATTATAAGGAATCTGATTGGAGATCCTATACAAGCTCGTCTAATGAGCTTAATGCAGATATAGAGAAGTACGGTAAGAATAAATTTATCTTTAAAATTTTACGTACTTGTGATTCAAAGTGGGCTTTAGCGTACTATGAAATAAAAGAACAGCTAGGTGAGGATGTGCTTTTACGCGATGATTATTATAATGGAATTTGTAACGTACGTATTGGTAAGGCTCCTAAGCAAGAGCTTGCAAAATTTAAACTATAGTATTATACTGTTGTGGTGATCGAAAGCTGTACATTTAATCAGTTTAATCTTCAGTTGATTAGCTTTGAGTCTATTTTTAAAAATATCGAAGTTAGTTTTATTAACGATCTCACAAAATATCAGCTTTTGCCAACAAAGAAAGTAACGAGAGATATTAAGAAATTACTATATCATCATATTTTTCACGGTACGTGTGAGTATCTTTTAAATCGACAATCAAAAGAGCGTGTTGTTATTCTCAAAGCAATACAATTAGATTTAACTGGTTTTCAGGTTTTACAATACTTTGATAAGGAAATAATTCAAAAACACGTCGACCAGGTAGCTCTCAAAGTCGCGAGCTTATTGCCAATAAACATGTACGGTTACGAGAATATAGAATTTCGCTTGCTTAAGCGTTTATATTCAAAGCGCGACGGTAATGTTATAGAACTTATTGAACGTATACGATCTTTTGCATGGACAAAAGATTTTACACGGTCACACTATACGTTTGCAAAAGTTAGAGGTTTTGTAAAACGTAATGAATTGACGTTTTTAAGTGAGAGGTACTTTAATCAACTTAAAACAAAGCAACTTCTCTACGTATAAATATTAAATACTTATAATGAAATTTCTCGATAAACTTAACAAACAATGGTCACTGTTAGATGAGGCCGATAATATACCCGCACCAGCTCCGACACAAGCACCTGTACAATCAGCAATACCTGACGTACCACAAGACGCAACAACTCCTGATCTTAATGCTACACCTACAGAAGATGAGCCTACACAGGTAGCTCCTGAGGGTTATGTTGGACTTGTTAAGTTACTAGCTAAGGCTACAGCTATGAATTTTCCTGCTGGGGCATTAGATGAAATCTTTCGTACAGAAATTACTGCTGAAAATGCTTTTCCAGTGCAAACAGCTCTAGAGGCTGCTATTAAGCAAAATGAAATGTATTCTGATAACCCGGAAAGATTAGATAATATTCATGTTAAGCAATTCATCGATAGTATTAATACGGGTAATTTTATTAAAAAATATAAACAGCTTCTTGCTGTAATGCATGAGCGTAACCCGTATTTAAAAGATGCTAACCTTTAAATCGTATGTTCAATTAATTGAAGAGGGTGGAGCTGCTGGTCATATGGCACATCCCTTTGATCTTCCTTTTGTTCGAACTGGTAAAGATTTAATAAAATTATTTGATAAAGTTAAATTAAGTCTCGAAAATATTCCAGCTGTCGTTAAGATAGATGGTGTTAATTGTTCAATAAAGCTTGTTGTAAACAGTGATGGAAGTATGGAATTTGGTCTTGATAGGGGGTCAAATAACCCTCTTGATGTCAAGGGTGTAACGATTGATGATCTTGAGTCTAGATTTTCACAAGGACATGGTTTCTTAACTGTTGGTAAAACAGTGTTAGAAATATTCAATAAAGCGCTTCCAATCATAACTGATGACCTCAAAAAATTAAAAATGTTAAAGAATAAAAATTTAATCTTTAATATGGAATACGTTGAAGGTAGTACAAACGTCGTAGGGTATACGGAAAACTTTTTAGCAATTCATGGTATTAATGAAATATATGAATTTAAGAGTCCGGTTCGTGGGTCAATTTCTAGAAAAACACGTGAAATCGGTTATGATAAACGTGCACTTGAGGATCTTATTATCAAAATTAATCCTATTGCAGAAAGATTTAATTTTAAAGTTTATAGCTCTGTAGAAGCGACTGTTAAAACGGATATTAATTTTGCCTCTGTTTTAAATTCCGACTTTACAGTACATTATACCTCTGAACACGTTGTAAAGAAATCTCTCAGAACTTGGCTTGAAAAATGTGCTAATCCTATCGGTACTTCAGTAAAAATGGTTAACGGTAAAAAAGTTGACGCTGTTAATAAGAATCTTTATCTCAGTATATTAAATGGTACGCCTGTTGCCGATCTCGTCGAGGACGGTAAAGATGAGCAGAATAATGTAGCTGTTTGTGGGGCTGTAATTTATCATGCTACACGGTTACTCGGTGCTGCGGTTTTAAATGCTATGACATCTTCTATTGGTGATCTCGAGACACAGGAGGGAATTGTTATTAGAGATCCAAAGATATCATCTGTACCTTTTAAAATTACTGGTGAATTTATTGTGCGTGGTATGGCAAGCCCTTTTAAGAGAGAGGATGATGAAGAACTCGAAGGATCGTCTATTCAAGATACAACACATGGTATAGGCGATAGTGATTATTTGGACTACGATAATGAAAATAGCCAGAATAATGGAAGAAGTTATATTAATACCGTTATGGGCGATCAAGGTAGTAGACATTTAGATTTTCAAGGAATGTAATATGAGCTTTAAGACTCTTGTAGAGAATATTATCAATACTATTGAATCAACAAACGATAGTGCTGTTTTTATTTTTGGTCGTATGAACCCTCCTACTCTTGGTCATGAGTTATTGATTGCGAAAGCAGTCGAAGTTGGTAGAAAGGAGCATAGTGATGTATTTGTTATACTCTCTAAGTCACAGGATGCAAAAAAGAACCCTATCCCTTATCAAGATAAGCTTAATGCATTAAACGCTGCTTTACCGCGAATTGACTTCATTGACTCTGATAAAATAAAAACAATATTTGATGCAGTCAATTTTTTAATTGAAAATGGCTATAAAAAATTAACATTAGTCTGCGGCAGCGACCGTGCAGCTGATTTTGATGCTCTTTTCAACAAATATATTAATAGCCCGGATCCTGAAACGAGGCTTAATTTGACTAGTTTTAAGACAGCTGTTGCTGGTGAAAATAGAGATCCAGATAGCGATGACGCTTCCGGTATAAGCGCTACAAAGGCTCGTAATTTAGCAAAAGCTGGAGACTTTGAAGCTTTTAAAAAAATATTACCTACACAAATGCCTGAAAATCAGGCTAAAGTTTTATTTGATGATATTCGAAAGAACTTAAAATAAATTAAGCTTCAAGCATCTTTATCATTCCGTAGACAGCATCTTCAACTCTTTCTTTTGGCTGGCTACGCATAAGTTCTTTAATTTTATTAATTAAATTCTCACCTCCAGCATCAATACTCTTATAAAGATCTTGTTCCGTCTTTTCCTCGATTTCAATGTCGTGGTCAACTCTATGCTTAAAATCCTCGTAATCCTTGTAACCAAGAACACTATTAATGTTATCTGTGGCTTTGCTTAATTTATCAGCTACCCAAGGCTCTATTTCACTATCACAAGGTATAATATCGTAGAGCATCGCTGACATTTTTGTAATTCTATAAAGGTTTTGCTTCACCATATTGGATGCCTTGTGTTCGGGATGTTCACCGGTATGTGTAAATTCATCTTCATTATCATAATCGCTATGCTTTTCCTTCTTTGCAAATACCATATCATCTTCCGATTTTGCGTCTTCTTTACTCCACTCACACTCACAATCTTCTGCTGCTTGATCGCACTTAAGGCATTTTCTCATAGGTGCACCATTTTCACTATCCTCTGCATTTGGGCCAAGATTTGCAACATTTTCTTTTAAGAATACTCTTGTACTATAGAGAGTATTAAGATCATCAATATAACTACGCATATGTAAATATTTATTCTCTCAATTAAATAATATTATGCAAAGTTTATTCGAATCACGCTTTATTGAAGTATTAGAAAAAAATGGACCGAGTTTATCTATTAAGCGCGGTGAAAAGCTCCCCGTAAGTCGCGGCGGTGGTTTAACTGCAAAGGGTCGTGCCAAATACAATCGCGCTACAGGATCACATCTCAAAGCCCCTGTTACCGGTAAGGTTAAGAAGGGGTCTAAGTCATCTAAGCGTAGAAAGAGTTTTTGTGCTAGAAGTAAAGCTTGGATTCCGGCAGGCGGCTGCGCTGGCAAGAAGACAAGAGGTTGTGCTGCGAGGAGGAGATGGAGATGCTAACGTTCAAGCAATTTATTATAGAAAAAAAGGTTAAGCGCGATCGTTGCTTAAGAAGAGCGGATTCTGTTTATGGTAAAAAAACGTCTGCTTATAAGTCTGGAGCTGTTGTGAAATGCCGTCAAGGTAAAATCTGGAAAAAGAAATGAAATTTAATGATCTTTATCATATATTAATGGAAGATTTTTCGAAAGAAAAGTCCCAGGGACTTCATGGATGGTTTTCACGTAATAAAGGAAAAGGCTGGGTCGATTGCAAGACGGGTAAGTCTTGTGGTAGACAGAAAGGTGAAAGAAGAAGAAGCTATCCAGCCTGTCGACCAACAATGGCTATGTGTAATAGTAGAAAGAGACTCAAAAAAAGCTCAAAACGAATTTCTTGGGAGAAAAAATAATTATAATGAAAACTTTTAAAAATTTTATCAAAAATAGACCTATACTCGGTGTTACGGAATATATAACAATAGATGGGATCGGATCTGTTGTTGCGAAAATAGATAGTGGTAATGAAGCTTATAATGTACTACATGGCGTAGATATCGAAGACAGCGGAGATGATACCGTGACCTTTACTACTATTAATGGCAAGAAAATTACACTCCCTCGCACTGGTAGTATTGATATCAATATTGGCAGTGGTAACATCGAAACCCGTCCAACGGTTGTACTCGATATTATTCTAAGAGATACGCCTCATAAAGGCATTACCTTTAGTATCGCTGATCGCGCGGATAATGAACAACAGGTGTTAATAGGAGAGCCGTTTATTAAACAGCTCAACGCTCTCGTAGATGTAAAACGAAGTGTTTAGCACTTCTTCATATTTGCGACGAAGTCGTAAAACTCAGCTCTAGTCGCGGCATCCTCAAGGAAATCACCGCTAAGCTTACTCGTTTTCATCTCGCAGCCGTCGTGCTTAATACCTCTAAGACATGCACAAGTATGTGATGCACTAACTACGACCGCTACACCCTTATTCTGCTCACACACCTCATCAATTGCATTATGAATCTGCACGGTTAACCCCTCTTGTATTTGGGGCCTACGCGCATAATGTTCAACAATACGGTTAAGTTTAGATAGACCAATAACACGGCCTTCAAGGGAAGGAATATAGGCAACGTGTGCTACGCCAGTGAACGCTAAGTGATGGTGACTGCACATTGATTTTACAGGTATACCGCCCTGGAATACCATTCCATCGTAGCCATTACTCGGGAATGAGGTAATCTTTGGAGGATTCTCATAACAACCAGCGGCAAGATCATTGACAAATGCTTTAGCTACCCGAAGTGGTGTACCGGAGCTATTTGGATCATTGCGCCATTCAAAACCAAGTGCATCAAGATAAACTTCGTACGCTGCAGCTGCTTTTTCGATAATGACATGCTTTTCCCCGACAGTTCGTGGATGGTTGCCATTAGCTTCTTTAAGTTTTACTACTTTTGTATATTCGGACATAACGTTATTATACTAGCGGCTTAATCTAGTTCAACATAAATAATAGAGATGAAGTATAATCAAGTCATTTTAGAGAGCTTACAGAGGGTATCTTTAAAGAAAGTACGCATTAAGGTTGATCCGATTAATGTTAAAATTAATACTGATCTTTCAAACTGCAATGGTTATGAAGGTTATGTCTTAGCAGAAGATCAAGAATTTACAAAAGTACTCGTTATGAAGCCTAACCAAGATGGTAGTATGACGGTAATGGAAGTACCAAATGAAAATTTAGAAAAGCTTGCTAATATAAATGAAAATCTAACAGCTTTAAAAAGATTTATTCTATTAGCGTTAAACGTTGCAATGGATGACCCTCTTATTCAACAACTACAGGCTGCTGAATCTATAGATGATGTCGAAGTCTTCTTGAGAGATAGAGGTTTAACTGATGAAAACATTGTTAATCTTTATAAATATTATATTGCCAATGAATAGTTTTGACAATTTAGCTAAATTAGCTTTAGATGAAGCAACTCTTGGTGATTACATGAAGGTTGTAAAAAATTCTGCTAAATCGACAGTAAAAGCAGCTACAAGTCCGTTATCTATTGCGAAAGGTGTTTTAAAGGCTGCAGATTTTTTTGCTAGTAAATCGGGCATGCAGTATGGTGGTCAGCTTGGTACATTAGCTAACAAAATTAGTGATTTACAGGCATTAGGTGCTTCAGAGGCAGAGAAAAGGATCATGCAAGATCTTTACGGTAAAAATCCTGAAAAAGGTAATCCTATAAATGTCGAGCTCACAAAAGATATTTCAGCTCCTAAATCAATTATAAAGGACACAAAACCAGGACCCGGTAATGATACAACAGCATATACAATTGATTTGATTCCTAAGAATTCATCAATAGATCAGATTGTCTTTACAAAGGGAAATAATGATTATGGAACAACAAGCGTAAAACTATCTTTTTATAAGGATGGTAAGCTCGTTGGTTCGCGTAATATACCAGGGTTAAAAGATTCAGGTGGAATTCATTTTAACGGTACAGGAAAACCTTGGACATTAAATTTAGATGCTTCGGATTCAATTGATTTTACAGACGTTAAGGCGATGATAGCAGCTAGTCCAGATTTAAAGCTTAGTACTGATCAGCAACATCAAATATTAGCAGCGAAGAATTACCCTGAAATTCAAAAAGTAGTAAGAGAAGCAGGTAAAGAAAATCTCTATATGAAGGCATATGCTAATGCTGTTTCATCATTAAAGCGAGGACAAGAACCACCTACAATAGCTCCAGCAACAAACCAGCAACAAGAGCCTACACAAGTAGCTGCAGCAAATCAACAAAACCTGACAACAGGTATCAATGCAAGAACACCTGAAGGTAATCCTGTAACAGGTCAAACACGATTTACGACCGCAGATAAAAAGAAAACCTACTTATATGGTAAGGGCGGTTGGAAGCAAATCGATCCTAATACAAAAAAATTAGGACCTCCTGTACAGCAGCAAGCACAAATTACTACAGCATGGCAAAAATCGCAGAATATTACACCTACAGCTAAGCCCGCAGCTGCTGTCGCACCTTCAAAGAAAGCTACAAGAAGTGCTACACAGACAAAAGCAGGTGTACCTGCTGAACAGCCTACAGCAGCAGATATTGCTTCAATGAACCTTCCTCCGCATCCGGTTACTAGCAGAACACCTCCAAACAGGCCTAGATAATAATATCATGCCATATAATATACAAAAATCCAAAGCAGGTTATAAGGTGCGCTACAAGAAGGGTGGTAAGATGCATACTGTACCTGGGGTTTCGGTATCTAAAGAAAAGGCTAAAAAACGCATTGCTGCTATAGAGATAAGCAAACACGCGCATGAAAGCTTTGATCAAGCCGTAGAGAATTTACTAAAAACTCTAATCTTCTAGTTGATTTATTTTTCACGTGGAATAACTAATAGAGAATATAGGATTTGAGAGAAGGGACGAAGGAGAGCTATTAATTTTTTCTGCGATCTTTCCGTTGATTTCTAACTTTTCCGAGTCATACTATCTTTATGAGCTATCAGAGTACTAAACTTATCGAACTTGGATCATGTGCTTTTAGACAATGGAGAGCTACATCACATTGTTCAAAAATTCACGGTTATCAATTAATGGCTAAATTCTATTTTGGTGGATCAGCGTTAGATGATAAGAATTGGATTGTTGACTTCGCGAACCTTAAACAACTTAAAGCAACATTACAGCAACAATTCGATCATACATTATGTGTAGCTAAAGATGATCCTTTAATTGAAATATTTCAACACTTACATAATATGGGAGGATGTGATATTCGCATTATGGATGGCGTCGGTATTGAAAAAACCGCTGAATATTGTTTTAAAGCAGCTCAGACGTTTATAAAAGAAGCTTATGGTGATCGTTGTTGGGTAGAAAGAGTTGAAGTATTTGAACATGAAGCAAATTCAGCTATTTATGGTGAACCGAGACCTGTTGTTTATTCTACAAGCATCTCATCAATTACCCCATCTATACCAACAGTAGTCGAGCCTACCATACAACAAGACATCGAACAGCTTCAAATTCCTCTTGAAGCACCAGCTACCGAACCACCACCTGTTGAATCACCAAAAACCGGTCCCGTACCACTTCGCCCTAACGTTACAAACGGATACTCTGGTCTCTTTGATAATATTCGCTGGGGTGCAAGTCGGTGAACGCTGAATACGCTCACCAGTTATTTGGTGGAGAGATTTCCGATCATTTTAAAATACAAGGTAAATTAGCACCTGACTTTGTAAATAATATTCTTAATAATGATCAAAAGTTAGGAGATATTTATAGCGTGCAAGTTAAACCTGTCGGTCAAGTAGCTGTAACTAATTCACCAACGAATATGAGTATGGATGCGCTCATTGAGCGCCAACCTGATCCTCTCGTCTTGCAATTACAAAATACCCTGTCAAAGGTAGCTCAGGAATACGGATTAACGTCAGATAATCAAACAAACGTTGACTTTAAACCGACATTAAAAGATCAATCTACTAATGATATTCAACAAGCTAATAATGCAGTAATGAAAGCTTTGGAAGAACTTAAGTCTTTGGGCGAGATTTAACTGAATCAGACGGGCTATATTCCTTTGTATTTGTAACAGGCATAATACCTTTAAATATATGAGTCACATACCTACAAAGTTCTGATCTTACGATATGGTCCTCTGTTAATTCGACACAATATACACCGTGTGACTTCGCGTCATCATTATCAAAAGCTTTATACACAGTGTTAAAACCTGATTTACCATACGGTAGATCAGACTGATCCGGGTCACCGCAAATAATCATCTTACTAAATTCACCCATGCGAGTGAATAATGTTTGTAATTCACGAATTGTAAGATTCTGACTTTCATCACAACATACGAATTTTACAGCAAAGTGTAATCCACGAGCAAAGTTAATAGGGCAAATAGTAATACGGTTATCTTTATGGAGACGATGTATCTGAGGCTCTGTTACAAGCTCAGAGAATTTTTCGTTAAACGGTGTCATATAGACATTAACCTTTTCATTAATATCACCAGGTAAATAACCAAGCTTTGAATCTGAGCTCTCTACAGCTGAACGTACGAGGACTATATCCGAAACTTTCTTCATATTAAGAAGCTGTAGTCCTAAATACATTGAAAGAATTGTTTTTGAAGTGCCAGCCGGTCCTTTAAGAATCATAAGCTTTGTATTCTTATCAAGGAATAAATTTATAATTTCTTTTTGTTTATCCGTCCATGGAAGCTCTCGGACATTAAGAGAAAAATCAATTTTTTCTCTTTGGGCTACGTAGGGTGAAGTATCCTTGACCTCCGGATTAGCGTTAGTCTTAGATGTTACAACGGCTGCTGCTTTCGCAGTGCGTTTTTGTTTTTTCATCTTATAATATTTAATCAAAATTTACACCTTGATTACCGTCTAACATACATTATTATTAACTATATGATTGACATTAATACCGAGACTATTTTTTTATCTGACGACAAGGTTTTTTATACAATTGAAGGAGAAGGTGTGTTTATAGGACAGCCCTCTGTTTTTATGAGACTATCAATGTGTAATTTAACCTGTAAGGGCTTTGCATCACCTGATTCACCTAACGGTTGTGATTCATATATTTCCTGGTCCGTAAAAAATAAAATGACCTTTGCTGAAATCTTCCAGCTTATGGAAGAGAACGAATATATTAAGCATCTTAAAGATAGAGCTATCTTAAAGCTCACAGGTGGCGAGCCTCTCATTCAAGAAAAGGCTCTTCTTAGATTTATGGAAGCGTTTAAGGAGAGATATAATTTTATTCCTCGTATTGATTTTGAAACAAACGCAACCCTTATCCCTGATGAACGCTGGGTCACAGAGTTTAGAGCATCATTTACCACTTCACCAAAGCTTCGTTCAAATGGAGACCCTGAAGAGAAGACATATAAACCTGAAGTTCTTAAGTGGCATAAAGCTCATTACTCGGGTTTTAAGTTTGTTATTAATGTTGCTGAGGATATTAATGAAATTTGGGAGAAGTATGTTGACGATAAGCATGGAATCAATATTCCAAAGAGTCATATTTGGTTCATGCCATGCTGCGGATCACGGAATGAACATGTAGAAAAAGCTGCAACGGTAGCAGAGTATGCAAAAGCTATGTGTGTTAATTTTAGTCCTCGACTACAATTAGTAGTATGGGATAAGGCACTACGTGTTTGATAATTTAACAGCTTGAGTTAAATACAGTATATGAGAATAGCAATTTCTGGATCCGCTTGTCAGGGCAAAAGTACACTTATTGATGATATTATTAAGAAGTGGCCGATGTATAAGCGTTCAGATGAATCTTACCGCAAGGTAATTAGAAACGAAGCTATTCCACTCAATAAAGAAGTTACTGAAGACGGTCAGTGGAGAATTCTTAACTGCTTAATTGATGATATTCAGAAAACCTCTAAAGATGATTATATTCTTTTTGATCGTTGCCCATTCGATAATCTAGTATATTCACTCTGGGCGAATAGTAAGAATACATCGAAGATGAGCGATGAATTCATCAAGAAGTGTATTCCTCTAATAAAAGAGACAATGCACTCATTGGATATTATTTTCTTTACACCGATTACTAAGTTTTCGCCTATTCCAAAAGAGGCTCGCGAAACACGTAATATTGAAGAAGAATATATTAAAGAAATCGATAATTTATTTAAAGCTATTGAGCATAGTTATACTCGCACAGGATCTTCGCCGTTTTTTCCGGATGAAGATCGTCCACCTATTATTGAAGTGTTTGGTACGAGAGAGGAGCGTATTGCTATGATTGAACTCTATATAAATCCACAAGGCGATGCTGTAGTGGAGGAGACAAGTGTTTTAGATAGTAATAATCTGGATCTTATATCTAAGTTAATGAACGATCAGAAGGATGTACAAAAGTCAGAGCTTGAAGAAGAGAAGTTCCGTACAGGGATTATCCGCGCTAAGAATTTAGGCGAAGACGCTTAAAATTAATAATTAGCATTATAGGTTACAAGTAACCTTACGTTAATGGGTAGCTGTGCTGAGACAATATTCGCAGCGCTTATGGATACTTGTAGTCCTGTGTTACCAGTATTAGGAATATATGTTACACTACCTGGTACAACGAAAGGTGAAGCAGCATAATATGCAGTAGCTTGCGCGAACGTTGTCGCAGCTGGTGATATAATAAAGTTTGAAGGGTTAACTTGATTT
>Ga0304729_1000714_pt1 | contig 23263 bp, 5 predicted proteins | sample C_131016_MF_Meta_FD_190475 | JGI IMG/M metagenome (GOLD analysis project Ga0304729, IMG submission 190475) | Freshwater microbial communities from Lake Croche, Canada to study carbon cycling - C_131016_MF_MetaG (v2) (version 2) | ecosystem: Environmental > Aquatic > Freshwater > Lake | place... | reverse complement strand
ATATAAATTGGTAAAATCAACTCGGTTTAGTCGTGATGTGGAATTTGGATCTACGTAATATCCAGTGTCGCCTGCATCATAAAAAATAGACCCGTAGAGTGCGTTTGAGTTACTACTTGACTGTGGTGGAGGGTTAACAACATGTGTTGATGAAACATTGTTGTACGTAGATGAATTAAAACTTATAGTCCAACCATTATCCCAGTTAGTGTACTCATAGCTCGTGTAGCCAACTTGAACATCAGTTACAAAAACTTGTGGGTAGTTCCAAGATTGACCAATTTCGCCAATGTATACATACATCAACCCGCTGCCATAAGTAAACCTTACGTTTAGTGGGCTTCTGTTTTGCGTACCCATATACGCAAATGTGTTGTACCATAATCCACCTGAGTTATGCCCGCCGCAATAAATATCAAATGACAAGCCATCATATGTGTAAACAGATACCCTGAATTTAATCATCGGGTAAACAGTTACCGGCAACGTAATGACAATAGCGCCAGCCACCGATGATGTCGAAGTTACATAAGAACCGCCAGTTGGCATTACGTTTCGTAGGCCAGCGTTATCATTGCTAACTGCCCCAACATTAACTAACAAGTTGTTTAATCGAGAAACACTATTTGGGTCTACATAATAAGCTGTGTCGTTGCTGTCGTAGAAGATTGGTGCACGATATGAACCAGATGATTCCATATACCCATTATACATTCTTTCTTGCCAAGATCCAGCCCAACGTTGTTCAAATTTATCAGTAAAACCAATAAGTGAACTGTAAGATGATCCTCCAGTTCCTCCCGTATTAAATGTTATAACTGCCGCGCCATTACCAGCGCCATATAGACGAATACCTTCATTATAATTATTATAATTTGAAGTGGAATAATTAACCCACATCAATGGTGTAATTATTCCACCAGCGATATTTAAAGATGTACCAGTTGAATTTGGGTCTAGATAATAAGTAGTATCATTAGAATCATAAAAGATTGGTGCACGGACAGAAGAACTATGTTGTGCTAAAGATGCATTTAAAACAAAAGTATATGTTGATCCGTATCCATAGTTATTAAATTCATATGTACTTGCGTTGAAATAACGAAGCCCGCTTGATGTGTAATCGCGCGACCCCCAACTGTTGTACGAGCCTGCGGTGCCGCCCATATACAACAGACTAGAAATATGTGCATCGCCATTAACGGATAAACGTAAATCTGGTGTTACGCTTAAACCAAGGTTTACAAGTTTGGAATTACTGTTAGGGTCTACATAATATCCTGTGTCATTAGAATCATAGAAGATTGGAGCACGGAATGATCCTGCGGCTGACGCATAGTTTCCACTATCGACACTAAACATTACAGACGACCATGCATAATCTACTACTTCAAATGTTCGTCCAGATGCTGATCCACCTCCAAGTTGAATAGTATATGTACCTCTATTACGATCATTTGCACGGCCAAACCATGCTTCGCCGGAGTTTGTAGTGCTCTGTGGGAATCTACCAACAATACCTTTAGCTAATCTTGTTACTTTCCAACCAGAGATGTACGAAACACCACCACCTGTATAGTTGAACAATGCTTGTGGTGTCCAAAATTTTGTTCCGGCTACAAATTGGCCAACTGATGTACCAAATCCAGAAATATAACCCGTAACTCTTGTCCAACTTGTACCTGGAGCGGTGTTAGACATAACCCAATAACCATATGAACCTGGGTTACCACCAAGACTGCTGAAATTTTGGTTATAATCAATAGAACCCATGTAGTGAGTATTTGTACCAGACACATCTTTTATATAACATTCCATATAGAATGTATCGTCTGTTTCAACTGAAATGTATGGAAATCCAGAAGTAAATGCACCGGCACCTACGTTTACACCACCCGTAATAGAAATTGCATAACCATCTGGAGCAGTAGAATCCGCAACCCATGTTACTGCACTTGAATTAAAAAATGTTTGTAATTCAGAAACTGTCCATGTTGGATCAATCTCAAATACAGTGCTACCTGAACTATAATGACCAAGTGGATATCTTTCAGATGATGATGTTCTTGCTTGTGCTTTTAAAAGACCACCAGTAAATGAAGTTAATGTTGTTGTTGTTGCACCTCTTGCTGTAACCGTAGCAAGAGTGTCTGTTAGTGTCGCCGGAGAACCAATAGGTCCAATAGGCCCGATAGGTCCTTGTGGTCCGATTGGCCCCAGTGGTCCAATAGGTCCAATAGGTCCTTGTGGCCCGATAGGTCCGATTGGTCCAATAGGTCCAATTGGTCCCTGAGGTCCGATTGGTCCAATTGGTCCCTGAGGTCCGATTGGCCCAATAGGTCCGATGGGTCCAATTGGTCCCTGAGGTCCAATGGGTCCAATGGGTCCGATAGGTCCTTGTGGTCCAATAGGACCAATGGGCCCCTGAGGCCCAATGGGACCAATAGGTCCGATGGGTCCAATAGGACCCTGAGGTCCAATGGGTCCGATTGGTCCAATGGGTCCCTGAGGTCCTGTAGCACCTCTTGCACCAGTATCAACAATAGTCCATGATGCGGCTAATGTGGCACCAAAACTAAAGTCAGCGGCAATAGAAAAGTTCGTACCTGATGAGATCGTAACAATACCTTCAAAATAATTAGAAGCTGTATTGATTGCACGAACTCTTGAGCCTGTAGCAAATGCACCTTGTTTGTTTGTAGTAAGAACAATAGTTCCAGAAGATGCTGGTGTTACAGAAGTAGTTGATGTAACACCATCATAGCCGACACCAATTGGTCCGATTGGTCCCTGAGGTCCAATGGGTCCGATAGGTCCAATGGGTCCTTGTGGTCCGATAGGTCCAATGGGTCCAATTGGTCCAATAGGACCCTGTGGTCCTGTTGGTCCGATAGGTCCAATGGGTCCTTGCGGTCCAGTAGGTCCGATAGGTCCGATTGGCCCGATAGGTCCTTGTGGTCCTGTTGGTCCGATGGGGCCAATAGGCCCGATAGGTCCCTGAGGTCCTGTTGGTCCTCTAAGATTTGTTGGGCTACCTACCCATGCACCTGATGAGTCGATAACATCTGTTGCACCAACAGTCAGACCATTCTTTATCGTGAATTTATTATTATTTGCCATCTACTACTTATATTTCTATTAATTTGGAAATAAGTGATTCGAGTATAGCTACTCTAGCACGAAGGTCTACAACTTCTTTGTTTTGTTCTTGAAATGCTTTCGTTAACATTGCAATGATACCACGTTCTCTGAGACCAAGTAAGCCATCAGCACCTTCTCTGACTAATAAAGGTTCAACTTCTTGAACATCTTGTGCAATGAAACCAATGTCATCTCTTAAGCCAGCAGTTTTGTATTGGTCGGAATCTTCATTCCAAGAATACGAAACTGGTTTCAATGCCAATATTTTCTGAAGCATTGATGGTAGTTCATTAATACTATGTTTCAATCTCTTATCTGAAACAGTACCATAAGCAGTGATGTTACCACCAACAACTAAGTTGTTTGATGAATCAACAGAGAAACCATCAGAGCCAGCAGTTTGATTGTAAAGTAAAAATTTGCCGCCGCCTTGTCCAAAACTTGAATTGGTCGAGAACATTGACCATGTTCTTCCACTTGTACCAGTATTAGTTATACTGAAAGCAGTATCCCAAACACCAGACCCTCTGAGTTCCATTCGAGAGCCACTTATAGTGGAACCTGATGCTACACCAATTCCAACATATCCGTTTATACTTAAATAATTAACAACAGAGGTGCTTGCACCATCAAAATAATATCCTGTGTTATCAGAATCATAAAAAATTGGAGCACGGGAACTGGCTGTTGCATAGGCTATACCTATAACATGTAATGGGTAGGATGGACTTCCAATCCCAGACCCATATGTACCCCAATTGCCACCAACACCAACATTGCCGCTTGTTGTGGCACGAATAATCGTTGTACCTGCGTATCCTGAAATACCTTGATGGGGATTATTGGCATCACTAGCAAAACCAAAATCTAAAAACGTTAAATTGGAAGCGCCAGTTCCGATTACCCAATGTCTATATGCACCGCTTGAACCGTTGTTGTAACCCATAAAGCGAATTGCGGGCCCGTGTTGTTCATTCGACACGACACTAACTAGATCAATTTTTGGGTACGAACCGCGAATTTGAATACCGGGACGGTATGCACCTCCACTTGCATAATCCCAAATAACTCCGTCTGCGCTTTGTGTGCCAACGTAAATAGAACTTGCTAATGCCGCTGATGGACCAACAGCAGAGGGGTCTACATAAAAAGCGGTGTTGTCTTTGTCGTAAAAAATATTTGTATACAAACCAGAATCAACACCTAACGAACCAAACACATGACTTGTATATGAAAGTCCCGGCCCCCAACCTTGTGAGGCTGTCCATGCTCCAGCACCTGCCGTATAAGACACATAAAGCGGAACGCCGCCGCCATTGTCGTACTTGTGTAACTTATGCGCCCAAGTATTGCTGTTGTAGTTACCGCGTAGGATTAAACCAAGATTACTACCGTTTGCTCCACCCGGGGCTTCTTGTCCGACGTTAACGCTTGTGTAGTAAAGACGAGTTTCTGAATTTGGGTTTACGTAATAAGCAGTGTCGTTGGAGTCATAGAAGATTGGTGCCCGCATGTCACCAGCGGCAGTTATTATTCCGGTACTTCCATCAAGAGAAATTACATTTGCACCATTGTAGGAACCACCATAAATAGCTACTCGTGAGGTGGTAGTGCCTCCGTTACTGCCAGCGTAAAACCCGGTGGATTGTATAAATGTTCCACCAAACCAAGTGCCACTTGAAAACGCGCCACCTTCATTTAATCTAAGATAGCTGTCACCAGTAGTAAAAATAGTTTTACCGTTACCGGAAAGCGTATTAATGTTGGTAGTTCCCGCAAGGTCGGCGTAAAAAGCTGTGTCGTTGCTGTCGTAGAAGATTGGTGCCCGCATTGAGGCGTTAGCTTGCCAAATACCATTGTTTAAAATCCAACCTGATGTAACAGCCGCAGTAAAATCTGTGCCCCCAGTACCTCTACGAAATACCCAACCACGACCATCGGAGTCCATTGTCAGGTATGTGTTGTAGCCGTCGCCGTTTCCTGTTGGGTTTGTAAAATACCCACCATTAGCTTTAAAGCCTATTGCAGAAGTTGTAGTACCAACCCCCCAAAAGAAAATTTGATTAGTTGTAGACGTTGAATTAGAATCGCCACGAACGGCAACACCATACAAAGATGAAATACTGTTTCCGTCTACATAGTATGTAGTGTCGTCGCTATCATAAAAAAGTGGAGAGCGCGTGCTTCCTGCAAACTGAGCAAAAGATGATATTGTGCTGCTGTATCCAAACGAGCTAGTGCGAAGTACAATATTACCGGGCGAGTTAATATAAAGGACACTATCTCCACTGCCGCCGCCAGTAAGGCCCATGTTTCCAGAGTCGCTTGTACTCCCATTCATCGAAATAGCGTTGTAGTTCGTCGCGCCAAGATTACGTCCTATATAAAGATTATTCGACGCGCTTGTTGTTAGTGTTCCACCAGAACCCGCAAAAGTTCCTCCAAGAGTTAAAGCATTACCAGAGTAACCTAACAATAATGAGTACGCTGAGGGTTCATTTCCGTCTACTTGTTCAAAACGAACTCCCCACCAGTCAATAACTACAGTAGAATCAGTGGAATAATATAAATAAACACGGTGAACTTGGGAAGTAGACCCAGAAGCCATCTTAAAGTCTGAATAAGAAGCTATTTTTGCGCCTGTTACGGAGTCATACAAGCCGCCATAGTTAGTTGTACTTCCGTCATTATTTGCATGTATATACCCAACAGATAAATACCATCGCCCTACAGTTGCAAGAGTTGATATTCCAGTAGCAGCAAAATACGGGTTGCTATTTACAGAACCATCAAGGTTTAAAGTATCCCCTCCACTACAGCCGTGATAAAAATTACCACTAGTTCCTGAAGAATTGCGCCGCACCCAAACAATAGAACGATATGTTTTATTAGCGCTTAACCCAGTAATGCTTTTGTTCCATCCACCATCATCATCTGACGATACATCATTGTTTGTTGCAGACCAAAGCAGGCCGGGGCTTACATACGGCGTGTCTAAATAGCGCCTTGTATTTTCGCTACTAGTTCCATTTAACGTAAAGTCACCACCAAAATAACCTGTTGCAGTGCCAGTGCCGGTAGCCCAGCCTGACGTATCACCGTAATTTGTTGTATTGCCGGGGCCGGTAACGCCTGCATTTCCGCTTAACAACCCACTAAAACTTCCAGTAGTTGCGCTTACTGTTCCGCCGCTTTGGTTTGTGGCTGTAGTAGCTGTCGCAGCGTTATAAGAGGTAGAACCAATGGGTCCAATAGGTCCAATTGGTCCAATGGGTCCTTGCGGTCCAGAACTACCAATAGGGCCAATAGGTCCAATTGGTCCGATAGGTCCCTGAGGTCCGATAGGTCCGATTGGCCCGATGGGTCCTTGTGGTCCGATAGGTCCAATGGGTCCTATTGGACCCTGAGGTCCGATTGGCCCGATTGGCCCGATGGGTCCTTGTGGTCCGATAGGTCCAATGGGTCCAATGGGTCCTATTGGACCCTGAGGTCCTGTTGGCCCGATAGGTCCGATTGGACCTTGAGGTCCTGTAGCACCTCTGGCACCAGCGTCAACAATAGTCCAAGAAGATGCTAGTGTTGAACCAATACTAAAGTCCGTTGCAATTGAGAAGTTTGTACCACTTGAAATCGTTACTATTCCCTCAAATAAATTTGAAGTAGTATTAATAGCACGAACTCTGGAGCCTGTAGCAAAAGCACCCTGCTTATTCGTGGTGAGAACAATAGTTCCACCAGTTGAAGGTGTGGCTGATGTTGTTGATGTGACGCCATCATAACCAACACCAATTGGTCCGATAGGTCCAATGGGTCCGATTGGACCCTGTGGTCCTGTTACACCTTGAATGCCGATTGGTCCGATTGGACCAATTGGTCCTTGAGGTCCTGTTGGCCCGATTGGTCCAATGGGTCCAATTGGTCCGATAGGTCCTTGTGGTCCTGTTGCACCGATTGGTCCGATTGGACCAATAGGTCCCTGTGGCCCGATGGGTCCAATAGGTCCGATTGGACCAATGGGTCCTTGTGGTCCTGTTATACCAATAGGTCCAATTGGTCCAATGGGTCCTTGTGGTCCGATGGGTCCAATAGGTCCGATTGGACCTTGAGGTCCGGTTGCGCCTGTTGGACCCTGAGGTCCGATCAATCCAGAATTAGGTCCGGTCCATTGACCTGAAGAATTTATTACGTCTGTAGAACCAACTGTTAAGCCGTTCTTTACTACAAACTTTGATGACGTTGCCAAGGTTCACTTCCCCTCAGTTATTATTTTTGTTAATTAGATATTTATAACATCACGTATCATCTTAACCGTTGTGATTGCGTTAGCTGCCGTTACGAATAAACTGAGTGTTGAACCTGTGATCGTTGAATCAAATGTTCCTAGAGATGCCGTTGAAAATATTTCACCGTATTGTGAGAGATATACTGTTGTACCATCGTGTATAAGAATCAATTCAATCATATGATATGAAGAACCGGAAGTCATCTGTACCTGATATTTTGCAGAACGATATACAGTTCTATCAAAAGAATCAATAGCAACTTGTGCAGTCGATGCTGTTGTAAATGTTGTAGATGTTCTTGCACCGTGTGTATGTGTTACTGTGTTTGCACCAAGGTTTGTGATGCCAGTAAAACTACCAGATATTGTGTCACCTGTTTTGTTTATTGGAGTGTATCCAAGTGCAGTAGTAACATCAGAAGATGTGAGTGTTACTGCACCTGTTCTTGTGTTGAACGATAGAATACCGTTGTTGGTAATTGTGTATGTTCCAGAAGAAACTGATGTTGCAATCGAATTTGTTCCGTTGACAGCTAATGTTCCACCACCTGATACTGTACCAGAGCCAGTGTTTGCAACAAGATTGATTGTAGTTGAAATTGAGTTGTTTGATGCAGAAGTAACTCTGCCGTAAGTATCAACTGTGATTGTTGGAATTAATGTTGCAGAACCGTAAGTGCCAGCAGATACACCGGATGTTGCAAGGTCAAATGTGACAGCACCAGAGGTTAAAGACTGTGTAATTCTAGAAGAAGAATTTGCAGTTATCGATGTAACTGGTGTCTGTGACGATATTGTTGTTGTTCTACCATACGCATCAACTTGAATTGATGGATATGTATATGTTCCTGGAGTAATTGTACCAATCGTAGCAAGGTCAAACGTGACTACACCTGTTGTTGCAGACTGTGTAATTCTTGTGTTTGAGTTTGCTGTGAGTGATGTTACAGCCGATGTTAGTCCCGTGTTTGCTCTATTAAATGCGGCTTGTGTGAACGTATTTTGTGTAGCAATATTGGAAGAAATCTCTCCACGTAGAGTGGCCACGTTAGCAGAGATATTCGTATTGATAACAGAATTAGCAGACGTAGCATTAGCCGAGATTTCTCCTCGGAGAGTTGCCACATTAGCTGAAATGTTAGTATTAATAACAGAATTGGCTGATGTTGCATTAGCCGTAATTTCACCACGGAGAGTTGCAACGTTAGCGGAGATGTTGGTGTTAATTACCGAGTTAGCGGATATAGCATTGGCAGTAATTTCACCTCTCAACGTAGCAACGTTAGCGGAGATGTTGGTGTTAATTACCGAGTTAGCTGATGCCGCATTGGCTGTAATCTCAGAACGAACTGTGGATATGTTTGATGTTATTGAACCGTTTAATGTCGCAACGTTTGAACTAATTTCACCTCTGAGTGTGGCTACGTTAGACGATATGTTGGTGTTTATTATCGAGTTAGCTGAAAGAGCATTAGCCGAAATCTCGGAACGAAGTGTTGCTACGTTAGCAGTAATGTTAGTATTAATTACCGAATTGGCTGATACAGCATTAGCAGTAATTTCGGAACGAAGTATTGCTACATTGGAACTAATTGAACCGTTTATCGTGGCAACATTAGAAGATATACTACTATTGATTACCGCATTTGCGGAAATGGCATTCGCTGTTATTTCAGAACGCAGAGTGGCTACGTTAGAGGCAATTGAACCGTTTATCGTGGCAACATTAGCAGTAATTTCTCCACGTAGAGTTGCTACATTAGATGCAATGTATGAATTCGTATTTGTTATCGAAGAATTAACAGTTGAATATGCAGATGTTGAATACACTAATATGTCTGTACCATTTACATTTGCATATGGTGTATCGATACCACCAACTTTGATCTTATCGTAAATTGTATTAGCATCAAAGTTTACTGTCGTAGTTGGTTCATTAACTACGTTAGAGAAAAACTTCCATGTACCATCATTATGGTCACGTACAACACCAGTGTGTTGATAACGTGTTGTAATAAAATGTCCAACAACACCAATATCAAGAACATTACTTGAATTGTTATTTGCCAAATAAATTAATGAATCATTAATCTCTAAGTTATTTGCAGAGATTGATGTTGTGTTACCACTTATTGTTAAGTTTCCGGAAACATTCAAGTCTTGAGTGATGTATACTGTTCCGGTGATTGTACCACCAGAAGATGAGAACTTTGTATTTGCTACTGAGTATGCAGAGTTTGCATGTGCATAAGCCGCATTAGCCTGGTCATATACAGCGGCAGAACTACCTCCACCACCGCCAGTATTGGCTGTATTGTAAGCGGCATTAGCGTGAGCATAAGCCGCATTTGCTTGAGCAAACACGGAAGAAATGTTTGATGAAATTCTACTATTAATAACTGAATTAGCCGAAGCCGCATTAGCGGTAATAGAACCATTTAATGTAGAAACATTAGATGTAATCTCAGAACGTATCGTTGCTACGTTGGCTGATATGTTGGTGTTAATTACCGAGTTAGCCGAAAGAGCATTAGCAGTAATTTCACCACGTAGAGTGGCCACATTAGCCGATATATTGGTGTTGATTACTGAGTTGGCTGAAACGGCGTTTGCAGAGATTTCAGAACGTAGAGTGGCAACATTAGCAGATATGTTGGTGTTAATAACAGAATTCGCTGATACTGCATTGGCTGTAATCTCGGAGCGTAAAGTAACAACGTTGGACGAGATTTCACCACGTAAGGTGGCAACATTGGATGATATCTCTCCACGTAGAGTGGCAACATTAGCAGATATGTTGGTATTGATTACCGAATTAGCCGAAACGGCATTAGCAGTAATAGAACCATTTATTGTTGCAACGTTGGTGGAAATTTCAGAACGTAGTATTGCTACGTTAGCAGTAATGTTAGTATTAATTACCGAATTAGCTGAAACGGCATTAGCAGTAATAGAACCATTTATTGTTGCAACGTTGGTGGAAATTTTACCATCAACATATAACTTTAGATTTGTGTTTGCTGTATCTGTGTATGAGTTTGCGCCCGATGCGGTTGCATTTGCCTTATTAAAAGCACCTTGTGCAACATCGACAATTCGAATACCCAAATCATAAATTGAATCACCACGAATAGCTCCGTTTGCACCGATACCACCTTTGACAACAAGCGCGCCAGTTGAGTTTGACGTTGATGCAGTACCACCTTTTAATACAAGGCCTTGTTTACGGACAAAACGTGCCGCTTCTGCATAGTCTGTACCTTGAATGAAAGTAATATCACCAACAGAACTTGAAGTGCCACCTGAACCTGTGGTACCGTAGAATACGTTACCACCAAAACTTTGCGAATCATTACCAACAATTAAGAAGTAACCATCATTTGGATTTACAAACGGGAACGCATTGAAGGTTGTATTGTTGTACGTGTTACCAGCCATACCTATATCGGCATAGTTGACTGTATCTGAACCGTTGTTTGTGGTGATAACAAAGTCACCAGTACCATTTGGATTTAGGTTTTGTTGGTTGACTTGTGAATATAATGCAGAGTTACCAGTAAACTGTGAAATTAAGTTTGGTAATATTGTATACGAACCCGTACCAACTGATAATCTTTCACGCACATTTGCTTCACCGGATAAATCCAAATGACCATCTGGACGGAGAGCAATCGTAGTAATGTTATTATTCGAAACAGTTAGTGCATCAAGATTAGATGCTACATTGATGACAAGGGTGCCTGTCATCGTATCACCAGCTTTGCTTACTTTATTATTTGAACTAACAAACGAAGCATTAGCCGTAGCATACGCCGAATTGCCTGTTGTATAAGATGCATTCGCAGTAGCATAAGCGCCATTCCCTGTAGCATATGCCGCATTGGCGGTTAAGTAACCTGCATTTGCAATCGAATATGCGGCATTCCCTGTAGCGTATGATGCATTAGAGGTTGCATAACCAGAATTTGCCGTAGAGTAAGAAGCATTAGCAGTAGCATAGGCCGCATTCGCTTGGTTAAATGATGGCTGAATCTGTGGTGTTACATTGTTGGCTGCCGTATAAGCCGCATTAGCTGTTGCATATGCCGCATTAGCCGTGGAATAACCAGCATTTGCTGTGGCATACGAAGCATTACCAGTAAAGAATGCTATGTTTGCTCTTGAGTATGCTGAGTTGGCAAAAATGAATGTTGAGTTTGTGTATGCATATGCCGCATTTCCTGTGTCATACGATGTATTCGCAGTAGCATATGCGGCATTAGCTACATTATATACAGCATTACTGGAAACAAAGGCCGCATTAGCCCTATTGTATGAAGCGTTCGCATGTGCATATGAGGCATTTGCAAAAATATAAATTGTGTTTGATAGTGCAAAAGCGGCATTTCCCGTGGTGAATGCCAAATTGGCCATCGCATATGCTGAATTGCCTGTGGTGTATGATGCATTTCCTGTTGCATATGCGGCATTGCCTGTTATGTAAGCAACGTTTGCTTGTGCATATCCGGCAACAGCTATATCATAAGCAATATTGGCTTTCTCAAATGCATTATTGGCAGCCGATGCACCAGCACCAGCAGAGTATTGTATAGATTGTACTCTCTGTGCATTTAGTTGAGTCGTACCAACTTTTACAGAACCTGTGGCTGTATTTGTTGAAGGTAATACGTTTGCTTTTACCTTTACTTTGCCAATTTCTTGTGTCATTATAACATTCCAAGCGTCTTAGTTACTTGAGGTGTAACGTTTACAATTCCCTCTAATACACGCGCTCTTGTTGAACCGGATGTTACAACCACATCATACAAGTATCTACCTGGATAAATGTTTGCTGTCGTTGCGGCCTCTAATGATAGAGTTACAATACCTTCAGAAGGTGTGCCGGTTGTAACCACAAAAGTGGCAGCCGCATTAGATGAGTAATATGATTTTCTCATCTGCGCGGTTCCCGCATAACCCGTTAAATTAAAAGGTGAGCCAGAAACATCATCAATCGTCAATGAAACGTTGAATGATGTTCCTTGTTCTAGGAATAGTTCTGTGTAACCTGCTGCCATTTTATCTCTCTAAATTAAGGTATTCAGGTATTTATTTGCTTTTTAATTCGGCAACTTCAGCTTTCAATTCCTTTACAGCTTGAATTAAGAACGCAACCATTTTTTCATACTTAACGGCTTTGTATCCGTTGTCACGTGTTTGCACCAATACTGGAAGAACTTCTTCAATCTCTTGGGCAATAACACCAATATCACGTTCAGTTCTATCTGGATACATTCTCTGAGCAGTTTCATTCCAGTCGAAGTAAACACCACGGATTCCATCTAACATTTCTAATGCATTTGGAATTGTTTCGATGTTAGTCTTCAGATTTTTGTCAGAAGAATAAAACGCAGTAATGTCATTGTATGCTACGATAGTACCTGATGTTGAACCAGGGTTGGCAATACCGACACCAAGATAACCTAGTTGTATGTTAGCATTTGTTGCATAGTTTGGTCCGATTGGACCAATAGGTCCGATAGGTCCCTGAGGTCCAATAGGTCCAAGAGGTCCGATAGGTCCAATAGGTCCTTGTGGCCCAATAGGCCCAATAGGTCCAAGAGGTCCTTGTGGCCCAATAGGCCCGATAGGTCCAAGAGGTCCTTGTGGCCCAATAGGCCCGATAGGTCCAAGAGGTCCAATTGGTCCAATAGGTCCCTGAGGTCCGATAGGTCCGATTGGCCCAATAGGTCCTTGTGGTCCAATGGGTCCAATAGGTCCTTGTGGTCCAATGGGTCCAATAGGTCCGATTGGTCCGATAGGTCCTTGTGGTCCAATGGGTCCAATGGGTCCGATGGGTCCTTGTGGTCCTGTTGGTCCAGATGGACCCTGTGGTCCTGTTGGTCCAGATGGACCCTGTGGTCCTGTTGGTCCTGTTGGTCCAATAGGTCCAATAGGTCCAATAGGTCCAATAGGTCCGATTGGTCCCTGTGGTCCTGTTGGTCCGATAGGTCCGATAGGTCCTTGTGGTCCAATATTACCTGCTCTTGTGAATTGCACTAGAACTAAATCGGTGTTTGTGAATGAACCTATAGATGTAATGTTTGTGAGACCAACAGTTCTATAACCTGTAGAATCTGTTACAGAAGAAACCGAGAATACTGCATATTTTGTTGTTGATGCACCAAAAACAGAGAGTCTGATGTAACCTTTAATTGCCGCATTTGATTGTCCCCACTCGGTCAACAATGCAGAAATGTCATTACCATATGTGTCTAGATTATCAAAATAACCAGCAGTTGCAGAACCAACTGTAAGGTTATTCAATCTGAATATGCCATTACCTGGATCGGCTGCTGTAACTGTTGTCGAATATACTTGTGCAAAGACAACTGCGGCACCAGAATTCAATACGTTCGATGTAACTCTACCATCTGTATACAATTTCAAGTTTGTATTAGCAGTATCTGTGTATGACTTTACTGCATTAGGTGTCGATGCTCTTGTTGCATTTGTATCGATAGAATCTTGTAGCTGGACAAGACCAGCGTTGGTTGTGTTAGCTGTATATTTTTCAGTAACAATAATAAATGCTGAGTTAGGATCAGCACCACCAATATCACGGAGTGCCCATGTTCTTGTTCCATTATTAAACTGAATTTGTGCATTTGGTGTGAATGTTGCTAATCCTGCTTGTCTATTAACACCAAAAACTGCCGTTGCAGAACCTGTAATAGGTGAAGCACCTTTTAAGTTTAATGTATCAGAATCATAAATTGTTGTACCATTGATAATGAAGTTACCCTTAACTGTCAAGTCATGGTTAACCATCGCATCATGTGTTTCGATTGAAGAATTTGCAAAAATTGATGTTGCATTCACCATTGTAGACGCATAAACTATTGGTGTCGTAACATAGGAGTTGGATGATACTGAACCGACATTTAATGTTGTCGCAATTCTACCATAAGATGCTACATTTAAGTTACCACCATTTAATGCAGTGTTAGCAGTAATCGTACCACCAACAACTGTTGTTACAGCAGATAAAGTTCCAACGTTACCTGTATTGGCTTGCATTAAACCAACAATGTTTGCTGATGATGCATTAATAGCATTAATAATGTTAGCAGAACCTGCGGATAATATTGTGTTGGCAGTGATTGTACCACCTAACAGAGAAGTGTTAGCCACAATGGTGCCAATTCTAGCTGAGCCAGCATCAATACCATTAACGACATTGGCTGAACCAACATTGAGTTGTGTATTGGCAGTGATTGTACCACCAACAACTGTTGTTACAGCGGATAGAGTTCCAACATTACCAGTATTAGCCTGCATTAGACCAATAATGTTTGCTGATGATGCATTAATTGCATTGATAATATTTGCGGAACCACCAGAGAGTATAGTGTTAGCAGTGATTGTGCCACCGACCAATGATGTGTTGGCGATAATTGTGGCAATTCTAGCAGAGCCAGCATCCAATAATCCCACAACGTTAGCGGTGTTTGTATTCAGTTGTGTATTGGCAGTGATTGTACCACTAATAATAGATGTGTTGGCAACTAGAACTGCTGTAACTACACCAGTGTTGGCAACTAAACCTGCTGTTACGATTGTGTTGTTAGCAACAAGGCCGGCAGTTACGATAGTATTATTGGCAACTAAGCCTGCTGTAACTACACCAGTGTTAGCAACCAATGCCGCAGTTGTAATACCTGTGTTGGCAACCATGTTACCAACTTGTAAACGAGTAGAAAAAGATTCTGTAGTTGTTACATAACTATTAGAATTCAGTGACATTACATAAGCATTACTTGATGTATATAATGTGGCAGTATTTACAAATACGTTTGCAGAAATTGATCTAGCATTAACTGCACCAGCAACGTTTGCCCAACCAGTATTAATTTCTAAGTTTGCAGTTAAATTTTGTGTGTAACTTGTAGAAGCATAAAGTGTTGGTGTCTGCACCCATGTATTAGATACTAAATTGGCAACTCTTGTATTACCACCAACAATTAAACCATCAGCAATCCTTACGTTCGCACCAATGGTTGCGGAGTTTGAAACTACGAGAGCAAGCCCTTTGGCATCAACACCTGTACCAGTAACAAACAAGTTTGCAATGTTGGCGGCACCATCAACTCTAAGACCTAGGGAACCAGATGCATTGAAAGTTGTGTTGGCGGCACGAAGTACCCCAGTTGAAACTGTCAAATCATTTTGTACAACTGCTGAAGAACCAGTACCAGTTACTTGTAATTGTCCTTGTATGATTACATTATTTGCAACCTGTAGACCAGTTCCTGATGAATTGACAATGAATGTTCCTGTATTTTTAGTATAGTTATTTGCACCTATGTCATTGGTTTCCGCCAATACCTGGTTCGTTGTAACTACCCAATCGCCAAACGTGTTGGCATAACTTAGGGGTGTGATTTGATTAGCCATTTCCGCCTTTACTTATTAATTGCGTCAATAAATTTTTGATATCTTGCATGTCGGTTTTCAATGAATTTAATTCCAACTTCATACTATTTATTTGACTTTTTTGAGCATTCATCATCTTAACTTTGGAATAATATTCTTCTCTGGCGGAATAATCATTGTTGATTAGCGCCATTGAAGAAGTATCACGTGCAAATTTTGAATCTTGTACATCAACCAGCATATCAATAACCAGAACCAGATGGTAAAGCTAGAACACGAAGATCATTCAGAACAGGTGCTTTTGTTGTATCTGATGTTGACAGAACAATCTTAATTGCAAATTGACTGAATGATGTAAATGTTGTACCACTTGAACTTGTATAAGTGATTTGATTGGTGGCCGCATTGTCAACACCAGGAGCCGCCACATATTCCCTAACATCAGAACGACTCAATGAGTATGAATTTGGTTGTTCACCAATGTCGGTCATTAGCACCCAATTTTGGTCATTAAATTCACTTGTGTCATTTCTACTCAAGACTTTGTAATACACATTAACTCTTGAACCATATGGTTTGTAAGCAGTATAGTACACTCTCAAATCCGAGGAGTCTGTTGCAGGAGTCAACACAACTTTCTTAGTTATATATCTAGCCAATCCGTTACCACCTTTGGCAGAAGTTTCACCCGCAATAGTTGCTGTTGCTGAAACGGAACCATTAGATGCAATTGCAATCGTTGGTGTTTGAATGTAACCTGAACCAGCAGAAGTCACGTTGATCTTATCAACGTAATAACCTGATGTGGCTGGATTATATACCAAGTTTGCGGTAGCATATGCTTGTGTGCCGCCGATTGCTGTTGGTGCAGAAATTGTTACAGCCGGTGGTGTTGATGAGTAGTTTGCTGTTACACCAACTGTGTTACCACTTGTTACGGTGATGTTGTTGTTAGCCAGACCCATATCATTGATGTTGAAACGAATTGCATAGATCGATGTGCCGTCATCAGAAAGAACTGGTGAAACATATTGATCTGTTGAAGTCATCGTTCCTGTCATTGTGAAAGATGTGGCTGAGTTTGAATCTAAAACTCTTGAACCAGCGCCATCATCAAAGTAAATGTTTTCCGACATAGTTGTACCATATTTTCCTGGTATAACATTCTTCGTTGAGCCTGCAACATATGAGGACTGTAATGTTGGTGTGTATGAATAAGATATATTGGTGGATGTTGGTGTGAAATCTGTTGTTGACAAATTCACGGCATCCAGACGCATATCTTTACCATAGTATACACCAGAAACGTTAGGTACTGTGTTGGCGTTTTTGTAGAAGTCAATATCCGATACAATATCTTTTCTTAGTGGTAACTTCTTAGGCACAACAAACTGTACGGCAGGAGAAGCCGCTACATCGAACACGCAGTTGTCGATAACAAACATCATGTTCTTAGTTTGATCGGCGGTCCAAGTAATACCGTTTTGTGATTCAAACAATGCACCAACGTATGGAGAACCACCAATCTTTGTGATTGTTGTTGGTGTTGCGTCTGACGGAAGATTCTTAACAGTTGATGGTATAGCAATTGCATTTTGTGCGCCAACCCAAATTGTATAATCTGGTGTGGTTGTTTGCAATACAAATGCATACAGGTTGTTAGGACGAATATACACAGGTGCTGGGAAAACAAACTCTGTATATGTTGTTGCATCCAAATATTGTGGATTATCGGAAACATTAACTTCTTGTGCTGTCTTAACAACAACAGTATTATCAAGTGCTACACCAGTTGGATATCCGTTTGTAGTATCTGTCATAAACATTTTAACCGGAACTGAAGAAGTTCCTGTTGGTTTTGATCTGAAATATACTTTAATAGAACGGATGAATGCACCGTTTGGATAAGTTGTTCCGTCAATAATGAAGGACTGTGCAACAGGGTCAATCGTATATGAGTACCGATTAATTAACACTTTATCTTTTTGTGATTGTTGTGCAAACACAGTAGACTTAGCTGCCGCTTGAATTGTGGCACCAAAATTCAGAGACTGACTTCTTGTTGCAAGTGATGATGCTGTGAACACACCTTGTGCGAATGTTGTAGCCGAATCTGGATCATTAACTGTTGACCTATTATCAACTCTAAACACTCGGTCACCTGTTCTAAACAAGTTAGACGGTACATCAAAAATGGCAGAAAAATTACCATGTTCATCAGTTGAAAGTGTTGGTACTTTTGCTGATGTTGTTGCCTGTGCAATAAGAAATGATGTGCCAGTCAATGTGTATGATGATGTTAAATCACCGAGTGCTGATGATTGTCCAGAAGATACGTTGACAGTTATACTCAATGTAGCAACTTTTGTTGTTCCATTGTATGCTGTGATAGTAGCAGTGTATTTTTCTTGTTTGTTACTATAAGAAACTTGTTCTGTAACAACATCAGAGAACCATCCACCAAAATCATCACCACCAAAACCATTCCATTGTTGGCCAACTACAGAAGTAATAATTTTGGCTCTATTGAATGTAGTAATAGTAATTGTTGAACCAACATAAAAACCATCTGTTGTGGATGCTGTGGAACCTAGTGTAATAGATGTAGCGCCGCTTCTGTATGTAATACCTGTGTCGATTGTTGATGTTGTACCACCCGAACTTCCTGCAACTTTACCGGATAGTGATACTTGTTTTGTTGATGCGGAAGAATATGTTCCCGATGCTGTTGTACCAACATAAGAACCAGATTCATTGAATTGTCCGTTTTGCATTGTTGAACTTGTTGCATAAATTGAGGAGTTTGCATCAGAAGACACATACAATCTAACAGAGGTTGAACTTAGTTTTGTTGCAGAAACAACCCGTGCTGTTGGTGTGAATGTACTACCAACATAGTAACCAATAATATCACCTTCATTAAATGTACCAGATACTGAATCAAGTTGAATTATGTTTGGTTGTACAATATATTGATTTACGTTTATGCCGTCAAAGAATGCAGAAACCGGTGTGTTAACCTTCATACCTTTGGCACGAATGATTAACTTTTGCGAACGGATATATGGTTGAACTGAAATGTCTGTGATGTACGTACCGTTCAACGAGTTAACTTTATCATAGTAACCACTCAATGTTTGTTGTGATTGACTTGCATAGTTAGAGACTGTTACTGTTCGAGAAGATTGGGTTTTTTCCGTGAAAGATGTTCCAGGAATTGTTTGCCAATCTGTTGCCGACAACTGATTAAGAGTTGTGCCTTGTTGGTAAATCGTCATGTTTGGATCAGTGATAAGAATATCTGGATCCTTACTTGTTGATACCCACATATCCATTGGTGGATTTATATCGAGGATACCTTCATCACTTGTTACGGCAAATGGATTCAAACTAACAGTATTACTTGCAATCCTCTGTATAACCAAGTTTGCAGAAGTATATGGGAGTGTAATTAGGCTTGATGCGCCACCTGAGTTTGAGTGATATTTAAAGTTGAGCGCAGTTTGTCTAGCAGGAGAAAGATTACCAAGAGATGCCAAGATATCTTTGGATTGTAATGGCAAATTGAACACAGTTTCTGTAGCAGAAAGAGTTGTGTCACGCTTGTTAATCTTAGTAAAGAAGTCTAGATTACCGGAATCTGCGGCAGAAAAACTGGAGAAGTTGTCAACAAGAATACCATTTTTGAATCTATTCAAACCATTGTTATCTGGTACTTGGAGGTCTGCCGCTTGTTTTTCAAGCAGGCTTAATGAAGTATAGTATTCAATGTTATTGATACGTGTTTGTAAGTCAGAGATATCTGACATCGTAAAACGTTTGTGTTGAACTTTTTCTAATGACATGTTTGGAAATACACGTGTCGTTTCACCTGGTAGATATGCTGTATATGGATCCAATTTTATATTGGCCATCAACAAAGCACCTTCAGGTGTAGTTGGATACACAGGTGAATTTGATGCTTTACCGGTGATAAGTTGGAAGCTACTGTCTTTGCTCAGAACAAGAATATCTTTTCTACCAAGATAGTGTGTGTAGTCTGTTGTAAAACTTGACAAGTCGATTGGTAAATATGCGCCAGCATTGTTTGTTGTTGTTGGTGTTGTGGAGTATCTGAACTGGAATGTAGCTTGAGCATTCACTGTTGACAATCTAAAATCAATAGCATCTCTTAGATTATATGCTGTTCCATTCTTACTTGTGTAAGATGGAATTTGTGAATATGTTTCGGGTCTTGTAGAAATACCACCATCACCAGCACCAAGGTATGAGTTAACGGAGAAGTATCCGTCACCACCAGTGTGATCGTAGTAGTCAAGCAATACTAACAATGCACCAGCTGGTTGAGGTGCACCATTTTTCAACTTGATTGAAGCTGGACCATAATATGTGTCGGTTTGACCTTTATCGAAGGTGAAATTTCCAGTAACATCATATGCAGTATTTTTCAACATTGCATCTGTTGGTACAGTTGTTGGTGTTCCTGTGTCAATAATTTTAATAATCTGTTTAACGTCTGACACATACAATGATTGTTTCGAGCCAGGTGTTACGATGTTTGCATAAGGAATATAAACTTGTCCTTGTGTTAAATCAACACGAACACCAGAAACGTTTGTACCAGTCAAGTTAACGTTTGTCGTATTTGCTGTGTAAAGATTTTTACGCTTGAGTGTCAATGCTGTTGTACCCGCATTTGAAATTGCAACTTTAGCAAGAACCGTTGCTGTAAATGTTGTTGCACCTGCTGTAAGTGTGGCAATTTTCTTTGTTGGATCTAATGCAATTGTATTTGTGCTTGCAAAGTTAATGATTTGGCCATTAGTAAATGCACTTGAGCCTTTGTCGGTTACAACAACTTGCCAATAATTCTTAGCAGTGTCTGCCGATTGTGTAGCACTTGCTGTACCGAAGAATGTGGCATCAAGACCAGAAAGACTGACTGAACCCACACCAGAACCAAATACGATTCCACGGAACGCTTTGAATGTTGAATATGATGTGTCAGAAAGGTTACCAACATATGGATAACCAAGGTCAAACACCAATTCAGGTGAAGTTGCATTGTAAAGTGTTGTATCACCGATGCTAGATCCACCAACTTTACCTTTTGGTTCAATACCGGCAGAAGCTGCCGCACCTGTACCAGATGGTACAACCATTAAATCAATATCTTTAGTGTCAAATCTCAAACTAAAGTTTGATGAAGATGTGATTGGTGTTGTAAATGGTAAATCAACTGTGGCAGTTTTTGTTGTACCGTTGTATGAAACAATACGTCTGATATCACCAGCAGATGAACCGGAATCGATAGTAACTGTAGCATTATAATATGCATTAGCCGCCGATGAAAACTTACCTGTTGTATCTGTGAACACTACGTTTGAAGTTGTACCAGAAGCCGCCGTACCAGACAATACATAGTTTTGCATGTCTGATAGATATGCTTTGTATACATATGTTTGTGTGTTTGCATCCGATGAATTTGTATCATACGATACTGCACGAAGATAACCAGTTGCAACTCTTGTTGCGTTATATGTTGTTGTATTTGTGCTTACGATAGAACTGTTTGCATTGATACAGTGGAAGTCTACGGCAGTCACGTTTGTTGTATCAAATACACCATTAGCATTGTTAACGTAGATATAAGAACCGTAGTCAACTGTCGTGATGTTGTTGTTTACTGATTCAGTTGTTCTTGCACGTGTTGTTTCAAGTGTTTTATCTAGAGCATTCTCTACACGATAGCCGCGGATGTATGCAACACCAGTACCAATTTGAAGTTGATACGTGTCGGTAGTTTCTGTATTTGCTTTTGGAACAATCTTGAAATCATTGACAACAAAATCACCGTTTGTGTCATATGTCCTCTTGGCAAAATAATCATCGATAACACCATAAACTGTGCCATCAACCAAACGTTGAATGCTACCATTTGTTACACGAACAAGTTCAATAAAACCTGAGTCTGAACCGAGTGCAATGTTTTTGGTATCTAATGTCAATGTAATTGTGTAACGATCTGCGCCAGGTGCCTGATAGTTTGTTGCACCTACAGCAGGATCTAAAAGTCCTGGATCAGTTACATAGTCGGAAATGTATTCAGAGATAGTAAGACCAACACGTTTTGTTGGTGTATTACCATATTTTTGTACAATGATTGTCTGGGGTTGAACGGAAACAAAGTTACCAATTGAGTAACGCGAATATGTTCCATCATTATTTTGTACATCAGAATAAGAATAGCCATTAACAATATAGAAAACACCCTCGGAAACGGAAGCTACTGATGAGTAACCTGTGTAATCAGTAGCTGAAACGATTTGTGCAGTTGTTGTTGAGTTTGTTGAGTAAATTAAATCACTGGCAGAAAATTCTCTACCTGAGAAGTATGTAACAACAAGAGTCGGGAAATCACCAGAAACGGCTTCTTCTGTTGCAATAACTTTAGCAAATACAATACCAGTTGAATCTGTAATAATTTGATTCAAAAAGTCTGATGCTGTAATGTCGTTATCATTATATGTTGTTGCTAATTTTAGATAACGTGCTTTGTTATTAACAGTAACTTGACCACCTTTGACGGGTGTGTTCTGTTTAAAGATGTGATCCGCAAATTTAGTGATTTGATCTTGTAAGATAGTTTGTGATTGTGTCAATTCCCTAGCCTGCACAGCACGACCTGGACGAAATAAAATTCTATGGTAATGATTGTTTGGATCGAAATCATCGTAGTATGGATCCACATTGAAGTTTAGCATTGCCGTCCTTTAAAAACCTAAAACTAATTTAAATTGTTCTGAACCATCCGCATTTCTTTGCACAGGTTCTCTATTTTCCAGATATGTTAAGTAACCAGAAAATGGTATGAATGTTGGAGTTTCCTGCAATAGTACCGCTCTAGCCGTACCTGTTGTTTTTCCATATAGTATTGTACTATTTACTGGTGTTCCAAATGTATTTATTAACTTTACCTTGTTGTATATGGTATCAAAACTCAAAACAGTTGCTTCAAATGTTGCGTCTGCATATAGGCCCGTTGCTGATTGGAATACAATTTCATCTGGTGTATAGCCACCGAAACCAGTTGAGACAGTAAAATCTGTTGTCACTTTGTAAATCGAAGCATTAGCCAAAGAAATCGATGTGCCAAAATATGCATATGGATTTACAAGAATGCCGAGTTGTCTGAAGTCAATGTTTGTTGGTAAATTACCCGACTCATCTTTCTCGAACTTGGCTGTCAACATAATGTGACGAACACCGAGTTCGGATGCTGGATCGAATCCGTGGCCACCAACTGGTGAAGTTGGTGCAATCGCAATAGCACCAGAACCGGATGCTGAGATGATTGTTGCGTTTGCATATGTGTAGTTCATGCCAGTATTTGCAACAGAGATATCGGTAATTACTCCTGCATTC
>Ga0304729_1000713_pt1 | contig 23316 bp, 26 predicted proteins | sample C_131016_MF_Meta_FD_190475 | JGI IMG/M metagenome (GOLD analysis project Ga0304729, IMG submission 190475) | Freshwater microbial communities from Lake Croche, Canada to study carbon cycling - C_131016_MF_MetaG (v2) (version 2) | ecosystem: Environmental > Aquatic > Freshwater > Lake | place... | reverse complement strand
CTCCTGCAACATCACATAGATATTGTGGTCCCGCCACTGACCGTTGATATGTAGAAATGACTTGCGCACGCCTTCAAATTGAAAGCCCAATTTCGCCACTAGTCGATTACTCGGCACATTCTCGGGGCGGATCGCAATCTCTACGCGATGCAGTTTCGTGTTGGTAAAGAGGTGCTCAGTGACGAGAGCCACTGCCTTAGTCATGATTCCTTGGTTTGCCACCTGCTCATCAATCCAATACCCCAGATGAGCCGACCACAAGGCGCCGGTTGTGATGTCAGAGACATTCAACTGCCCGACAAATTTCCCTTGAAATTCAAGAACAAATGGCATGGCTTTGCCAGCTCGGGCATCCCGAAGCGCCTTTCGTGCGCTCTGCCGAAAAGTAGGGGCTGGCTCCAGTCTTGGCCTAGGTGAAGTTGCTTCCCATTCTCCGAGCCACTGCTGATTTGCCGATCTGACTTGGCGCCAGTCGGCATAGTCGCTCACTCGAAGTGGTCTGATGACCAGATCGCCATAACGTAAGGTCACTGGCCAAGATGAACTCACTGATTGGCCTGCGGATCTAGCAGCATCACAGCCACAGTTTCACCGGCAGCAACTTTGTGCATTCCACTTGGCACAATTATTAACGCATCGGCAGTACCTAATCCGGCAAGTGGATGCGATTCGTCGTCCTCGAGTGAGCGAACGCGTGGGGTGCCGACATTGGAAGTGATTTGCGCTCGAATGTAATGCGTGTCATCCGTACTACTTTCGATTGGTCCATCCAAGAGAGCCTCAACCACTCTGTGGTGTAGCGAGGTTTGCCCCATCATTCGGCGAATCAGTGGGCGAACGAACACATCAAAAGAAAGCAATGCCCCAACCGGATTTCCGGGTAAAACGAAGACTGGAGTCTGATCTGGGCCGACGAAACCAAAACCTTGTGCGCCACCGGGTTGCATCGCTACCCGAACAAATTCCATCCGGCCAATACTGTGCAGCACCGAAGTAAGCAGCTCGTAGTCAGCGGCGGACATGCCACAAGCAGTCAGAATGACATCTGCGCGGACTAACTGATCTTCCAGGGCGGAGCGAAGTGATGCTTCGTCACTAGATAACGGTCCAACTCGGAAGGTCATCGCGCCAGCTGCGGTGGCAGCACTGGTCAAGGCAACGCCATTTATGTCTGGAATACGATCATCGCCGGAGCCTGGATTGCTCAAATCATCGCCCACGGTTAGCACAACCACTCGCGGCATTGGATGGACCAAAACCTGACCGAGCCCGGCCGCGGCAAGCAGCGCTACATGCCTTGCAGCAATTTGAGTTCCTTTAGCCAGCAGCAGGATTTGCTCATCCCCGTCGGCAATCGTCACATCTTGCGCCAAAACCAATCCGACGCTGCCCAGAAGTCCAACTTCTAACGGCTCAAGAGCCGCAACATTCTGTAGCACGCTTTCCAGATGTTCAGGCGCTGACCGCATTAAACGTCTCCCGCTAGATGCGCTTCCAACCAAGTGCGCAGCGGTACCGAGAACTCCTCACGGTCTAGGGCTAATGAGATGACGCTCTTTAAATAAGAGAGTTTGTCTCCAGTGTCGTATCGCTTGCCGCGGAAAACTACTGCGTGGATGCCACCGCCATTTTCAACTGGCACATCAATCAACGCGGCCAATGCATCGGTCAATTGAATTTCACCACCAGCACCGGCTTGAACTGTACTCAAAATTGGGAAAATTTCTGGCTGTAATACATAGCGTCCGATTACTGCATAGTTACTTGGTGCTTCATGTGCTTTCGGCTTTTCAATCAGTCCGGTCACTCGAACAACATCTGGCACATCAGTCGGTTCAACGGCCGCACATCCATATAGATGAATATCTTCCTGGGGAACTTCCATGAGACAAAGCACACTGCCACCAAAGCGCTGCTGTACGTCGAGCATGGTTGGCAGGATTGGATTTGTGGCATCGATTAAGTCATCACCGAGCATAACTACAAACGGTTCTTGGCCAACGTGTCCACGTGCGACATGAACCGCATGCCCTAGGCCAAGTGGTGCGCCTTGACGGACATAGTGAATGGATGCCAGATCGGCCAGATCTGCAAGCACTCGGCTGAGATCGTTAGTGCCACGTTCGGCGAGTTTCTGCTCTAGATGTGGCGCCCGATCGAAGTGGTCTTCCAGTGAGGTTTTGTTGCGGCCAGTGATAAATAAAACATCACTTAAGCCAGCAGCGACTGCTTCTTCAACCACATATTGAATGGCTGGCTTATCTACAACTGGAAGCATTTCCTTCGGCGTCGCTTTTGTTGCGGGCAAGAACCTGGTACCTAAGCCGGCAACTGGCAAAACCACTTTGGTGACGATGGGCCTATTTGTCATAACTCGACTTTATTGCATATTTGACCTTTCTCGGCAAAGTGACCTTTCGTCAAAAGTGAACCTAGAGTGGGAGAGTGAGTAATCTGGATAAGGTCGCCTTTCGCGACCAGATAATCAGTAGTCGCTCGGACAAATCTGAACCAGCATTGGACTCGGCCGATAAATTATTTGCACAGCACGACTGGGCCGACTTGATTCCTGGTCACAATGTTGCCTGTTACTTCTCATTACCGCCAGAGCCAGGAACCAATGAGCTAAGAGCTCACTTGGCCAGTCTGGGCAAAAAAGTTTATTTACCAATTGTCGAAATGAGTCATTCATTGAGTTGGGGCTTTGATCAAGCTCCATACGAATTCAACAAATTCGGAATTGCCGAACCACAACGCAGTGATTTTCAACTCGCTGATGCTGATGCCATAATTCTGCCTGCCCTTGCGGCCGACACGGCCGGAAATCGACTCGGGCGTGGAGCGGGTTACTTTGACCGCGCGTTAGCCGAAGTTCCGAATTTTGCAGCCGGTGGCCCATTGCGCATTGCCTTAGTTTTTGATGAAGAGATTTTTTCAGAAATTCCGGTAGAGGATCATGACGCTCAAGTTGATCTGGTAGTTACACCGACTCGGGCAATTACTCCGCGCGTTAAATAGCCCCGCCAATTTGCAGGCCACCCCAAGCGGCGAGCAAGCCTGCGGTAACTAACACGACAAAATAAAACATTGCTTGTCGCCAAGCCCCAGAGGTTATCCGCCGGTGCACCTGCAAACTAACCCCACTAAACGTGGTCAAAGCTCCACAGAATCCCGCGCCAATTGCAACAGCCGAATGGTGACCATAGGTCAGGCCCAAAATAAATGAGCCGACGACATTTACTGCAAGTGTTGCTCGCGGAAATGCTGATGGCCCAATCGGCGGAAATTTATATTCCGACAAGAACCGGATTAGCCCACCAACCGCTGCGCAAATTAAAACTAAAGTCCAGGTCATAATTGCTTACCGTTTCCGTAACCGACAGTGGTGGCCAGCAGACCGCCAGCGAATGTAACCAGCATGTACGCGCCGGCAAGAAATAGATTTTTTGCTGCTAGTTGGACTGTCTCAACGGCAAGTGCTGAGAATGTAGTGAAGCCGCCCAGGACGCCAGTGATTAAAAAATGTCGCCGTGCTTCATTGGCCATAGTATTTGCGCTTCGTGCGAGTAATCCGATGAGTAATGCGCCAGTTAAATTAACCGCCAAGGTGGCGTAGATGAAGACGCCATGTACCGAAGCGGTGATGTTGACTGAAATTGCATAGCGAAGCGCTGAACCCAGTACTGCGCCCACAGCAGCCAGTACACCCAGACGCATCATGCTGGCGGTGCCGACTTTGCGCTCTCTGTCGCTGCCGAGGTACTAGCAGTATTTTCAGACTTCGTAGCAGATCCACTCTCCGGCGATGAAGGCACGGATGTAGCCGTTGCGGCTCCGCGCGAATCTGTTCGATAGAACCCAGAACCTTTAAATACAACGCCAACTGAACCGTAAACTTTCCGAAGTTCAGGCGCCTTACATTCGGGGCATTCCACTAATGCATCGTCAGAAAAAGACTGCACCACTTCAAGTGGTGCATTACAAGTAGCACATACATATTGATAGGTCGGCATGATTCCCTCTCGACTAACCATATGTTACCTGTGGACAAGGTGCGCCTGCCACGCAAGAAAGTTCTTACGGTTGACCAATGAAATTAAGTACTCTGCACGCCTTCGCTATTAAGAATCGCCGCTGGGTCGCGGCCAGCATTATGGGGTTAGCCATTGTGTTGCTGGTTAATCACACTGGGGGCTCTCCCAAGTACCGACTGGTCATTACCACGGGCAACTTCCTCGCTGGTCGAAAAATTTCCAGCGCTGACCTTAAAGTTGTTCAGAGCGATCTGACTTGGTCTGGCACGTTTTCCGCCGCTGAGAAACTGGTGGGACGAAGATTACGAGTCAGTATCCAGACTGGGCAGCCGTTGGTTTCCAATGACCTGCTTGGGCGGCAAAGTTACGACCCAAGGAACCGTAATTGCGTTTTAGTCACACTGCCAAGCAATGTAAGTGGTTCGAATTTAACCATCGGAAACCGAGTGGACATCTTTGTTGCTACTGATGGCCAGACTGCAGAAAAAATTGCAAGCAGCGCATATGTTGTAGACACGCTCGCGTCCGCAAGTAGTAGTTCCGCGAGCTATGGGCGAGTTTTGTTAGCCGTGAATCCGAATGAAGTGCAACAGATTGCCACATACGGTGAATCGGCACAATTAACATACGCATTGCTAAATTGACACGTTAATTGTGATGCGGCGGCACATCTTCCATAAGGTCCCGATCACGGGATTCGACCGGGGCAATATCATCCCGAGTTTGCTCTGGAGTGAGTTGCACCTGCGCTAATGCTCTACGCAGATTCTCTTGGGCATCTTGAGTTTCTTTACCAGCAGGTGTCGCTGGGACCTGTTCTGCAGACTCAGCAGTACGCGCGTCTTGGTTGTCACTCATACCCATATGGTGTAACACTTGAACAGAATTAGCCAACTTGGAGCTGCCTTGCACACTGTTACCAATCAGAAGTGGCGCATGGCCGAGGCGCACCACCACCAGGTGGTCAGCAAGTGGGTAATTCCTCGACTCAATCGCCGCTCACTTGGACAAAAGCATCCAGTTGATGACTTCATGTTTGAGTACTACCCAATTAGCGCCAAAAAATTAATGACTTGGCATCCAGGGGAAAACTTTCAACTCGAAATTACCGACGACTTAGAGCTAGATTTCGATCAAAGGATCTACCTGAAAACTTCAAGTGTGCGGATAAATCCAGATTGGCTTGGCAACCAAATCGAAGCCATGAAAAAAGTGGTTGAGTTTCTAGATTCGACCATGAATCGCCCGGCCAGAACCGGCTGCTTTGGCTTACACGAATGGGCTATGGTCCTAGGCGATGAAGAACTCAGGCATGCCGACTGGCCACTGCGAGTCGAGCAAGCGCAAATAGGTAAGACCATCACCGAGGTCGGCTTACGCTGCACTCATTTTGATGCATTCCGATTTTTCACTGATGATGCGCGCGGGCTAAACCCGTTGCAGCTAACTCGTTCTGATCAAGCGAAAGTCGAGCAACCAGGGTGCCTACATGCAAACATGGATCTATATCGAATTGCGATGCAGTGGGCGCCAATAGTTGGGTCCACCTTGGTTCGAGCGTGCTTCCGACTTGCTCGCGAAATCAGAACTGTCGACATGCGAAGTGCGCCATATGATTTATCCGCACTCGGTGTCGTGCCAATCCTGATCGAAACTGCCGATGGGCGCAGCGAATTCGCACAACATCAGCGCATTTTCAGTCAACGAGCCCTGATTCTGCGTGCTCACATTATCAAGGCGCTATCTCGAACCTTGACCTTGGTGTAACTGCCAAAAAATACCGCAGTCGGGGCCATTCGCTAGACTGCAAATCATGACTGAGCAACCTGATTCCCCTGATTCAAAGCGCGGACGCAGGGCCGCTAGTGTTCCAGCAATTCTGACGAGCCGCCCACATGAACAACCGGTCGGAGTGCTCTCATTTCGGGATCGTCGCTTGATTGTGATCACCGTCGCAACAACCATTGCAGCCGGCATTCTGCACAGCTCTGGCGGTAACCAAGTCATTACATTCATCGTCTCAGCACTTGCTTTAGCCGTTATGGCGTCTTTGGTGGGTCGCAGCGTAGAGGCACTTGGAGATCGATTAGGCGCGGGACCAACGGGACTGCTTCAGTCATTTCTCGGCAATCTCCCGGAACTTTTTGTTGTGCTATTCAGTCTTAAAGCGGGGCTCTACACGGTTGCACAAGCCACTATCGTGGGCTCGATTTTAGCCAATGTGTTATTGATTCTGGGCGCGGCATTTGTCGTCGGCGGCTGGAAAAATGGCAGACAATATTTCAGCCAAACTGCAAGTCGTCAACTGGCGGTACTACTAACCCTCAGTGTTTTTGCCCTTGCCATTCCATCACTGACTTATGCCTTCCACAGTCCCGCAGCAACCCACGAGCGTGGCATCACAATTGGCGTCTCGATTCTGCTGTTGATCTTGTTTGCCTGCTCGCTGCCAGACACGTTGCGCAAGAGCAATACCGACAATGTGGTTTCCGGATCCGATGAAGCACTTGCGGCCAAGAGCGAAGCATATGTACATGGCGCTTGGCCAACGAGTTTGGCCATTTTGATGCTCGGTTTAACTGGCGTCGGCGCAGCATTCGTTTCCGATTGGTTCGTTTCAGCATTGAGTCCAGCGATTACGACGTTGCACATTAGTGAGGCATTCGCTGGCTTAGTCATCGTGGCCATTGCCGGCAACGCAGTTGAGAATGTCGTAGGCATTCAGCTGGCCGCTCGTGGCCAGGCTGATTATGCATTGCAGGTGATTCTGCAGTCTCCAGTTCAGGTCGCCATGACGGTTGCGCCAATTGTTGCTCTAGCTGCCCCACTTGTTGGCGCTGCCAGCTTTACATTAGTTTTGAGTCCACTCTTACTGGCCACGCTATTTATGGCGGCGCTTATCGCGACCATCGTTGTGGTTGATGGTGACTACACCTGGTTCGAAGGCGTTGCCTTGCTTACTCTGTACTGTGCAATTGCACTTGCCTTCTGGTGGGGTTAATCGCCCAATGACCGTGGTCACATCCGACATCGCAGCAGCTGCGCAACTGCTGGCCAGCGGCCACCTTTGTGCAATTCCCACTGAGACGGTTTACGGATTAGCCGCCGACGCAAGTTCATCCACGGCAGTGGCTCGGATTTTTGAAGCGAAAAATCGTCCGCAAGACCACCCATTAATCGTGCACGTAGCAGATTACGAATCTGCCTTACTTTGGTTTGACGCACTGCCAGTTTGGGCTCAGGAACTTGCTCGTAGCTGTTGGCCCGGACCGCTGACGTTAGTCGGAAATCGCACGCAATTAGCAACGGATCAGATCACTGGTGGACAGCACACCGTGGCGGTGAGAATTCCGGCGCACCCGATGGCACGCGCGCTCTTAGTTGAATTGAAACAAGTTGGCGTGCAGGGATTAGTGGCGCCGAGTGCGAACAGGTTCGGCCATGTCTCGCCGACAACTGCCGAGCATGTTGTTGCTGACCTAGGCGCATATTTAGCGCAGCACGGTGATGGCATTCTGGATGGCGGTCCAAGTGAGATTGGAATCGAATCCACGATAGTTTTGGCCACTGGCAGTTCACCGAGAATATTGCGACCTGGGGCAATTGGCACGGAGTTAATTGAAAGCATCACTGGCATTAGCGTGGACGCTGGTTCCGAAGGTGCGCCAAGAGTTTCGGGCGCTCTGGCTTCGCACTATTCGCCCGATGCTCAGGTCATCGTAATCGCCGACCCAGCCCATGAAGATTTTCAAGCAAACTCCGGGTTGATTGCGCTAATAGATATTCCGACTCCAGCAGGGGTCACTAGGTTAGCTAGCCCAGCGGATTCAAATGATTTCGCCTCGCAACTATACGAGGCAATGCGCCAAGGCGATCAACTAAATTTGCATCAAATCTATGTGGCATTGCCTACCCGTAGCGGCATCGGCGTGGCTATTGCCGACCGCGTGGCCAAGGCCGCGTTTGTCCAAACCCAGGAGCCTTCATGAGTCCCTTCGGCGAAGTGGTAATTGGTTTGGTTATGGCAATTGGCTTGGTCGGCACGATAGTTCCAGTGCTGCCGGGCGTGACTTTGGTCTGGGGCGCAGGCTTGGCTTGGGCGATTCTAGACGGTGGAGATTTTCTTCACTGGTCGCTATTCGCAGTTATGACAATTTTCTTCATCAGCGCACATGCATTAGGCATCTACCTGCCGAGCAAAACCACTTCCGGGCCAGAGAACCCGAAGTGGACCTTCTTGTTTGCTTCGCTGTGCGCAGTGGTGGGTTTCTTTGTTGTGCCGATCATCGGCGTTCCGCTGGGTTTTATCGTCGGAGTATTTATTCGCCAACTCATAGCTAGTCGCGAGTTTCATCGTGCGCTTGGCGCTACCGGGAAAACTTTGCGGGCCTTGGGCATTGTTGTGCTGGTGCAATGCGCATGTGCAATCGCAATTGCTGCAACCTGGGCAATCGGACTTTTTCTCGTTAAATAAGTAATCGGGCCAGTGAAAATTCACTGGCCCGATTACTTAAAACTTACGCTTGTTTAATCGCAGAGATATCTAGCTGCAACTTGATGTTGTCACTCACTAAGAAGCCGCCAGTCTCTAGAGCAACATTCCAAACCAGACCAAAGTCTTTACGGCTCAATTCGCCGTTGCCTTCAAAACCTGCACGGACATTGCCGAATGGATCAGTAGCAGTTCCAGTTAGCTCTACATTTAGATCGATGTTCTTGGTGGTGTCATTGATGGTCAGGTCGCCAGAAACCACAAATGTATCCCCTGCAGCAGCAAACTTTGTGGCGGTAAAGTTTAGCTCTGGATTGCTTTCGATGTTGAAGAAATCTGCGCTACGCAGATGTCCATCACGATCTGCATTACCAGTGTCGATTGAGGCAATCTGGGCGGTCACTGTTGCCGAGGTGGCAGCCACATCGCTGGCATCGACAACTACAGTGCCACCGAATTCTGCGAAGTGTCCACGAACTTTTGTAATCACTGCGTGACGAGCTTCAAAGCCCAGGCGGCTATGTGTCGGGTCGATTGCCCAAGTGCCGGCGTATGCGGTTAGGTCTGTCATTAGTACTCCTAAATAGTTGAAAGTTCAATTACTAAAAGTTTAGGGGTGGGAAAATTGCTTGTCAACCAAAATCAGGAATTCGGCAAATTTTGTTGCGCTTTTGACGGTCTAGCGGCGGCGCAAGCTGGTACGGCCTGATTGCCTAGGCCTCAACCGCAGCTTGAACTGCCGCGGCCACCGCTGGCGCTACTTGCGGATCAAAGACGCTGGGCACGATGAAGCTGTTATTGAGTTGCTCACTGGAAACACAGCTCGCAATGGCCTGCGCCGCCGCGATTAAAAGCTCTTGAGTGATTTCCTTGGCTCCGGCATCAAGTAGTCCCCTAAATATTCCGGGAAATGCCAAAACATTGTTGATTTGATTTGGGTAGTCGCTTCGACCGGTGGCCACGATGGTCGCGTGCCTACTTGCTAGGAATGGGTCAATCTCAGGATCTGGATTAGCCAGTGCAAAAACAATCGCGCCCGGCGCCATGTTTGCAACATCAGACTCGTCAATTAGATTGGGCGCACTGACTCCAATGAAAACGTCCGCGCCAACTAATCCAGCAGATAAGTTCCCGGTCACTGCTCGAGGATTTGTATTGGCCAACATCCAAGCACTCGTGCGCTCACTATCCTGCCGATCCGCATAGATCGCCCCCTTACTGTCATAGGCAACAATGTCTTGCGCACCACATGCTTTAAGTAGTTGTGCGATTGCCGTGCCTGCCGCGCCTGCGCCACTAAGGACAATTCGCAAATCTTCAAGTCGTTTGCCGACTAGTTTTAGAGAATTAGTTAAGGCAGCGAGGACCACAATTGCGGTTCCATGTTGGTCGTCGTGAAAAACCGGAATGTCGAGTAGTTCTCGAAGTCTGCGTTCCACCTCAAAGCACCGTGGGGCAGAAATATCTTCAAGATTGATCCCCCCGTATGCCGGTGCCAAAATCTGCACAGTTCGCACAATTTCATCGACATCTTGGGTATCCAGGCAGACCGGCCAGGCGTCGATATTTGCAAAGCGCTTGAATAGTGCGGCCTTGCCTTCCATAACCGGCAGTGCTGCCAGCGCGCCTATGTTGCCTAAACCTAAGACTGCTGACCCATCGGTGACTACTGCGACAGTATTGCGCTTGATTGTCAGCCGGCGAGCATCGCTTGGATCTTCCGCGATGGCTAGACAAATTCGAGCTACGCCAGGTGTGTACGCACGGGAAAGGTCGTCACGAGTCTTCAGCGGAACTTTTGGTTGCACCTCTAATTTGCCACCGAGATGCAATAGAAAGGTCCGGTCACTAACTTTGCGCACCTGCGCATTGTCCAGCGCGGCGATAGCTTCGGTCACTTGATCTGCATGCTGTGAGTCGCGGGTATTGCAGGTGACATCCACGGTGAGCACACTGTGGGTTGAGTCGACTACATCTAGTGCGGTGAGCACCGCCCCAGCTTCAATCACCGCTTGGGTTAGTCCTGAGGTCGCCGCCGCATCTGGCAGCAAATCCACTCGGACTGTAATCGAATAACCAGGACTCGTACTGTTCATGGTCCCTCCAAGTCCAGCGGCTAACCGTTCGCTGTCTAATTGCTACTTACTGTACCCCCGGCAACCAGTAAAAATGTGATACCGAATACATATTCCGCTGACACAGTGTCAGCGCCGCAATGACGAACAGACCGTACGGTGTAAACATGTCAACTCTTCGCAAAGCAGTCAGCGCAGCCCTGGCGCTAGCGCTCATAGCTTCACCAGCAATGGCAAAGCCGAAGCAAACCACGCGAGTGGCGACAGGGCGTACCGGTCAGGTGCTGACAGTAATCAACGCCGCTGCCGTTTCTGATGGACAAGAGATTTGGGCAATTGGCAAGAATTACAATGCTGGAATCGGTATCTATGTAGCTTTTTGCGAAAAGCCGGCGAAAGGAACCAGGCCCGATCATTGCTTTGGTGGGATAAACATCAACCAGTCATCGCATGGATCGATTTGGATTTCTTCTAATCCACCGTTCTACGGAAAATTCATTGCTACGCCGTACGGCCCAGGTGGCACCTTCAAGGTGAAAATCCAAGTTGCAGCAATGATTGATAACACAGATTGCCGAATCACGACCTGTGGGATTGTGACTCGAGCCGACCACACCCGCGGCAACTACCGTAAAGCTGACGTTTTTGTCCCAGTGACTTTTAAGTAACAACAAATAATGAGGAAACAAATGAAAAAATGGTTAACCCTGGTAAGCGCAGCAGCACTAGTCCTTGTTGGCAGCGTTGCACCTGCACATGCCGACAGCAATTTTAGTTTGACACTTTCACAGAGCAGCATGCTGATTGCTGGTCAAACCATTCAAGTGACCACGAACAACTTGCCCACTGACAAAGGCGTTTACATTGAACAATGTGTCATCGGTCAGCGTGGTCCAGACTTATCACAGTGCACTACCCCAAGAAATAACCCAACATCAGTACTCTGGGTGACCACGCTTTCTGCAGACCTCGGTCAAGGTGGCTCATCGGCTTCAGTTGCGCACAATTTTGTGACCGTTGCCAACATTGGCAGTTACAACTGCGTAACCGGCACCTGCGCAATTGTCTCGGCGCGCGACCATCACGATATGACCGACCGATCGCTAGACACTCTGACTGCACTGAGTTTCAGCAAACTGGCACCGACTATTTCTAAAACTTCGGCGCTGGTTGACGCCGGTGACACCACGGTAGTCAATCTGGCTGGCCTGGCAAGCGACACCGGTGTTTACGTGTACGAGTGCAATGCGCCGGTAGCCAGCGCACGGCCAACCGAATGCGTTGGGATGGATAAGACAGTTTGGGCGTTTAATTCCAGCGGAAATCTACCGGCAGCCATGATCCTAGGTTCGACCGATGCTAATAACGCGCTCACCATAAAGGTGGCTGGATCATTTTCTGGCTCGAAGGGCCTGATCGATTGCCAGCTAGTCGCGTGTGGAATTTTTATTAGGCGTGATCATCTCGATTCCGGCGACCATTCACTTGATACCTACATCCCGATTTCGTTTGCCGCAATAGTCAAACAAAATCAATCGGTGAAGTCACGGACTTTGGCCCCGAAAGCGGCAAAGGCAAAAGTTGGCTCCTCGACTGCGCTAGCAACTAAAGGGACTAAGACCGAGCAAGGCGGCTTGCTAGTTTGGCAAACTTCTAATTCACGCGTTTGTGCAACCAAGGTAGTTGGCAAAAGTCAGGTAGTGACCTTTAAGTCCGCTGGCAATTGCACTGTGACCGCTACTTCGCCAAAAACAGCTCGGTTAAACCTTGCGACATTCACTTGGCAGTTCACGGTAAAGAAGTAACTGGTTGTTGGCTCAAGCCACTACGTGAGCTTCGAGAAATCGGCCGACTTAGTGGTTTGAGCCAAACGCCTTCGAAATTGCATTAGCTGCGCCAGAGAGCTCTGATGGAATTACCCAAATCTTGCTCGCGGTTCCGTTTGCAATGACTGGTAACTGCTGCAGGTATTGATAAGCCAGTGCTTGCTCTGAGATGTTTGCTTGCTGCAGTGCGTCAAAAACTTTCTGAATTGCCTGAGCTTCGCCTTCAGCGCGAAGTACTGCCGCTTGAGCTTCGCCTTCAGCGCGCAAGATGTCGGCTTGCTTGGCTCCTTCGGCCGTTAGGATCTGACTTTGCTTTTCGCCTTCGGCCGTAAGAATCGCGGCTCGCTTATCGCGGTCGGCACGCATCTGCTTTTCCATCGACTCTTGGACACTCGGTGGTGGCTCAATCGCCTTAATCTCTACCCGGTTAACCCGAACTCCCCACTTGCCCGTAGCTTCATCAAGTACACCGCGCAAAATTGCGTTGATTTTATCCCGCGAAGTTAATGCGGCTTCCAAGTCGAGTCCGCCTACCGCATTACGTAGCGTGGTAATCACTAGTTGCTCGATACCCATAATGTAGTTCTGAATCTCATAGGTCGAATCTTTAGGATTTGTCACCTGAAAATAGACAACTGTGTCGATGTTAACCACCAGATTGTCTTCGGTAATTACCGGCTGCGGTGGGAATGAAACAACCTGTTCACGCAAATCCACCCGAAGATAAATGCGCTCAATTCCAGGAATCAAAAAGTTCAATCCTGGACCGAAAGTGCGGTGGTACTTTCCTAGGCGTTCAACCACACCCGCCTGTGCCTGTGGAATTATTCGCACGCCTCGTGAAATCAACAGCGCAACTAACGCTAAGACAACCCCTAAAACTATGTACTGCATCGACTCTGTTTCCTCACTTTGGTTTAATCAACAATGGCGATTGCGCCATTAACTTTTTTAAATGTGACTTGATTTCCGGCGGGTATTTGGCCTGATTCAGTTCGCGCTGTCCAAACCTCACCATGAATCCGGATTGTGCCTGACTGTGTTGTGATCTCTTCAATGGCCGTGGCTTGCTGACCGATGAGTTTGTCGATGCCAGTTTTATGGTCATGCTGGTAAAGCCGTTTTAGAACGGCCGGTCTGACAATTAACAGTGAAAGTAGCGCACCGATAATTAACGCCGTGAACTGAACGGCAAAGTTTGCACCAGCAAACGACGCGAGGCCAGCTGTTAGTGCGCCAAGGCCGAATGACGCTAGGACCAGATTGAGCGTCAGGATCTCAGCAATGATTAAACCAATAGCGACCAAAAACCAGGTGATCATGCGCAATTGCCCACTTCTACTGGTGGATTGGAAGTGACCGGTCTCATACACCTAGGGTACTGGCAAGGCCATAAGGCTGTACGGCAAATGAGTTTCAAGTATCTGTTTTAAATTAGTGACAGTGCGAGTAGCAATGAACCGACTAATCCGGAAACGGCCAGAACCAAAATTGTGCTTCTTTTAAAAATCAAGAGTGCAACAATCGCGATGGCTAGTAACCCGAACTGCCAGAGGTGGTCAAGTGCTTGGCCGAGCAAAAAACCCGATCCCAATATTGATCCGATGGCAGCAGGGCCAGCACCGGTAATAAAAGCTCGAGCGGATTCGTTTCGGAGCAAGTCCTTAAATCTCGAGCCTGCCGCAATCACAATTAGAAACGATGGTGTGAAAGCCACGAGGGTTGCCCAGAGCGCGCCTAGCACTCCAGCCGCAGCAAAACCAACCACCGCAACGGTAAGCACGACCGGACCCGGAGTGATTTGGCCAATAGCTACGGCGCTCAGAAATTGTGACGCGGACATCCAGTGGTACTTAGTTACTGCATCGGCTTGCATTAGCGGGATTATCACAAAACCACCGCCATAAGAAAGTGCACCGACTTTAACCGCAACCCAAGTCAATGGGGTGGCAAAACCTACTGCAACAGCAAGAACTTTAGGACTGAAGCCGACGCTCAAAATTGTTTCGACTTTTTGGTATCGCCTGGAAACTAGTTCAACTAAGCCGCACAGAATCAGTACCAGCGCGACTGCGCTACCAATAAAAATTACCGATACTGTGCCGAGGATTAAATAAAAACCCCAACGCCATTGGTTGGCAGCTCGCTGACGGCTCGTTGCCAGCAGAGCTAAACCGGCTGAAAGTGCAACCGCTGGAATCGCCGCACCGGCACCCAACGCGGCGCCAAGTACCCATTTCGGAGGTGAGTCAGCCAGAAAGAAGTGAGCTAACAGCAGGGTTACTACTAAGCCAGGCGCGATAAACATCAATCCGCCAAGGATTGCGCCGAATGTACCCTTTTGCTTCCAAGCCAGATAGATGGCCAATTGTGTTGATGCCGGACCTGGTAACAAATTTACGGCCGCGACTGCGTCCTCAAATTCTTCCGCAGTACTCCACTGATTCTTTTCGACACATAGTTCACGAAATAATTTGATATGTGCTGGCGGTCCCCCAAAGCCAATGACCCCTATTCGGCCCCATTGATAGGCAATTTCGCGATAGCGCATACTGCCTATACTTTCAGATAAATTTCTCAGATATTGCAGGCGCGACTGGGCTATTGGTTTAGTGCGCTTAACACAAATATCTCGACAGCTTGAGCCTCAGAGGTGAAATCACTTCCGGTCTCGATGCGATTTGCTGCAGCATTAACCGTGGCTGCGATGAAATGACACATTGAGTCAGCGTGACTCGGTGAAATCTGACTTACTGGCGAGAGTAGCGCGAGCATGAATTGACCATGGAGCGCCCTGATTATGCCGCGCTTTGTTTCGGGAAGGTTGCGTTCGCTCAACTTACGCACGACTGCGTGATCTCCAGTAGACAGATGTGCCAACGAATAATGGATCCAAACTCGAACTTGCTCAATCGGCTCCAGCTGCGCCGACACATGACGCTCGATTTCATTCACCAAGTCGGCCATGTCATTTATTACCAGTTCCGCAAACACGTCTTCAACGGAAGAGAAGTATTGATAAATTGCGGTACGGGTTAGCCCACATCTACTCGCAATGACCTGCATCGAGATTTCTTCTGGGCCGTTGGCGGCCAGTTCAGCCAAAGTTGCTTCCATGATCGCAGACTCACGCTGCGAACGAATATTTACTGGCATGTTTAAAAGTCTATGGGGTTCTTTTCACTAGCACATTTTGAGTTTCCTGCTGACTCGGCCTACGCGAGAGTTACTAAGGTGAAAGATAGAATGGCATGAATCGGCATAGGAGTTACATGACCCAGATTTCTGGTCAATCCACTGAACCAGCAGTGTCGAGTACTAACTATCGTCCAGCACTAGACGGCGTTCGAGCTATCGCGGTTTTGGTGGTAATTGCCTTTCACCTCGGTTTTAAAGGAGTCAGCGGCGGCTTTCTCGGCGTTGACATGTTCTTCGTACTCAGTGGCTATCTGGTCACTGGACTTCTGGTGGATGAATATCGCAGAAGCCAGACCATAGCATTTTCCAAATTCTGGTTACGCCGAGTGCGACGTTTGTTTCCCGCATTATTCATTGTTCTTACCGCGCTATGCATATTTGCCTTCAGATACGGCACGCCGGAAGACAATTACGGACTCAGGCGCGACAGTCTCGCCACACTGTTTTATAGCGCTAACTGGTGGTACATAAAAAGTGGACAGTCTTACTTTGCATCGTTCGCTAATGTATCGCCGTTACGCCACACGTGGTCATTAGCAATCGAGGAACAGTTTTACTTCTTCTGGCCATTGCTAGTACTTATCGTCCTGAAACTCTCCAAAGGTCGACTTCGCAATCTGGCAATTGTTGCTGTCTTGGGATCTATTGCCAGCGCGGTCGCTCTTGCCGCACATTGGGAACTGATTGATCAGTCGAGGTCCTACTATGGAACCGATACGCGAATTCACGAGATGTTTATCGGTGCGATTGCCGCCATGGTACTGCGAACTAAGTTTGCAAGCCGGCACAAAGGTCGAGCGTTCTGGAGTTGGGTTTCGCCCGCTCTGCTGGTTGTAATTGTGGTGTCAGTGGTAAAACTGACCGACTCGACCCACGCTTACTACACCGGATACTCTGCGCTTTTTAGCTTGGTAGTTGCCACATTTTTACTTAGTCTCGACTTGGGCGAGGGCTTTGTTAAGCGCCTTCTCAGTCTTAAGCCGGTGGTCTTTATCGGCCTAATCAGTTACGGGCTGTACCTCTGGCACTGGCCAATCATAATTTTGGTGGTTCCAGGCGCACTCCGAATTAGTCGGCACATCGAACACAGCCAACTCATCGCCTTACAGATTGCGTTGATGTTTATGCTCAGCTTCATCTCGTACAAACTTGTTGAAAAACCGACTAGAGCCGGATCCATCTTGAAATTTAGACTAACTGGACGACGCACTGCTGTTTCTTTTTTCTGCGCAATGGCATTAATGTCGGCGATGATTGTGCAATCGACTGCAAACCAAGCAATTCCCGCTTGGGCGGTGCAAGTAGACCCAGGAACTTTCCGAGTTATGGGCGACCCGGCATCTAACGCACCTACCTTGGCAATTCTCGGTGACTCAATCGCCAAATCGATGTTGAGTGGCTTGGACCAGGCGGGCAAAGCTGCTGGCGTAAGAATAATTGCCGGTGCCTGGTCTGGGTGTGGGATTGGCAGCGGCTATCAACTTAATACGGATGGCAAGGCTTCGTTTATTTTTTCGCAAAGTTGTCACGACGCCGTGCCTTCGTCGTACCGAACCCTGATCAAAAAATACAATCCGCAGGCGGTCTATTGGCATAGCGTCCGCGAGCGTTTCCCGCAGAAGTTAGCCGACGGCACAGTGCTAATGCCGCGCACCCCTGCTCACGCCGCCCAGGTACTTGCTAACTACGAAGCCGCCTACAACATCTTGCATTCCCGTGGCGCCACAGTTTTGGTGTCGACGGTTGTTCTGCGCGCGCGCCGATTTAAAGGCAGCTGCCAGCGATTCCTTTCGCGTTGTGGCCCTGACCCAGGCACCGACGGCATCTATGCCGCGATGAATGCACTTTCTCGCAAATTCGTCGCGCAAACACCTGGCGCAAAACTGGTCGACATTTCGCCAATTATTTGCCCTGGCGGGGCGCCGTGTCCAACATATGTTCATGGAGTGATGCTTCGATACGACGGCTCGCACCTAACGGCCAAGGGAACTCTGGTTGTCGGAAATGACCTACTGGCCTTGTTCCTAAAATCAGCGAACATACGACCGCTTAGACCCAAGGCGTTATTGCCCAAACGATAGACTGAGCAAGTAAATTCCACGAACAAGGATGTCTATGTTGCTCACCCGAATCCTGCGCAAAATCAAGCGAACCGCCCTGAGTCTGCTACGCAAGATTTCCAGTGTGACCAAGCCAAAGCCAAAGTCCAAACTGCTCGTCAAGGCAGGCAAGGACAAGCCAACCATCGGGCTCGTTGGATTCTTTGGTTGGGGTAATTACGGCGACGAATTATTTGTCGATGTTTGGAAGCAAGTTCTCGGCAAAGACTTTAATGTCAAGATCTTGTTCGATACCCCGAAGAAGCCGTATTACTCACGAGGTGTTGACACGGCCGTGGCTAGCGTGGATGCCATCGTCATCGGCGGCGGGGACATTGTTATTCCATGGACTTATTCAGATTTATATTGGAAAACTGCTTACCTAAAGAAGCCAGTATTTGTCGCGGGCGTTGGTGTGCCCACCTGGGGTAAAGAAGTCCCAGAAATGGTGGATCGACTGAGAGCATTTTTTCAAGATCCGAATGTTAAATATGTGCATGCCCGCGATCCGGAAAGTGCCGCTTGGATGACCGAAAAACTGGCGCCTACCTGTGGCGTAGCGGAAGCGCCCGATCTGGTATGCGCTCTAGACCTTCCTCCGGCAGAGCGCACTGGTCAACCAATCTACGGATTCACCACTCGCAAACGGGCATCAAAAAAGATTGTTGACGGCGAAGTAGTAGTTGAATTGGACGACTACGAACAACTCGAGAAGACCGCGGTTGCCATGCAAGCTAAGGGCTACCATGTTCGTCACATAATTCTTGGCACCGACGGCGTTGGGCAGGACGATTACCAAGATGCCCTGCGGATGCAGTTACCAGGCGTCGAGATTTTTAAAGCAGACAACTGTGAAGATCTCTCTAGGGCTATCGGCGAATGCACAGTGTTAGCGTCCATGAAGTTCCATGGCACAGTTGTGGCCACCATGTACGGAGTTCCGTCAGTCGTGATGATGCCAACAGATAAGTCGCGAAACTTTATGCGTCGCATCGATCGCTACGACTTAATCAGTCACTACACGCGTGACACGCTTGTGGATCTAGTTACCAGCATTCCAGCACCAATTGCCCCTGAGTCAGTGGCGATGTTGCGCAGTCGCGCTCAAGCTGAACTTGAGAATCTCGTAGCCAAAATGCACGAAGTAACGAAGAAGTAATTACTTGTCGTTGACCCAAGTCTGAACCCACGCTTGGGCCTGGCTGGCAAACTCCTCAGAGATTTTGTCAACATGAAAACTATCGGCTAAATCCGAGGCTGCCTGCACTGCTGCCATCGAAGTAAGGCGCGAGCTACGCTTTAGCGCTTCATATAATCCATCAGGCTGCGCAGCATCATAAATTTCTGCAACCTCGTCGTTCAAGATTGGGACTAGACCACTATCTGCCGTAGTGACAACAGGCAGTGAGAAGGTGAGTGCTAATTTCAGCCAGCCAGAATTCAAAATGCGCTTGTACGGCAGTACCGCTACATCAGCGCACCGAAGGTAGTTTTGAATTTCGTTCGGATGAACTTTGCCATCTTGAAGAATTACACTCGGATGCGTACTTGCCCAGGCTAAGAATTCCCGGGTTGCTGGCGAACTGTCCGTTTCACCAGCAATTACCAGTTTGGCCGAAACCTCAAGGCAGAGGCGATCGAAGGCAGCCGCTAAATCATCTAGGCCCTTATAGGGCTTGATCGCGCCGAAAAGAACGAAAACTAAGTCCGATTCACGGATGTTCAACATGCGTCGAGCCATGGCTTTGGTTTGCCAGGAAGGGTAAACGCCGTGGTAAGAGGGATGATTCACATGCCACAACTTTTGTGAATCTAGTGGGAACCATGGCTGACACATCTCTGGAGTCCGTGGACTCATAATGTGCACTAAATCAGCTCGGTCATACACTCCCTGGTTCAGTGAGTCTTCCAGGTCGTGTAGTCGAGAGTCATGTGGCAGTACATTGTGTACAGTCCAGACGATTTTTGCCCCATTGGCCTTGAGCTTATCTAAGCCAGCAAAATATTCCTTGATTGCAGCTTTGCCTTCTGCTTCATTAGCGCTTCCCTTTAGTACCAGGTGAAGCCAACTTAAATGCACAACCAAAGGCACCTGGGATGGCAGCCGCTTCTGCAGCTCTAGGGTGGCTTCAATGGTGTTCGTTGGGGCAATCAAAATGTTGTGGTCAAGCATCCTGCGGTAAAGCAGGCGCTGAAATGGATTGCCTTCGAAGGATGTTGGATAAGCCCACACCGTTGGTACTGAGCCGCCCGACCAATCAAGTGCGTCTAGGGCGTTCATCGTTTCGGAGACAACGTGGCGCGAGTAGCGCCCTAGGAAGTTAGCCAACATTAGTTCCCGCCTTCCGTCGAGCAAGAAAATTCTGATGCGCTAACTCATAGGCCTGGGCCAGAGTTCGGGCATTTACATCCCAAGTGCGTTCGGTTTTCACCCAGACTTTTGCCGCATCTACCAAGGCAGTCATCTTCGCTGGATTTTCAATCAAGTCTTGCGCTACATCGGCTAAGTCCTGCGGATTTTCATGTTTGAACACTGCGCAACGGCCATCCTGCGCAATTTCCACAAGTGCAGGCAGATCGCTGACCATGATCGGCACTTCCATAGCCATCGCTTCAAACGGTTTCATCGGACTGACCAATCGACCTGCGCGCTCATCAACTCGTGGCACCACAAATAAATCAATCAGCGAGTAGTAACTGTCGACTTCATCAAACGGAACATTTCCCGTGAATACTGCGGCAGCGCCAAGGCCAAGCTTCTTCGCCAAAGCTTCTAATTCTTTTCGGCGCCGACCCTCGCCAACCAATAGCAAGCTCGCGTTGATTCCGCGTTTGCGCAACTTTGCCACGCCTTCGATCAGAACCTCTTGTCCCTCACGGAAGTGATCCAGATTCGAGACGTAACCCAGAACAAAGCTGCCATCAAGCCCTAGCTTTTTCTTGAGTTCTAGATTGGGTTCAGCCTTTTCGAATCGGGTGATATCTACCGCATTTGGCAACTGCACAACTCGCTCAGGATCTATGCCATGCACATTGATAATTTCGTCGCGCATTGGTCCCGAGAGGGTAATTACTAAATCCGCTTTAGCCATAGCCCATGATTCAGTCTTGAGTCGGCGCTCAAAATAATCCGAGTTCTCCATGTAACGACTATCGGCAGTCCAAGTCGTTTCAAAAAATGAGCGGACTTCATAGACCCACGGGATGTCCGCCCAGCGCGATAATGCCTCGCCGACAAGCGCAGTTTCATAGCCACGGTGCCCGGAGCCAACGTGCAGAATCTCTGGTCGAATTTTTTGCATTTCAACGGCGTACAAATCTGTTGAGAACTGGACTGATTTGTCGAAAGGCAATTTCATCACTGGCAGCGAACCCGGCAAAATGTGTCGATATTCGATGCCTTCAACCGTGCTGCTAGTGATGTCCTTTTGCTTTTCTGGATATCCCGGCAAAGTCACCGCAACCGGATGGTAGCCCGCTGTTCTGATGGCCAGCAAGGTTTCATGCGAACGAGTACAGTAACCGTTGTTCTGCCATGGCAAAGACTCTTTTGCTAGATAGAGGACCGACTTTGGCTCACGAGTTTGCGGCGCGAGATACTTCGGTGACACCGAAACATGCCATCGTCGATCCGTCTCGTTGACTCGGCCCATGATCCCGAGTAAAGCTGCGCGACGCTCGAGTGACATGGAATTTAATTTGACCGCTTGTCCTGCATGCAAAAGCGAAGTTTCAACTTGACCCATCTGCAGGTAGGCCTGAGCTCGAATAGCCTCTGAATTGGCATGAATCCCAAATCTAGCTTCGGCCCGCTGACCAATTCTGACTACAGATTCATAGTTCTTACGCTTGAAGAGCCATTGCATAACTGCGGCTGTGGCTAATTGAGCCACTGAATTGCGGAAGCGACGAATAGTTCGACCAACTAGTCGGAGTAGAGTGCGGAACCGGCGAATTAGGACACGCACAGGACCCTCCCCTGACTAATGAACTGCATAAGTAGGCCCCGACGGGCTCGAACCGTCGACCCACGGATTAAAAGTCCGTTGCTCTACCAACTGAGCTAGAGGCCCACTGCCATCACTGGCATTTTCTAACTTTAGTGGATTAAACCCAGACCAGCGCTATCGGCTAGAGGTTTCGGGAATGTAAATCATGGGAATATCGTTGACAATAGAGTTAGCACATTTTTTAAAGGGAGTTTTGCGATGTATCCAGCAGGTGATTTGTACACTCTCGTTGTCCCGCCTGCTCATGACTTCGACGATGGTGTAGCTTCGGGCGTCGTGTTAGTGCACGGACTTACTGGCTTCATGGATGCTGGGGCTGGTGGCCGACTGGCCATCAAACATATCTTAGAAACTTTAGAGAATCGGCCAGTGGCCTATTTTCACATCGACGGGCTCTACGACTATCGAGCTCGTCGGCCAAAAACGCTATTTGACTCGGACCACTACGAATCAATGGAGTTGCCGCACCTTACACTGAGCGAAATTACTGACGCTGAGGGTCAGAAATTTCTCCTGCTCCATGGAGTAGAGCCAGATCTTGGTTGGCAGAGCGTGGTGCGAAGTGTGGTTGAACTTATTCGCACCTACGGAGTTCGCATGACTGTCGGAATTCACGCAATTCCTTGGCCCGCTCCACACACCAGGCCAGTCGAGATAACCGCGCACTCAAGCGATCCCGAATTGCTTGGAATTCACCAACCGTGGGTGGGTCAGGTAGAAATTCCGGGCAGCATGTCCGGATTGATTGAGTTAAACCTGGGGCAGCAAAAACTACCTGCAGTTGGCTATGCGGCGCACGTCCCGCACTACTTAGCTAACAGTGAGTATCCAAAAGCTGCGCTTGCCCTTGTCGATCAGATTTCCCTTAACACCGGGCTCATGATTCCACGCGATGACTTGCGCAAAGCCTCCGCTGAAATGGATGCTCAGATTAATCAACAGATTTCTGAAGTAGACGAAAACCTTGAAGTTGTTGCATCACTGGAGCAGCAACATGACGATGTGATGAAGTCCCGCCGAGAACTTACATCAATTGAGCAGGAAAATTTAGCGACCGGCGATGAATTGGCTGCGGCGCTTGAGCAATACCTCGCTGAGCTGGATGAAAAAGGACGCGATAAGTAACTATTCGCCTGGCCAAACTTCCACTTGGGCGTTCGGTGCGATTTCTTCATCAGGAAAAACCCTGGAACCAGGTAGCAACTGACTTCCAGCGCCGATTTTTGCCCGCTCTGCAACTACTGACTCATCCAGATTTGCCTTCGCCCCGATGTGTGCACCGGTACTAACGATGGATTGGAAAACGCGAGCACCGCTTTCAATCACAACATCAGCGAAGATTACTGAGGCATGTACAACCGCATCATCACCAATGTGCACACCTGGGCCCACATAGGTCCCGCTACCGATTACAGCCGAAGGCGAAACTCTCGCCGTTGAGTCGATTAATGATTCGCCGGTTTGGGTAAGCACTAATGGCGACGGCGCATTACCGAGAACCAAGTCCGCCGATCCTTGGGCAAACGCCAAAGGCGTACCGAGGTCGAGCCAGTAGCCTTCATCAACAACGCCAATCACAGTG
>Ga0304729_1000712_pt1 | contig 23345 bp, 18 predicted proteins | sample C_131016_MF_Meta_FD_190475 | JGI IMG/M metagenome (GOLD analysis project Ga0304729, IMG submission 190475) | Freshwater microbial communities from Lake Croche, Canada to study carbon cycling - C_131016_MF_MetaG (v2) (version 2) | ecosystem: Environmental > Aquatic > Freshwater > Lake | place... | reverse complement strand
GATACTGCATTACCGAATAGGCTCAAGCCAAGATTGGTCCACCTGGGATCTCTCTCGAGATTACCTCATGATGAAATAAATCTCATCACTTAAACGCTACAAATAAAATTGACAAATGAGTCAAACGCAAAGAGTAAATTCCTCATAGCACTCATATATACAACCGAGCCAAAATCTCTAGGGGTTGAACAATCAGAATTACTTCTCATGTGCATCTGCTTCAGTTCGGATTGCCGGCAATAACCCAGAGGCCGGCCTACCTTACAAAGGTGCCAATATTGAATGTGGTTGATTTCGCAAAATAGTAAAGACGACTACTAGGACCGAAAGAAGTCCGATGTAGATATATAGAGCTATTTGACTGCGTCGCTTACTAAGAAGGTACCCAACCAGCATAAGGATTGGTGAAAAGATAAAGAGCGCGTTCTCATGGAGCGCCTGCGTGAAATGCCCTGAGAGGATGGCTCTCAGTGATCTAGTAGATCCGCAGCCGGGGCAGTAGACATTAAAGATGCTGTGAATGGGGCACTTAGGTAAAAGTGCGTTAGGAGCCGATGCAAGATAGAGCACGAATAGGGAAAGAACCCCATAGGTGTACTTCTCTCGCTTCTCGGCTCCTAACATTTGTCCTCTGTTCGCCTTTTGATTAGGCGAGTGGATTTCCTTGTGAATCAGTTACCTTGCGCATTGCGATGAGGATGAAGTCGACGAGTGACCAGATTCCACAGCCGCCCAAAGTGAGTAGCTTGCCTACTCCCATACCGGTGTATCCAAGGTAGAAGCGATCAACGCCGAGACCACCGAGGAAGAATGAGAGAAGTAGCGTCGTTACGTACTGCTTGGTGGAGAAGATGCCAGGAATCTGATTTGCCTGATATGTCATTCCTGAGTTTGCATCAAGCACAAGAGACTCTGGGCGAAGGACTCCACTGCGTGCCCACATAGCAAGGGTGCCAGTGTCGACTGCTTGGTCCTGTTGGCCAGGAATTTTTACGACCCATTGAGCATTAGGATTTGCGTTCATATTTGTCTGTACTCCGATTCTTGTTGCATTGTCGATTGGTGGAAGATATGAAGCTGTTGGAGCATTTGAAAAACCTTGCGGACTTCCAAAACCTTGTTGATTTTGTTGATTATTGAATGGCTGTACTGCCGCAACATTTCGGGCTTTCCCCTTCTCAGGCTTCAGCATGAGGACAAGCATCAATGGGATTGAAAGCGTGACCAGGGCATGGAGAAGAGATGTGATTATGTTATGGATCCCATAGTTATACATATTGAAGTTGATTGGAATTCCTGTAATCCAGGCGATGCGCTCTGCGACATAACCCGAGCCCCAATGTAGAAAGAAATTATAGAGATCAGAGATAAGTATCAGGATCGAATACCCAGCCGCAGCGCAGATGGTTAGAAGTCGCTCCTTGCTTCCTGCAATGAAACTTAAAATTCCAGCCACACAGGAACCGATGATCAGCACGGCCAAAAGCAAAAGCACCAGTTGGAATGGTGCACCCCAAATTAAGTACCAATCGATAGTAACTATAAGCTGCAGGACCAGAGGCGCGATAAAAAGCAACCCTTTTTTGGGTGCTTTCGGCGCCGCTTGCGCGAATTCGTAAGACATAGATACTCCTAACTATTTATTCTGGTGGTATTTAGTTTTTTTCCTATCACGGTAGATCACAGATGTCCCCACAATTACTGCGGTGGGGGTGGGGGTAGGTCTCGAGATTGGCCGAAGGGATCAACATTGCCAAAGGTTCCACGGTTGGAATCTCCAGGGAAGAGCCCTCCGGGTGAATTAGGCATTGAGCCTGTGTTGCCAAAGGCTGAATAAGGATCTGGTGATTGTTGGTAGTTGAATCCACCGAAGCTGGTCTTGGTCTTCTTTCGATGACGCATATAACCAAAGGCGATGCTCGCAATAAGTAACAGTAGGAGAATAAAAATCGCTAAGAATATTCCCGAACCAAGCCCTACGCCGCCGGGTGCCTTAGTCCAGATTGATTTGCCGGCATCGCAACTAATTACCGATCCGCATAAGAGTGGAGTCCCGTTAAAGATTCCAAAGCCTTGTGCATCATTTCCGCGGGGATCCAAGTAGATCGCAGTCGCGAGACCAATTACGCGACCATTATTATCAAAGACTGGTCCGCCAGAATTACCATGATTGATCGGCGCACTCGTCGTGCCCGTGTTGTCTGGTTGGACTGAAGAGACGATTCCGGTTGTCAAAATTCCTGGGTGCCCAAGTGGACTTCCTAAGACTCCAACCCACAATCCCTGAGCAGGTATTTTGCCGCGCCATTTCAAAGGAGGTAGATATGAAGTGACCGCGATACCGGCAACATCCTTCGTCTGATTCCAACCCCAGACCACTCCAGTGATGGTCTTGCCATCGCTAGTGACCATCTTGATTGTGGATCCATCCGTGCAATTAGCGATTACGTGATAATTAGTAATGACGTAACTTTGGTAATCCTTATACGTCATGGCTTGGGGCAATTGAACATCTACTGCCCAGCCACTGCCTAGGCCGTTGCCACAGAAGACGGTGACAACAGATTTTGTAGTCTTAGCGGCAAGTGAAGGAAGGTCTCCCGGGGCACCTGTTGCGGGGCTCAAAGCCTCTACAGAACTTGGTGTCAGCGTAGGCAATGACGTTTGCGATGAGACGCTCGCTTCGCCCCCACCTGAACCACTACTGGACGCACCTGGCGTGACCTGCCACCAATCATCCGGGGCGTAGTCGTTATTGGTTGCCCCACTTCCACCGCTCACGTATCCACGAATAGAGAAGGAGGAATCAAAGGGTAGGCAATCCTTTGGAATTGTGAAGCCAATCCAATTTGCCTGCTTATCCTGATTCGACCAGGTTAATACGTCACACAACGAGCTAACCGAGGCATGTCCATTACGCCTATCAACCAGAACTCCGGCAACCGATGAGCTCCCCGAGTAGGTATTCCCATCAGTCTCAAGGCTGTAATCGATCTTGCCATCATTATTCAGATCTAGAAGCACTGATCCAAATATGTCCGGACCTGCCGCAAACTGGGAAGCTGAGACGGAATTAACAAAATTTAGGAAGAACTCGTAGTTCTTTGGATAAGAAGTTTCGATTCCGAAATTAAGGTCAGTCAAATCAAACTGGGGATCCAATCCCGAACTATTCTGTAAATCGGCAGGACTAGTTTGGAAGTCAATCCAGGTATCTGCTGCATTAGCTTGAGGTAGGTCGAATAAGCCAACCGACACCAATACAAAGCTGCAAAGAACTACCCAGAATTTGCGCACTAAAGTTCCTCGCGGTCTTCCGTCAATTCTCGCGCCCGTTTCTTCAACTTCTCTTCGTTGCTGGCTTTGCGCTTAGCTTTCTCTGATTCCGATTCCTCAAGGATTCTCAAATCAGAGTTGTCGAGCGGTCCAGCAAGGTCAGCTCGCAGCACAAAATCCATTGCTGAGTTCACTTGCTCATCAAAACTTCGAATTGTTGAGTCGGTATTTGGATCCACAATCCCCGCAAGACGATTTGGAAGAACATAGAAAGTAGAGACCTGGGTGTGGCGTCCTTTTCCTTGGCCTTCGTCGGTCAGAGACTTAGGCGAAAATGGAACGGTTGGCCGTCCAGGAATCGTGACCGAAGTGCTGACAAACTCATCCCAGTCATAGACCTTCGAGTCCATTGGGTCTGATAGGCCCGTGGCAAGTGCATTTACTTGACCTGGTCTAACCTCTCTCACCTGTGGCCTATTCTTTTGGAATACTGCTCGTTGGATCTCTTCGGTGAGGAGCTCGAGTTGAGCAGCGGCAACCTTCTCCAAAATGGCAGGATCATTGTTGAGTTTTAGCACTATTGCACGAGGTCCATTTGGTGCGTAGGCAATATCTTTATCAAGCTCGTCGGCATTGAGACGATCTTCACTCAGCCCCATCGCTTCTCGGAAGACCTTCATCTGGATATCGAGCGCCTTTGAGCGCCACCCGCGAGATAAGAACTGCTCCGCAGTAGAACGCTGGAGCGCAAGCATGCTTGTGCTATCAGAGCCTTCCGCGCGCGCTACGCGCATCGAGTAAGGCAAATTCTCGCGAACTATTGTCTCCTCTGATTCGGCATACCAAGCAGGATTTACCTTCCAAGGTCGAACGAGAGAGAATCCAATAATTTCCAACCACTCTTTGACTTGAGGGTACAAGGCCTTAAGGCGCAACTCTTCGCTTCGAACTTGCCCAGCTCCGGTGGCGATATCAGACATTGCCCAAAGGATTTGATTGAGACGGGCCTGGAAGCCTGACCAACCACGGTAGTAACGAGTGAGCGCAACCACGTAAATAACAAAGAAAGTGCCAAACCCATAGAGAGCCAATTTGAGAGGAGATGGCGAAATATCATTGAGCAACCGTACAAGGAGCGGATGACCTTTAATATGTTTCACAAGCCGCGGTAAGTAATGTAGAAATACCGCGATCGCAGTGATTGTAGAGAAGCTCCCAAGCAGAGTCCGATGGAACTTCTTTCTTAGCTCGTGCATAACTCCGGCATTTGGATAGATCAATGCATTGAGGCCAGCGTTATAGCGATCAAGGTAGCCCCTGACTTCCTGCATCTCGGAGTTCATCCGATCGGTCACGATCTTCTGGAACGAGCGACCTGAAGTAGGTGTCCAGGCGTCGAGTTGAGGCTCAAAGGCACTTATTTGATCGAGGGCTGTATCGATCTCCTTCAATTCCCGATCGTTCTCTGCCTTTCGCTTGAGCAGCTCAGTCATCTGATCGACCCGGTTAATAGAGGAGTCGGCCTTGGTTTCTGTTACAGCTTCTTGGCCGTAGGGAGTGATCACTGTATGTTCAACATGATCTTCTTTCACAACAGGGGCATCGACTGGTGGAAGAATCGAACCGACTGCTGCAATGCTCTCGCTTAAGTCAATCTTGGCTACCTGGTCGAGCGTGAAGCCGCACTCGGAACAAAATTCAGAGGCGCCACTGTTCTCAGCTCTGCAATTGCGGCAATATTGTGTCTCGCTCATTTGGCACCACCAAGTCTTGTGAGATCTTCTTCAACGAGTTGATTTTGACGAGAAATTAAATCCTTACGAGCCAAAAGTTCGGCTCGACGGCCCTGAACTTCCTTGAGGTAAGTCTCGCGAAGTTCACCGTTCTCCCACGAAAGCTTCTTCTCGTCAGGATTTCGACGAAGGGCCTCTGGGATCTCAATCGCGACTCCTGGATCGTCGATGACTTGCTGGGTGCGCGCAAAGACAGCAACGCGATTCTCGGTCTCTGGGACACCAAATTCCTCAAGATTGGAACCATCCAGCATTCCAAAGACTAACTTTCGAATGCTGCTCCATAGTTTTGGAGTAGCAGAATTAAATTGAGAATGTTCCTGAAGTTGCATGGCAGAGGAGGCAATATTGGATTGCTGACGAATCTGAGAGATTCTCGCCAAAAGCTGGCGATCGCGAAGATCCATTGGGTCTGTCTGACTGATACCAACTTCTGCCAAGCCCTTCTCATCATGGAAGACCATTGTCATTTTCTTTCCGACGAGTCGACGTACGAATACGTACATCCACCAAGGAATTACCTTGGTCTTATCCCATGCAAATTTTAGGAAATTCGTGATCTGATCGAATTCATGCCATCGCAATTTTTGAGGCTGCTCGCCAGTTGGCGGCCTACGGAAGCGAAGCGCTCCGTTCTCCATCTCAAATACCTTATTAACCATCCAATCAACCCATTGCTGGACAGAATCATCATGGATAACCGTTGTCCCTGAAACTCGAATCGCAACGTTTGAATCATAAATATCTTGACTCGCAAGAGCGATTTGTTCCAGTACCTTGGCAGCCGTACGTCGGGCAATTCCTTCGGTCACAACCGTGCTTACATAATTACGGAGTAACCAACCTTCTCCCCCACGTAGATGCTCAGTGGAGATTGAGTCGAATGGACTGCAATTCATGCCGGCCCAAAGACCTCCGACACTCGCCGCGTTCATGGCAACAAATCGATTGAAACGTGGGCCAACCTGGACATTACCGTCCGCAGTCCAAGGGGTTGCACGATCTTCTGGAGAAACCAAGACATTGAAAGTAAAGTTTCGATTAAAGAGTGCAGAGCGCCCTTCCTGATCCATCTCAGATGGAATAACTACCAGATTCATCTTCACGAAGCGGGTCGCCTGTTGGTCCAGTTGCAGACCTGCTGCTGCAAGTGGAAGAGCCGAGGTGAGGGCAGTCACTAGATCATCTGTGAGGGTATCTGCCTTAGACTCTCCCCCACTGTTCCCATTTGAAGTGTTGAGCATTAGCAATCGAACGATCTTGAACTCCAGAAGCGCAAGTTGTTCGAGAACATTGACGGTAAATTCCTGGATTTCACCATTCTTGTTGAAACAGATCCAAGCGCTAACGGCAAGAGGAGAGTTCTTCTTCTTCTCAATGTCAGCCGGCGTGACCAGCAAGAACGAATCCAGAAGGCCCTCTTGAGTCCAATCTCGGACGATCTCTTTCATTTCATTTGCCAGCGCGTTATCAGGGATGTAAAGAATCGTTACCGTGTTTTGATTCCAGGTGCGCTTCATTTAGAGATCATCCTCTTCTTCACTGACCTGATCCGCGGCATCGAGAAGTTCCTTGAAAGCGTCACGAACCTGATCTCGAAGTTCCCAGGTCAGATTTAGGCGATCTTCATCCTTGCGTGGATCCAGGGCTTCGATCTCATCAGTAAATCGCTTGGAGAGCTTGCCGAGATGCTCCTTGATCTTGGCTTTTCGAGCATTAATGTTCTCGACGCCTTCTCCAGTTGGTCCGGCGCGATCGACCTTAGGCTCTGGCTGATCTTCATCTAAAAGCCTACCCTTTTGAATCCAGCGCAAAAATTCTGAACTTGCGGGATTCCTAATATCTCCAAGGTCCATTAAACGCTGGTATGAATAAATTGGCGTCAGATTTCCTTGAGAGTTGCACATCCCTAGGGCAATTCCTAATGAGTAGAAAATTGCTCCAAGGTAATCACTTGGTCCAACTGCTTCCTTTGTTACGAGTGGATAAGGGAAGCTCACATAATTGAAGGTCTGATTGCTCCAAATCTCGATCTTAGGTTGATTTTTGCTATCAACTGTCTCTTTGACTTGAGAGAGAGTTCGAGCGACATACCAGCCTCGAATCATTGCCTTCTTCTTTTCTGGGGATGCAGGGATCGAATCCCAGAGCGTGCGAGAGCGACGCCACATAAAGAAGTCCTCACGCTTTTCCTCATCATCCTGAGCCATGATCCAAGCAGTTCCAACTGGTCCAAAGATCGAAGACATCACGATCGGTTGATATGGCTTCTGGACGGAGAAAATATCGATGCTCTGAACCTTTGCATTCTGATTGAACCAACTATCGGAAGTCGGGGTCCAAATCGGCTGCAGAATGGTCGAGACTTCACTGTAAATTGCGGAATTAACTGCAAATGGAATAGTCGAAACTACAGTGTCACGATTGTTGATCGTGGTGTTGTGAATCTCAGAGAGTAAGCCTGGATTCAAATCGACTAGAGGCTCGCTCATTGCAAAGGCTTTAGCAAATTGCTCACGGAAGCGCTTTTGGCGATCAAATATTTCGACTTGAGGATGCTTAGCTGGGTCTAAGTAATCAGCTAAGTCTTCAGTCAAATAGTCGTTAAAGGCTTGACCGCTTCGGCGAAGCCAGAAGTGAGCACGCTCGAGGTAATCCAATGGGTTTGCCGAAATCGTGAACTGGGCAGGTTGTGGCATCTGATTGCCATCTCTTCTCGCTTCGCGAGAGATCGGAACCCAAGCTTGATCTTCTGAGATAAAGCTCCAACTTCTAGATTCCTCTAAGTCGTCAAGTATGAGTGAGCCGGCGATTACTTGATCTAAAGCGGCATCGACCGCTGTGTTCTCACTTGATCCTGGAACCGAAGCAGACATGAGCTTTAGATATTCATTTGGGAACTCTGCTAAATCGACAAGTAAGCACTCATTCTGAGGTGGGTTGTACTTTGGTGGCACGCTCGGATCAAGCGGCTTAGGCCAATCGAGGTAGGCATTTTGAATCGTCTCAGATTTATTGGCAGCTGACGTCACTTTTTCTAGGGTTGAAAGCATTGAAATCAGATTGTTCTTCAGCGGGGCGATGAAGTTCGCTTGATAATCAATGAGTAAACGACCTAGTTCTGAGAGCATCTCGGATTCCAGATACCAGGAGAAACAATCCGCCATTCTTGCCACTGTTGTCATCACCACTTCATGGTTATGAGGTAGCGAGGAAGCTCCTTGGGCAGCTTGCAGATTTGAAGAGATTACGGTCGAAATCTTCGAGCCATAAGTTGCTGCCTCAGATTGCTTCCTAGCGACGATAGATGCTTGTGTCTGGAGTTCAGCCTCCAATTTTCTAAGAAGCTCAATGGAGATTTGAATACCCATCTGAGATGAATATCGCGAAACCGCCGTGAGAGTTTGACGCCTCTGTTCTGTGGTCCACCTTTGAAGTGAGGTGGATCGAAGCGAGCGGTCTTCTCGTGCAAATGGCCCTTCGGCTGTTGCCAATTGGCTGTATGTAATTCCAAGAAGATCATTCCAGGCATTTGGAGACATGGCTCCATCCTGGTTTGCGCCTCGAGCGGCACCTCGCAGAACTGATTCACGAACAGAGGCGAGCAAGGCAGCTCTATTGGGCCTTACGGATGAAATGACATCGAGTTGTTCAGGATTCGAATTACCTAAGCCCAAGTCGCTCTTGAAATCAGCAAAGACCAAATGAGCCTTCTGCTGAATTTGATCGTTGATATTTGTATTTCGCTCGTCGAGATAATCCTTATGGCCATCCATCAACTTATCGATACATGAACGAGCCAATCTTTCAGCTGAGTAATCCACAAATCGATCTCGCCCAAGAGTTACTCTTCCAAAGCCGAGCGAAGCAAATGGAGGTGTGTCCTTATTTACAACTCCTAATCCAGAACGATCCGTTAGACCAAGTGCGCCAAGATTTGCGTCAAAATTTGCAACTGTATAACTTTGCAAACCGGATTGAACTCGCTCATCCGTCAGCCAAGTTGAGAGGCTTGCTGCAACTGCCTTATAAACCTCTGGCTGATTTGCAAAAGTCACTTGCGAGTTTCCACGGCCGATTACGTAGTTGAAACGTGGCCCAAAGTGGATCTTAGGGTCTGTCCCAAGATTTGGAATTTGGATACCAAACTTCTGATAAACAGCCTCAGAAGATCTAGAAAAATCTTTACTCCACATACCCGCCATAGACTCAGACATCGCGAAGAGTGCATTTGCTCCGAGTACATCTGTGTTGCCGACGCTCTCAAATACATCTGGTGCATAGAGAATCGAGTACATTCCGTTAATCCACGTTGTTCCTTTATTCGCATCCTTCACAGCTTCGGCAATATCCATGTACTGACCCGCACCTGAGCCACCAGCAATCGAAGAAACAATCAAGACTATTGGAGTCGGTGTTCCGACGGCGGCAGTCGCTCCGAGTGCCTTGCCTAGCGAATTCAGTTTCGCAATTGCATCACCAGTGGTCATTAAATCGGTAGATCGTGAAATTCGTTTTCTAATGTCATCTAGTCTTGAGAGAACTAATGCGCGACCAACAGCACGATATTTTCCGGCACCGATGGTTACATCAACCTTCACCTCTAAAGGCGATGGGAGATACCTTGCAATTTCTGCAGCGTATTTAGGATCTATTCCACTCATGATTTTCTTGTGCAAACCAATATAGTCTCCACCAGGTTGAGCTAGACCGAAGTAGTCAGATGGCGGAAGCATTGGGGCAGAAAATTCCGCACCATCTTGGTGGACGGGCGAGTCAATATGAAGGAACTGCCAGGCTTGTGGCCAGCCCCCACGCCAATCTTCCTGTGCTAAGCGCAATTCAAGGGCATGTCGCAATGCTCGAAGTGTCTTACCACCCGAGCCACCTACTCCAATAACTAAGAAAGGCTGCAACATTTTCTATTCTCCATTCGCTTGTTGGTAAAAATTATTAACTTTTTCCATTTTTAATTCGGTGGCGGCGGTAAAAATCCTGGTGGCGGAGTCCCAAAACTATCTGGAGCACCCGGAGGTGGTGGTGGAAGATCGCCAAGATCGGATCCACCTGCCCAAGGTTCGGCGGATGGCAGAGGCGATGTAGAGGCAAATTGTGTGATCACTTCAAATCGCTCCCAGATACCTGATGTCTTAACAACATCGAGGACACGGTCAACATATTGATCGGTGGTACTGAATCGATCTCGCTTGTAGATGACGAGCTCGCCTTCAAGGTATCCGCGCTCCTGTGCCTTCTTTACCTGAGACTCAGTGACTACCAGCGCCCAGAAATTACCTAGATCTGCTTGCGCAGGTGCAGTATCACCGGTTTGGAATCTCTTATTCAATCGAGAAGGATAAGGAACCATCGTGATAATTCGTCCACCTTGTTCAGGAGTGACTTCATGCCAAGGCTGGCCAAGAGGCAACCGTGAGATATGTGAGGTGAAGAGCAACTCTGGTTTGCGATCATCACGGTAGGCGCGTAGATCTTCATTCGCTCCCACTAATTCAAAGTCACTTGCCTCCACAACAAGTTGAGATCCATTTAGATCTGTGATTCCCTGATTTTGATCGAGGCGGACCTTATAAACCGCTCTCAGAATTCCGAAACCAATGATCAATTTTGCTGACTGCCAATTCAAGAAATAGAGAAGAGCTAGAGGCAGAAGAATGCTGAGGATGATGATTGCTAGTGACCACCAAATGTAGCCTGGTCGATTTAATGAGGTTGGCAATTGAATGGCCGCCGAGAAGGCAATGTCGTTATTTGCGTGGGCGTCGGACTTGAGCACTACAGGAATGGATGCCTGGACATCAGCATCGGCTCCCGTTGGATTGCTTACCGTCAACTTCACTGAAACTGTGTCTCCGCTAGCCAAAGATTTGCAGTTGTTCTGAAGTGGATCGGTGATCTTCCAGGTGTAACCGCTCTTGCGATTGACCGAGTCTCGCGTAATCACAATGCCCAAGTTCGCTTGCTCTTTGAAGCAGACCTGACCGCTTCCCTTCTTGGGACCAACAAGCTGAATGAGGCCGGTAGAGAGTGCGCCCTTCTTCTCCACGAGCTTAGACATTTTGACCGGAATCATGACAGTCGGATAATCACTTGGGACTTTTACGGTTAACCAAGAGGAGATACTGATAGGAAGTAGTGCTTGTCCTGATTTAGTGGTCAAGGTGAGCGAGGCTCGTAGTTCAAGACTTCCTTGATTCTCATCGGGCTTGAAATGTGTCTTGAATTTTCCATCATTTGTGATGGTGTCATTGATGACATTTTGAATAGATCCATCTGACTTCACCGCTTGCACCGTGAAGTGGTGAGATCCATAGAGACTCAGATCAACTGGGCCAGTTCCCTCCACAACGGTAACAGCTCCTGAAAGTTCGCCATCTTGACCGGCAGTGAGGGTCCCAGAATTAAGAGTGATGCCTAGGCCGCTAAAGAGAATGAGTCGGTTCGTAGGATTCGCGGATTGAGAATTGAAATTCCAACTTCCCACGATCGGGATATTTGGGCCAACTGTTATCTGAGAAACTCCATTTGTTGATTGAACATCGATCGTTGGCGAATGTGAGTCAAATTTGGTTCCGCTTGAATTGGTGAGCGTCCAACTACTCGAAGTCGTTAGGAGTCTAAATTTTCTAACACCAGGTTCGATTCTGAAATCCAATGGGTTTGTTCCAGGAATCTGGACCTGTGTTCCACCTTCAACACCCGAGGTCAGAATCAGGAATTGGAGGGCGAGAGCGATCGGATCTTGCGCAATGAGTAAGGCACCTGGTGAGTAGTTCGTTGGAATTGGCACGGTTCCACAGCTTCGCACTTCGCCCGATTCGGAGAACAGTGTCCCGGTGCCCTCGAGAAGTGGTCTCATGAGCTGCATTCCAGCGAGGTTTTGCCCATAGTAGGTGGGGTTTGATTTTGCGATTGCCGCCAAAGCGCCTTCGTTATTAAGCAGAACGCCTAGAACCGAGACATTTGAAGCGCGCAGGCTTTCCATTGTCGAATTACAAAGAGTTGCCGCGGCACGCGTAACTGCATTCGCATCCATCGTGCCAGCATTATTTTGTTCGTGGAGCCAGAGTCCGCCATCGGTTAACCAAATAAGGGCCTGGCATGCATCCCCTGATTGGCTCTGACTCTTCAAGGCTGCAGCTGCACCTTCAAGTCCCGCCTGCCAATTTGTATTTTGTTTTTGATTTCTCGGCCTAACATCTGCTGCCAAGCCAGCTGCTGCAGCGTCCGCTGTTTGCGGAGTTAATTGCGTCCACGATTTAACTGGATCAAATGCATCGCCAAAGAAACCATAGGCGTATTTGATATTGACGCCCTTGAAGCCTCCGAGCGCTCGCACGCTTGAAGCAAGAATATTGGCACGACTTTGATTTGGATCCGTCTGTTTGAGCGAATCAGATTCATCAACTAAGTAGTAGACATTCAAAGCCTTTTTAGTGTTGATACAACGTGTTAAGTCGGTGAAGGCACGAGTTCCGGTTGCGGATAGGTCATGATGCAGATCGGCTGCTCGGGCTGTGGAGGTGCCGACGAATGCGCATTGAATGGCGATCAAGAAGAGTGCAACTGCCGACGATACTTTTCTAGATATTTTCATTAGTGCGCCAAATATGCAGAGAAGTTGGAGGCGATGGTAAGCGCATGGGGAATCATGATGAGGTAGGCGATTAATACTTGAATACGCAAGATCTTTGAGAAATTCGCATTTGCGACAAACCATGGGTTTTTAGCAATGGATCTGCGCTGGTAGAGAAGGTCCATTCCGAGTGCGAGAGTCGCACCAAATGGTGTGAGGAGATATCCGATGAGCGCAATCCAAGTAGAACTTCCACCTACAGCACTCAAAATAATACTTATCACCAGAAAAAGGACACAGAGCAAAATAAAGTATGGCTTAGCGTGAGTTACTTCTTCTCTTCGCGAAAAGTTTGTAACGCCAAAGTCCTGAAAACCCGAGGGTGCTCCGGAAGGTGGAAGGAGGAACTCATTGGACGAACTTCCAGGCGGTGGTGGAGGAAGCGACACAGTGCTACCCCCTAACTTTTGGCCGATTTACAGTGCGAAACGTATCAACGTGCCAAGAGCCTGCCAAGATGCAGGGTTGCCCAGATGACCAAAATGACCACAAATGACTTGTGAGAGATTGCCATCTTCATTCGATTCCCGAGGTTTTGTGGATTTTCGCAGAGTTTTCTATTCGTGTGTGATGTGTAAAATAATGGCTCCGCGAGTGAGGTCTGCTAAGGCAGCTATTAAGTGAGGTAAGAAATGTCATCACAGTACGCATCGCCAATGGGGTCCAATGCTTCCGGCCAGTACGACTTTCCGATTGCAAGTAGAGGGCACCGTCTAGCGGGGTTCGCACTAGATCTCCTTCTTATGTCCGTCACTTGCTATTTGGGTTGGATTATCTGGGCAGCGATCGTCTGGGGACAGGGACAGACTCCTGCAAAGCAGATTCTAAAAATGCGTGTCTACGGATCTCGAACCAAGCGTCCTGCAACATGGGGGCATATGGCGATTCGCGATTTGCTGATTCCGATGGCCTACGGAATTCCAGGGTTCATTCTTGCTTTCCTCCTGACATATCTCTTCTCGGGGCCTTACTTCTTCAATAGCCTCTTTAATTCCTATGACTACGGCTACGCAAGCCCAATCAGCACTCTCACTTTTTACTTCTTTGTCTCTGCACCTGGGTTGATTGATACCTTGATGATCTTTAACGGCCCAACAAATATGCGCTTCCGTGATCGATGGGCGAAGACCGTTGTGCTCAATGTTGCAAATGGCAATCGCGGTCCTGCGATCTATGGCCAACCACAAGCCTACGGAGCACCAGCAAGCCCTTATGCGCCATCTACTCCACAAGGTAGCCCTGTTGCAAGTAACGATGCATGGACTGGCAATGAAGGCGAGAAGCCTTGGTGGTTCAACAATCCAGATGTGCAGGCAGCGCCTTCGCAGAATCCAGCACCAACTGGACAGGCGAATCAGAAGTTCTGTAGCTCGTGCGGAAATCCAAGTTCTGCAACATCAAAGTTCTGTACTGGCTGCGGAAAGTCTCTCTAACTACTTCTTCTTTGTTGGTGTTGGAGTAGGCGTAGCTGTTTTACAACCGCCTGTTACCTTAAGGCATGCCTGGGTTGCGCCGCCGGAAGTTGTCTGACCGCCGGATGATTGCCCGCTAATAACATAGATTGGTTTAGGCGTTGGTTTAGGCGTTGGTTTAGGCGTTGGAGTTGGAGTCTTAGTGCCAGTCGTCGTTGGCTTCTTGGTCGGCGTAGGTGTTGGTTTCGCTACTGGCGGTTTAGGGCCAATTACAAAGGAAGCTGTGGCCGGGCCCCATGGAAGGTGGGTGTCATCCCCATCTACCTGGAAACTCAAAGAGCATGTTCCTGCCGCCCGGAGAATGACGTCACCGGCGGAGTTCGGATCCATCTGGCAGACGCCCGGAGTCTGAGAAGTGATAAATGGCTGAATGCCCGAATCTGCCGATGCTCCTAGGCTCACATATCCCATATCAACAGTAATTCCCGTTGGTTCATTCCAACTAACATTCTGCTTCACCTTTGCAGCTTTGACATAAAGATTAACAACTTGCTGGACTGGATTGCGAGTCGAATCCCCTGGGGAATATAACAAGAGCGAACAAGTGCCAGAACTTAAAAGCGTCAGCGACGTCGCTGAGTTGACTTGGCAAACGCCGTTGTTCTGGGAAAGCGACAATTGGACGGCAAGGCCTGCGCTTGTAACCGGCGCAGAAAATGAGGGATTAGGGGAATCCATAGTCAAGGCTGGAAAGTTGTATTGAATCGTTTGATTTACTTTTGGAGCAATCACCGTGAAGGAGGTCGTGTAGTTCTTTGAATCCAAGTAGTCAGAGTTACCTACTGCAAAGAAGTTGAGAGAGCAGGTACCAGGCGTTAGCAAAGAAATATTGTTTGTATTTCCTACCGGTGCACATACGGCCGGAGTAGTCGTAGTAATTACATATGGCAATCCCGAACTCGTACTTGCTTGAACGTAGATTTGACGTGTTTCGAGTGTGACATCACTCTGTTGGTTAATCGTGATTGTTTGATCTCGCTTAGGAGGCTTCGGCACAGATCTCAAATCAAAGAAAGACGGAGTTTCTGGGAAACTCTTATAATCTCTCAAAGTAGTGCTGTTGTAGATATTGCTTTCAATATACATAGAAGCGAAAAAGTAGTCGGGCATTCCAGAACAAGATCGCAAGATGGAGAAATAAATTGCATTATTGTTGAGCCACGTCTTTGGAGAACAAGCTGCCAAGCTGACTGATGAGGAAGTCGAACCTTGGCTTACATCTTTAATGCTGTAAGCAATAGCCGGTTGTGAGGCGGTTCCTGAGTAGATAGTTGACGGTGCTTCCATAGTGATATTTCCAAGTGGAGTGCCGACCGTACTTCCAGAGTAAATCCTGAGGCGCATTAGTGGACTCCGACCATTAACTGACATGAATGAGTCTGGAGGAAGAGAGGAGTCGAAGTACCCAGCAAATGTAATTGTTGCCAAATCTGTAGGCTGGACAGAGACCGTCATGTATTGACCATTAAGAAGTTGATACAAGTCAGATGGAAGGGGCTTATTCTCGGCGGAATACGCAAGATAGCCACCAAAGGTGGTGTCCGCGTGCGAAGCGCTCGGCGCACCCACAAGAGTGAGAAGTAGGGAAGCTGCCAGGATTATTCGACCAATACTTTTCCTCGGAGCACGGAAGCCAGAAAAATGACTAATCACGTTGACCTTTCCCATACCCGAATGCCGATTCTCCCTTTAGTATACGCGTAACGAGCGAAAAGGACGGAAACTTGAACGACTCATCCTCCCAAAATCAGAGTTCTTCGCGTCAACCCAATTATGAGGATCTGCTCGGTGCGGCCTTAGAAAATAACCAGTCAAGAATTCGTTTTGAAGCTGAATCGGGCTCAAGGGCTGGGGTTGGCACGGCTATTGCGACCGCTTTACTAATAACCTCGGTGATCGCATCCATTGTTCTTGGAGTTCTGACGACTTCTTCATCTGGCTTCGCTGCCGCTAAATGGGACAGGTCGATTAACGTCGCAGTAACGATAACCGCGCCAATCTTTTCGCAAGCGACGAGTGATTCACTTTGCTCAAAGAACGAGACCTTCGGAAATCTCGCTGGCTCCGTTCTCACAATAGCGGATGCTTCTGGAGCAACGATTGGACGACAGAGCCTAGGGAGTGGGACGCTGAATCAAGTTGGTGGTTGTAATTACACTCTCGTCGTCACTCCTTCGACAAATTTTAACGGAGGACGGATCTACACATCAGTCGGTTTCTCAATTGGAACATCTAAAGCCGATCCGTTCGATGTAGGGACGACTCTTCCATTCCATCCACAGATCCTCCGCATAGAAGTTAGCCAGAAGTAACTAACAGTCTTCGCTACTCGCTAGGAAGCCAACGATCTAATTAGGGAAGTTGTACTCTCCTGAAGAACCGATTTCGAAGGCTACCTTTGTAGATCCCTGTGACGAAGAACCAAAAGAGAATGCGAGCGGTCCAGGGAAGACGTAGTACTTCCCTGGTGCAACGACTGGATTAAATGTTGTTCCTGCTGCTATTCCGTTGATGAAAATCGGTAGATTCTGATCTGTTGGATACTTCACCTGAAGAGTCGCCATTGGCCCTTTGACAGACCAGGTGAGGGAATGAATCACACCAAGTGCGGCTGATTTTGAGGATGAAGTTAAGTCGACCTTTATGGAAGTAGAACCATTTGCCGGCGTCAGCAAGGAAGAAGCGCTCGAGCTCCAGCCGCTCCACGAGACACTTCTCACCCAGCCGGTATGCGAGGCATCGGGCCACTGATTGAACTGGCTTGGCAAGAAAGCGGTGGTGCTCAATTTTGGCGTGAGAGTTGGAGAAGTGAAATATTGAAGATCATGAGTTGCAACCGCGCTGATATATTTTTCAATCTCATCATTAGGCGAAGAATTTGAATAAACAATTGTTTGTGTGACCATAAATAACGAAGCAACTACAGCAATGGCGCCAAAGCTGGTAACAAATCGGCCATGCTTGAGTAAGCGATCGTTGAGCTTCATTACCCAATTTGGTTCACGATCAGAAATTTCCGGAGTCGGAATTGGCGCAACAAACGGCTTTGGCTGGCCAGGTGCCGCTGGGGCTGGATAGACAGGTGCCTTTGGTGTTGTGGTTGTCGGAGTCGATCGCTCGATACCCAAAGCGACATTACGATGCGCACCGCACTCACCGCAGAAGAGACTTGTAAGTCCGAAGCCTTCGCTGCAAACCAAGCAGGTGAGAAGAGAGACCGACTCTTCAGATTCCTTAAATCCCATGAATAATCACCCTCCCCGTCTATCCTTCAAATCCACAGAGTTTGCAGACTCGGCCAGATTGGCCTGCACAACCGCAGTTTATGCAATCTTTTGCTGGTTGGTAATCAATCCCGTACATCAGTCCAGTCAGTTTTGGATCCTTCACATTCGCCTTTGCCGACTTCTTGGCAGGGCTTGAAGAAGAAGGGGTTGGCTTCTTGGGCTCTGGCTTTTGTGCAGCAACTTCCGGTGACTTGGCCCCATTCCATTCCTGGCCGCAAGTGGGGCAGTGGTGCTCGAGCACTGTGCCGCATTGGCTACAGAACTTTGCATCTGGAACATCTACATAACCATGCTGAAGACAAATGCCGCTCACTTTAGATCACCACTCTTTCCATCTTTGCCATAGTAATCATGGTTTCGCTGGGGTTGGAGTTGTAGTTGGAGTAGGCGTGGCGACCGGAGGGGTGTTTGGTATTGTCACTGGTGGGGTGCTTGGTGGACTGACTGGAGTTCCCTTTGGCGCGCTATATGACTTCCACTTTGTGCCGTCACATTTTAGAGTTGGGTTCACGACTGGGAATGTGTGGTTCTTCTCATCCATTGTGCACGAATCATTGGCCGCGAGGGAATTACCGGTCGCTGTTGGAGTTTGCGATACCGAACTTTGAGGTTTTACACTCTTCCTCACGCCGGTTGGCTTCTTCGTTTTGCTACTAGTTGCTGATGGCTCAACTACAGGCACTTTCACAATCTTTGTTGGCGACTCTTTAGGAGCTGGAGTCACCGCGGCCGTCGTAGGAGCTTTACTCACTTTCGACGTCGTAGCCTTCTTCGAAGCTGTTTTCTTAGTTGCCTTTACAGATGTGTCACACAGGACCTTGCTGTTTCCTTCGCCCAGTGGGCTCAGGGTAGCTAACTGAGTTTGCAGATTCTGAACGGTTTTGCAGAGCTGCTGCACTAACACTGCATCATTGTGATGAGTCAAGGTTGTGTAACCCGCTCCGGCACCAAATGAGAGGAGTGAGAAGATCGCAGCCCAGAGAACTGAACGGCCTGAGCCGCCCTTCTTCTTCTCTTTAATACCCATTACCGTACCAACATTTGCATCGCCATCTGTTGCGCTCTGACCAAGGCGTGGACGAATGGTGTCACGATCACGACCATACTTCATAATGTTTCCTTGGCTGGAGAAGAACCAGCCGCGTTGGCCTCTAATTGGGTCTACAACGATCGTTATTTGTCCATCATTCTTAAAGAAATTCTGTTGAATAAATTGATCATGCTCCGATAGGAAGACTCCGTGATTCGGGTGAGAGTGGAACCATCCGATAAGGGTGACCTTTGGTTGGATCGCACTCTGCTTGGCATAGAGGTCATTCCAGGTTTCTGGAGTAAAGGTAAGTTGAGTTGAGGTCGCCTGTGTGTGCTTTGCAGCAATGACGTGTGTGACGGTCGTCTTTCCAGGTTCGATATGGCCGAGAAGGAATCCGCCGACCTCATTTTGGCGATCGGTAAAGCAGATATTCTCAATTTCTTTCATTAACTCTTCTGTACAGGCAAGGTTAAATTTCACGTCAGACATGGTTCTCCTTGTTGATTCGAATTGAGAGGGTCTCCCCAGCGGCATCTTCAATCTCGGCAAAGAAGCTCTGTGGCCAAAAATCTTCGGTGATGGCGAGTTTCATACATTCGTCGGTTGTCGCAAACCTGGAATAGACATCTATATTGAGCTCGGCCTCACAGGATGAACACTTTCCTTGCCTCTTCATGAGATCGGCATAACCCAGTTTAGGTTCGGTTCGACATTCCAAGCAGCCTGATATCAGGATGACCTCATCAGGGAAGGAGAGAACTTCTCCTTCTGTTCCATGCAAAGTAGAAGTCCAGTCACCTTTAAGAGTTAGAACGTGATCGACTTTAAAGGTCTCTGAATGACAAGGACAATCCTCACTCAGATCAAAGTTAGTAGTAAAAGTAGTCATACTCTCGCCAAACATTGACCACATCTTTCCTTCAAGTGCATAGAAATCCTTGTGATGCACCAAGTACTTGACCGCCTCCTGTGCCTGGATTCCAGCGATAATCGATGAGGTTGTGGCATTGGTTGGAACATGCCCAGAGAGGATTTCATCCAAACCTAATAAGGTGCAGGACTTGCGGTGATTGATGGCAATCCAATCAGAATCGTTCAATGTGCAGGCATAACACGGTCCCCCAGGAACAAAGGTCTGTACTTTTCCTTGGAGTCCTTCAATTGCTGCGTCAATCCATACGAGACCTGCGCGTTGTGCAGCTGCGCCAATCCAAATTCGTGCCTCACGATTATCAAGGCCTGCTACCAATAGATCGAAATCACTCAAAAAGGCGTCGCCTAAGGTTTGAATGGAGCAGGTCAAAGGATGTATCTCTACATCAGGATTTAATTGCATTGCACGCTCTGCAACGATCTCAGACTTAAACCGACCTTCATCTCCCATTCTAAAGAAGACGCCACGAGAGAGATTGGAATGTTCGATCGAGTCCATGTCGACCAAGGTGATATGGCCGACGCCGATCAAAGTCAGGTTTTTGACGATTTCATTTCCAAGCGCTCCTGCGCCTACAACTAGAACTCTCGATTTCGATAGCTTTGATTGATCCCACCATGTAATGAGATCTGTTCGAGCATATTTACTCTCTACGAGGGAGATTTTTTCCATTGATTATCCGGCGATGATCTGAGGCATGATCCGCAAGGTATCGCCATTGTGAACATTGGCGTTTGCAAGTGTGGTGTCATCCTTGATCAGGCGATTGCTCTGCTGGTGGTGGAATTGGTACGACATAACGTTGCCATCTGGGCCATGAAGTGGGAGCCCGAGTTTTGTTACCAATACCGATGTGATCTTAAGGACTGTCTCATTTTCTGGAACAGTTACCTCGATGATCTTGGCATCACCAGGTGTGGCCACGAAGATTTGAAGCATTGGAAATCCTTTCACTCATTGATATGACTTGGGTAAAACAGTTTTAAGAAATACCAGCAACCACTTCTGCGCCTGCCTTGCGCTCTCTAAATCTCACGATTGTCTCGCCTATCTGGATTTCAGCACCGTTGCTAATCATCGTAAAGACGGTCTCAGTTCCATCTACCAGGGCCGGCTTAGACTCATCGATACACTCAAAATACATCCGTGAGTAACGGGTGAAGATTCGAGCGTGAATAGGGAGAATCCCATCATCTCGAGTGAGTGTGATTTCAGCGCTTGCGGAGGATCCAAGCGTTACCTCAGGCTTATAGAGAATGTATTGCTTGCCTTCTCGGCCACCCTTAACAATTTCAATCCATTGCATCTTTGCGACCTGTTCGAGCAACCCCATGGAGAGGCCAACTAATAGACCCATAAATGCAAAGCCAAAGATCTGACTGATCCATTGAAGATTATTTGGGAAAAAATCTGTCAGCAATCCACCAAAGAAACCGCCAAGGACTCCACCACCAACGGATAAGAGTGTGCGTTTGAGAGATCGTGATGCGACTCCAACGGTGAGACCCGCTGCAATTCCAAGAACTGCCCAACATAATGCGCGGGCAAAGTGGCTGTGGTTTGCCAGCCAAGATGCAGCCGCTTCTGTTGAGGTACCAGATGATGTAAGAAAATTCTCTTGCCTAATGAGTCCGCTGATTGCATTGAGAAAAATCAGTTCTGCAATCGAACCGAGCACAACTCCAAAGTAAATAGAGATAGGAAAAGCAATTTCAAAAGCCAATCGAATCTTCTCGCCTGATCGGGTGGTGAGCGCTTCGGCGACGGTTACTGTGAGGCCGATTCCTAATGCTAAGAAAATACAGCTGAATAGGCTCTGGTTGAAGTCGCTTGTATTTGCTCCAACTGTCGCTTCATAAAGTTGGTCAAGTAAAAACGCAACAATTCCACCAACTAGCCCGGAGGCTGATAAATAGAAGGTTGCCGCTGCACCGGACGATAGTTTTGAAGGCTTGGTTTGAGCTCCGACCGAGGCTCTTTTGCTCTGTTCCTCAGACTCTTTCATACGTCTTGCTTGCGCAAGGTTCTCGGTCGAGTTGAGTTCGGAACCAGTGATTACGACTGAATCAATATTCGGAGACATATCACTAGCCTCGCTTTCCACTGTGAGCGAGCGGCAACTCATGTTTATGAGCCTCACTCCAGCGAACAGCTTCGGCGTTGAGCGGGTCATGTACATTGAACTTACGCCACTGCAGCAAGTCTGAAATCTCGAGGACTAGATCTACGAGCTTGATGGCAGGAGACCACTCATCAGTAAGACAAATCTTGTTTGCATTAAAGTTGGGGTGAAAGACAACATCGCCTGCGACAGTTCGAGCGACTGGCGCTACTTTTGGATAGATCGCCGGAAGAGAGATCTCAACAACAGTCTGTGTCACGATCCGCGGAACGTTCTGGCTTGTCAGGCGAAGAGACGGCACCCGATAGACAATCATGTACTTGCTGTAAGGGGCGGGACCTACACCTTGGATATCGATATCTGGATCATTCGCAAAGTAAGTCTTTAGATCCGCGTAGTCACTCTCAAGTCGATTGCGATTTCCTTTACTCGCTTTCGCCTTTTCTTCATCCGCCATCTCTTTACCCTCCCTGCTTTGGGAAACTCTTGCATCCGGTCTGAACGCAACCGCCAAAATCTTCCCAACACTCTCTGTGATGAAGACTTAAACAAGATTCGCACCTAGGGCTCCGCAGGCCATCAAGCTTTCCGTAGCAATAGGAGCATTGACCAGAAGCAATCTCGGCCATGGGTCTAGGTCCTACCTCTCTGAGAGCTCAATGTAGAACTTCACTACGACGTTGAAACCGAGCACAAGCCCGATTCCACTCCTGCATATTAGTTAATTTGAGCTTGCGTTGAGCGCAGAAAGGATGCCAACATAAAGGAAAATATAGAAAACAGTCCCCAAGATGCCGAGGATTAGGCCGGCGATCGCAAGACCCTTACCGCCTTGGCGACTATCTTTGCTGATCTGACTTAATCCGATAGCACTAAAAATAACGCCAAGCGGGGAGATAAAGAAGGATAGAACAAAGCCAGCGATTGCCATGCCATTAGTTTTTTTAGGGGCCATGAAGTTTGGGTCTTGCTGATATGTCATGAGGTTACCTTTCCGAATAGGTTAAATATCTACTCTCACGATACACAAGCCAATCAGATTAGGTAAGACATTGCCATGGTTTCTTAGGTTTCGCAGAGGGTGACTAGTCATGGGAGGCCCCTTGGCTTGAGAGGCCCGACAGCCAGCGGCTTTATGGCCAGTGTTGTCGCTTATCGCCCGAAGGTACCGGTGGTCAAATCACAATAATTCGGGGCGACCACCATCGATTTTTCCTAGCGCGTAAAGCAGATCCATCCAAAGTTAACTTTGATAGATAACTAGCTGCCTATTTTCGCCAGCCACATGGCGCGGATTGAAGCGAACTTATCTGCGGCGGCCTTTACTGCTGCGTCGTACTCTGTCTGCGCTGCTGCGATAGCTGCATCCGCTTGTGCTTTGAGCGCAGCCTTCGCTGCGGCTACATCGGCTGCTGCCTTGGCGTCAGCGGCGGCTTTTGCTGCGGCGGCGTCAGCGGCGGCCTTGGCATCAGCGGCGGCCTTGGCATCAGCGGCGGCCTTGGCATCAGCGTCGGCTGCGGCCTTAGCTGCGGCGGCGTCAGCAGCTGCCGTTGATGTTGGCGTTGCTATTGGCGTGTAGGCGAGCGCTCCATCAATATTAATTAACTTAGTGAAGGTGCCTTGGCGACCAATTGTTGATTTTGCTGTCGCTTTAAACGCATCTAAGAGCTGGCTATATGTGAGGTTCGGCTTCGCACTCTTGAGTTTCAACCATTGAGCGGCAGCAACCTGAATGGCAGAAGATGAGCCAGCGATATTCTTCATAATATTTCCG
>Ga0304729_1000711_pt1 | contig 23346 bp, 32 predicted proteins | sample C_131016_MF_Meta_FD_190475 | JGI IMG/M metagenome (GOLD analysis project Ga0304729, IMG submission 190475) | Freshwater microbial communities from Lake Croche, Canada to study carbon cycling - C_131016_MF_MetaG (v2) (version 2) | ecosystem: Environmental > Aquatic > Freshwater > Lake | place... | reverse complement strand
GGAAAACTTTCGATTTGTCTAGTTAAGTGCCTAATTTTTGAAATTGCAAATCGAAAGGCCTAATTTGGCATGATTTGTGCAAAACGTTACAAAAGTGACTAAATTTGAGCTGATTATTTCTTGAAAAAAGATCAACGAAAACTTGACCTGACACCTGAACTTAGCGTAAGTTTAATAAGTTGCTCGGCTTAGGGTTCACCGAGTGCTATAGATTTTTTCTGACGAGAACTCACCAAATTTTCTGGAGTAATAAATGACTAAGCGCACTTTCCAACCAAACAACAGGCGCCGTTCAAAGACTCATGGTTTCCGTATTCGTATGAAGACCAGAGCCGGACGTGCAATCCTTGGTGCCCGTCGCCGTAAGGGCCGTAGCGAGCTTTCAGCTTAATCAAGCCTTGCTTGCTCGCGAGAACAGGCTTCGATCCGCTGACGATTTTCGCAACACTATGAAGCTCGGTCGTAAAGCCGTAACAGACCACATGGTCGTGTATTTAAATAATCTCAATAACCAAGACCCATTCAAATTGGGTCTAGTTGTTGGCAAAACCGCAGGTAATGCAGTTCAGAGAAACTTGGTGAAACGAAGAATGAGAGCGGCTATTCAAAAGCGCCTTGAAATCTTTGGTTCCGGCGAGGCACTGGTCCTAAGGGCTCTACCAGGACTGGTTGATCTAAGTTGGGAAGATTTTTGTGCCGAGCTGGATTCAAACATTACCCGCGTAAAAAGAACCGTGAATTAGTTAATAAGGTTAACGAATATGAAGATTGCGCTATTGAATGTTTGGGTCTTCCCACGCAATCTTCCTATTGCATTTGTCTTGTTTTGGAGAAAATATATTTCACCAATTTACGGCGACGTATGCCGTTATCACCCAACCTGTTCGGCTTACGGTCTAGGCTCATTACAGCAGCAAGGAGTTGTGTTGGGATCTGGCTTGACTCTTTGGCGCATCTTGAGATGCAACCCTTGGAGTAAAGGCGGCATGGACGCAGTTATCGAAGGCCCAAAGTGGTTGACGGTAACAAACAGAGGTTTTGTACTAGTAAAGCGTCATAACGACGCTAAAAAAGAAGGAAAATAATGGACATTATCGCATCAGTGCTTTGGCCCTTTAAGTGGATTTTGGAAGCAATTTTGGTCAGCTTCCACGCATTATTCGGTGTTTTGGGGTTAGACCCAAACTCCGGAGGCACCTGGGTAGCCTCAATCGTTGGACTGGTTTTGGTGGTTAGAGCCGCTCTAATTCCTTTATTTGTGAAGCAAATCAAGTCACAAAGAGCCATGTATGTATTGCAACCAGAACTGCAGAAGATCCAGAAGAAATACAAAGGCAAGACCGATCGTGACTCTAGAGAGCGCCTTGCTAAAGAGCAGATGGAACTCTATAAGAAGCACGGCTCAAGCCCTTTTGCCTCTTGTTTGCCATTGGTGGCACAAATGCCAGTTTTCTTCTCGCTATTCTCAACCCTCCAGGAGGCCCAGGCATCGAAGCCAGGTGTTGGCTTGTTGAGCCAGAAATTGGCAAGTAGCTTCGCTCACGCCGATTTCCTGGGAGCAAAGCTTTCCGAGACATTTCTAAGCGGAAGCACCCCAATCAAGGTTCTAGCCGGCATCATGATTGTTTTGATGAGCGCGTCGCAGTTCATCACCCAGAAGCAAATCATGGCTAAGAACCAGAACCTGTCGACTTCAAATTCACAGTTTGCTCAAACACAGAAGATCATGCTTTATGTGTTCCCAGTTATCTTCTTAATTTCCGGTATTTCCTTCCCGTTAGGTGTATTGCTTTACTGGTTGGTATCAAACTTCTGGACCATGGGACAGCAGTACTTCGTTATCCGAAGAATGCCAACCCCAGGTTCAATAGCCCATCAGGAGAGAGAAGCCAGACTGATCCGCAAAGGCAAAGCTGTTGAAGCAGAGGCAGTAATTGTTGAAGAAGAAACCCCAGACCAAACCCAACGCGTGCAGCCAGTGTCTAAGGCTCGCGCCAAGAAGAAGCCAAAAGGTGGCAAGTAATTATGTCAAGTGAAATCGAAGAACAAGGCAACACCGAAGAACAGATCAACACAGAAGAAGTAGTTGAGTCCAAAGAGCCAGCAACCGTAAAGGACCTAGAAGAAGAAGGCGAAGTTGCAGCCGACTACCTCGAGGAGCTTTTAGACATCTTTGACCTAGATGGCGACATCAGTATTGACGTTAGACAAGGCCGTGCTTACCTAGAAGTCACTGCTGAAGAGGGCAGCAACATTCGCCTAATCTCAGATCCTGAGACCGTTGAAGCGCTCCAAGAGCTGACCAGAATTGCTGTCCAGACCAAAACCCAGAGCTTCAGCAGGTTGATTATCGACATTGCCGGATCTCGTCAAGCCAAGGTCGACTCGCTTACCAAAATCGTGAACAAGATCATCGAGAAGGTAAAGGCAACAAATGCCCCTGTGGCGATGAAACCTATGTCTTCTTATGAACGCAAAATAGCTCATGACTTGATCGGCGAAGCTGGATTAATTTCCGAGTCTGAGGGCGAAGGAAAAGATCGCCACATCGTAGCTAAACCAGCTTCATAGTTTCACGTGAAACATTCAGCCAGGGCGAAAGTCCCGGCTTTTTGTTTCAGCAAACATGGTTAGATTTACTCATGCCCGAAATTCAATTTGAACCAGAACAAGTGCCCCCAGAGGCACTTAAAGTGTTCGGCTCCGGTCTGAAACTGGCACAACAATATGCCGACCTTTTAGTCCGAGACGGAGATCTCCTTGGCCTAATTGGACCAAGGGAATTACCCAAACTCTGGTCCCGGCATATCCTAAATTCAGCCGTAGTCGCTGAGCTGGTGGGGCCAGGACAGAGTGTCGCCGACGTTGGTTCAGGAGCCGGATTGCCCGGTATCCCAATGGCAATTCTGTGCCCCGACGCCCAGTTCACACTTATAGAACCCATGGAACGCAGGGCCAACTGGTTGGCTCAAACCGTGGTTCCAAGCCTTGGCTTGGCCAATGTAAAAGTGCTAAGAGCCAGGGCCGAAGAGGCACCCATCAAATCCTTTGATGTAGTCACAGCCAGGGCTGTTTCGGCACTACCCCAGCTAATCCGAATGCTAGTTCCGCTAACCAAACAAGGCGGGGAAGTTCTCGCTTTGAAAGGTTCTAAGGCTGCAGACGAAATTGAGGATTCTAAGAGTCTTGCAAAGAAATTCAAAATCAATGGTTTTGAAATCATAACAATAGGTCAGGATTTGTTAGCTGAGCCGACTACCGTAGTTCGAATTACGCTACTCTAGAAATCTAGTTCATGGAGATCAATAGATGACTAACGAGCACCCAAACACAACGCAAAGCGTTTTAGCCGAAGAAACGGCTACAACTAAAGCGACTGTTGTCAGGGGTCTTGGCTACCCTAATGGACGTGAAGAACAAAGCCCTGAGCCAACCGGCTGGCAACCAAACCAAACTGAAGTCACCGCAATCGAGAATAAGGTTTCACGTGAAACAATCTGACAACCCTCTTTCTTTAGGTGGATTCCAGGGTTCTCCCCTTGCCACGGAACTTAGCGAAAACACTCGTCGTCTAGCAGCAATAAATGCCGCCACCATAGACCGTCCAGCCGAGACGCGTATCTTCACTGTTGCCAACCAAAAAGGCGGCGTCGGCAAGACAACAACCGCTGTTAACCTTGCAGTAGCGCTTGCCGAAAAGGGCATGAATGTTTTGGTTATAGACCTGGACCCACAGGGAAACGCTTCAACAGCTTTAGGCATAGATCACCATGCCGTGCAGGGCTCAATTTACGATGTCCTGGTTGGCAACGTTCTCCTTGCCGACGTTATGCAACAAAGCCCAGAATCGGTGAACCTGAAATGCGTACCTGCCACTCTTATGCTGGCTGGCGCAGAAATGGCCCTCTATCCCCTGTCTGATCGTGAATATCGACTCAAAAACGCTATCCAGCACTACATTCAGGGCACTTCAGAGAAACCCGACTACATTTTTATAGACTGCCCACCTAGCCTTGGCCAGCTGACTGTAAACGCGTTAACGGCAGCCACGGAGGTCCTAATACCAATACAGTGCGAGTACTACGCACTTGAGGGGCTCAGCCAACTGAAGGTCAGCATCGACATGATTAAAGGCCAATCTAACCCTGGCCTAGCTCTTTCAACCATTTTGTTGACTATGTTCAATTCGCGAACTCGCCTCAACATCGCTGTGGTTGAAGATGTAAGGGCTCACTTCCCTAACCAAACTTTGAAAACAATAATTCCACGTCAAATCGGCGTTGCAGAGGCGCCTGGCTATGGAAAAACAGTTATAAATTACGATAGAAACTCAAATGGATCCATTTCCTATATGGAGGCGGCCATCGAAATAGCAAATAAGGGAGTCCAACATGGCTGAGAAAAAAGGCGGATTAGGTAGGGGTATTGGGGCTTTGATTCCCGGTGCAGCAACCAATGAGCGCATGGAACGCCCAGCTGACGGTAACCCAATCAGCGTATTCTTTGGCGGATCCACTAACGCTCCTGCTAACTTGGTTCCAGTCCCAGGCGCTACTTTTGGTTTTCTAAACCTTGATGACATAACTCCAAATGCTAAACAACCACGTACCAATTTTGAGCCAGCAGCTTTTGCTGAACTTGTTGGAAGCATTAGAGAATTCGGCGTTCTCCAGCCGGTGTCAGTTCGTTCACTTGGTAAACAGAATGGCGTTGACAAATACGAGTTGATCATGGGTGAGCGACGGTTACGTGCCAGCAAGGAAGCCGGACTAACCCAAATTCCAGCCGTCATTCGTGAAACCGGCGACGAGGACATGCTTCGTGACGCACTTCTTGAGAACCTTCACCGCAGTGATCTAAATCCCATTGAAGAAGCTAGCGCCTACCAGCAGCTTCTTGAAGAATATGGCTGCACTCAGGATCAACTTGCCGAGAAACTTTCCCGTTCGCGTCCGCAAATCACCAACACCATTCGCCTTCTAAAGCTTCCTACGAACCTACAAGCCAAACTTGCGGCGGGAGTTCTTAGTGCAGGCCATGCCAGAGCTATTTTGTCGGTTGAAGACCCGGCTCGAATGAATGAGATTGCAGAACAAATCATCAATCGTGGATTATCTGTTCGAGCAGCCGAAGAATTAACCAAAGAACGTACCAAGAAGGCTAAAGTCAAGATCGGTACTCGCCAGGATGCGATGAAATCATTGGCTGAGAAGCTAGCGGACAAGCTAAACACTTCAGTTCGGATCAAATTGGGGCTCAAGAAGGGCACAATCGAAATCGACTTCGCCAGCGTGGATGATCTAAACCGGATTCTCAAAGAATTAGGCCAAGATAGTAAGTATTAAGGCCTGTGGATAACTATCCACAACACTTAAGGGCGTTTTCCACAGCCAAACTTACTGGCTGTGGAAAACTATTTAAGCTTTTATTTCGCGATGAAGTCTTTTAGGTCCTCTAGCAACGCTGGCTTTGGCTTGGCACCAATGATTGTCTTTACCACTTCAGCGTTCTGGAACACATACATAGCTGGAATGCCAGTGATTCCATACTGTTGAGCCAATTCAGGCTCTTCGTCTACGTTAACTTTTACAACAGTGATCTTGTCAGAGTGCTCTGAAGCAATCTCATCAAGAATTGGGGACACCATGCGACACGGACCGCACCATTCTGCCCAGAAATCTACAACTACCGGCTTGTCTGATGACAACACGTCGGTTTGGAACGAACTGGTTGTTACATTTTTGGCTGACATCTTCTTCTCCTTTTTCGAATATATCTATTTTACATCTTGCAAGTAGTGCTCTGCATCGAGAGCAGCAACACAACCCGAGCCAGCGGCGGTAATAGCTTGGCGATAAGTTGGATCGATAACATCTCCGGCGGCGAAAACACCCGGGATGTTGGTTTTGGATGAACGACCCTCAACTTTAATGAAACGTTCTGGAGTTAGTTCTACCTGGTTTTCAATTAACCAAACTCTAGGGTCATTACCAATAGCGATAAACAGGCCATCCAGCTCAAGATCTTTTTCAGAACCATCAACGGTATTACGCATTTTGATGCCGCTAAGTCTTTTATCGCCCAGCAGTTCTGCTACTTCTGTGTTCCAAATAACTTCGATCTTTGGATTAGCCATTGCACGGTCCTGCATGATCTTCGAAGCTTTGAAACTTGCTCTTCTGTGAATCAAATAAACCTTGCTTGCGAATCTGGTTAGGAACAGAGCCTCTTCCATTGCAGAGTCACCACCACCGATAACAGCAATTGTTTTTTCGCGGAAGAAGAACCCATCGCAGGTTGCGCACCAAGAGACACCGTAACCGCTGAATTCTTTTTCCTTAGGAAGACCAAGTTCACGATAAGCAGCGCCGGTTGCCAAGATAACTGTTTTTGCCTCGAAGGTTTCTCCGCCACCTGTCTTAACAATCTTTATGTCTCCCTTTAGAGAAACTTCAATAACATCATCTAGAAGAACTTCAGTTCCAAAGCGTTCGGCCTGCTCTTGGAAGGCCGCCATAAGCTCAGGACCTTGAAGACCGTTGGGGAAGCCAGGATAGTTTTCAACCTCCGTGGTCTTCATCAATTCACCACCCGGTTCAACCGATGATGCAATCAGTAGCGGGTTCATACCAGCACGAGCTGTGTATATTCCAGCTGTGAAACCAGCTGGACCGGATCCTATGATGATGACTTCGCGCAAAATAACTCCAGAGTTGGAAAGAAACACTAAGGCTAATATAGCCCTTAATATTTAACGACCGAACAGGCGCATCAGCGGTTTAGTAAGTAGTTCAATTTCCTTGACTTTCAACACTCTCAAGATGGCGATATAGACCAAGGCCATCACGCCACCAATGATTGCGCATGTTGTTGCAGCAGCAACAATGTTCAATACTGGGAAGGCACCAGGATTGGCTCCTCCCATGCCTTGCAAAATACTGAACCCAACTAGACCTGCGATAACTGCAGCCAAAGCGAATTTTGCTGTTGCGAAAGTTAACTTCGCATGACCAAGCGAACCGAATCTGCGTTTAAACATTATGGATGCTAGAACCGCTTGAACCATAACAGTTCCACTGGTAACAAGAGATAGCGAAACTACAATCCAAATGTGTTCAACATAAACTGCGACCAGTAATGAACCGATGATGTTTAGAACTGTTTGCGCAGTGGTGAAAAGAAAAGGTGTTCGAGTGTCTTCGAGCGAATAGAAAGCTCTTTGAATCATGAATACATAACTAAATGGGAGCAGGCCTATAACCATTGCGATTACAACATTACCCAGAGCTATTGCTGCTGGAATTTGACCAACAAAAACACGCGAGATGGGATATGCCAAAACGATTAAACCTGATGTCGCTAGAACGCTAATCATGGCAATGGTTCTTAGCCCGTCTGAAAGATCATTCTTTAATGCGTCAAAATTACGCTCCATGGCGTGAGTAGACATTCGAGTGAAATAGGCGGTTGCTATTGAAACAGTTGCTACCGAATGGGGGAGCATAAAGATAAGCCAAGCGATACTCATAGCAGCCACTGATGCGATGGCTATATTCCCAGAGGTAAATATTTCACGTCCACCGATAGCCTTTGAGGCAACGGCGGTTTGCACGATTCCACCTATTTGAGTAATCAACAGCATTCCCAAAGTCCAGGAAGCTGTTCGCATTGCCGGAGCCAAGCCAACTCCTCGCCAACCAAAGTTGAGGTGGAAGGTAAGCCCCATTTTGCGCCAAAAAACAAAAAGAATTAACGCTTGAGCGGCAACCCCCATGGTTGCGGTTCCAGCTAACAACGAGATCTGAGCGGCACCCCAATTCTCAATCGACCTAGCTCCAGTGGGATCATAACCAAATTGCCAAATGAAAGCCAGCATTCCAATAATTGAAACAATATTGTTTAGGACCGGAGCCCACATATAAGGGCCAAACTTGCTTCGAGCATTTAACACTTCACCAAGCAGTGTGTATAGGCCATAAAAGAAAAGCTGCGGAAGACACCAATAAGCAAATGCCGTAGCTAGAGCCAGCTGGCTTGTGCTCCAACTGTTTGTATACAGTTCAACTAAAACCGGAGCAGCAATGGTGGTCAGCACAGTGACCCCACCGAAAATAACTATCGCTAAGGTAAGGAGTCGATCGATGTACCCTTTGCCGCCATCGGCGTGAGATCTAGCTCTAACAATCTGTGGAACTAAAACAGCATTCAGAACACCGCCGACGATGATTGCATAAACGTTGTTGGGCAACTGGTTGGCAACACCAAAAGCATCTGCGGCGTTAGTTGTAACACCGATGGTTGCCGCTAACAAGATTGCTCTAATGATTCCTAGAGTTCTAGAGAAAACAGTTCCGGTGGCCATGATTAGGGAAGATCTAAGTATGCTCATGTACTAGCTCCCGTCTTGCTCCTTCTAAACATACGATAGCCACCCAAACCAACCAAGACAGCTATTAGAAGACCAAACCCAACGAGAACAAATAATTCAACATCTGGGTTAGCGGTAATAGTTAAATTCGTATTATTACTTATCCGAATGTCTGTGAAAGTAGTTACCCAAACCTTTAGTTTGAATTTTCCGCTTGAGATAACTTCGATTGGCAGCAACGCGTCTTTTCTCGAGTGAGCCGGAATTGTTAGCGAAACATAGTTTTTTACGGTGACAGCAGGATCAACTGAATGAGCATGGACCCTAACCCTAATTGCTCGGCCGTAGTTGTTTTGAATCGAAACTGGAACTTTCGAATCACGAGAGACCATGTTTATGTCTGAACCTTTAACAACATAAACCTGCGCTGGCGGTAAGCCGGCTTGGGCGGAAGAAGCGGAAACTGGAATTAAAAATAGTGTCGCTAGTAACAGACGTAAAATGTTAGTCATTTTTGGCAGCCCACTCTTGAACCACTAACGCTAAGCGGCGCTCATTTTCGTGAGTTAACTCATCGGCTAAAAGCTCTAAAGGTATCCAACGGATATCAACAGCCTCATGATCAGGATCATTTTCAATGGTCAGGGTGCCACCGGTCTGTTCCATCAGAAAGTGGTGAACAGTTTTACTAATTACTGCCGAGGGGGTTGAGAACTCGTAGTGAATTGAACCCAACTCTTGAATAATCTTGACTTCTAAACCGGTTTCTTCCAAAACTTCACGCAGGGCAGCTTGCTCAATAGTTTCATTGCCTTCAGGGTGACCTTTTGGAACACACCAGTCAATTCGGCCACCACGATTGCGGCGCCCAATGACAGCAACACGAGGAGAGCCCTCAGCAGCAAGAACAAATCCCCCAGCTGAAGTCTCCTCGACGCGTGGTTTTGGCCGAGAGTTCATAGATTCAAGCCTAACGCTGACCAATTCACAGGCATACTTAAATTCATGCGAACCGTGGCAGAGGCTTTAGCCAATCTTCAAAGGACCAGTGAGAGTCCTATCTTTGGCAAACTCGGCGAGCTTTTCCATGCCAAAGGCTACGAATTAGCTTTGGTGGGTGGACCAGTCCGGGATGCTTTTTTAGGGCGGGTTACCAATGATCTTGATTTCACAAGCTCAGCCAAACCAGACCAAATAGTCGCAGTTCTGAAAGGCAATGTTGATGCCATCTGGGAGATAGGCAAAGAGTTTGGAACTATTGGTGCTCGTATCGGTGACACCCACATTGAGATAACCACCTATCGAGCAGAGAACTATGACCCGGAATCAAGAAAGCCGGTTGTCTCTTTCGGCATGGACATCAACGATGACCTGTTTCGCAGAGATTTCACTATTAACGCGATGGCTTTACGCTTACCGGAAGGCGTTTTTGTTGATCCATTTAATGGTCTTCAAGACCTTTTAGACGGAGTAATCAGAACACCTGGTAAACCAGAGGATAGTTTCAGCGATGATCCTTTACGAATCATGCGCGCTGCTAGATTTGCCTCTCAACTGGGGTTCTTAATTGAAGAGGAAACTTTTACAGCCATGAAGTCGATGGCTTCTCGGATAGAGATTGTTTCTGCTGAACGGGTTCAAGTTGAACTAGCCAAGCTATTGCTGGGAGCTCAACCGAGAGAAGGCATTGAAGCCCTTATAGATTCAGGACTTGCAGACATAATCTTCCCTGAGCTACCTGCACTAAAACTTGAGGTCGATGAGCATCACCATCATAAGGATGTTTATCAACACACACTTATTGTTCTAGAGCAAGCAATCAGCTACGAAAAGCAGTATGGGCTCGAGCAAGATCTGGTGTTAAGGTTAGCCGCGCTAATGCACGATATTGGAAAACCAAACACTAGAAAACTAGAGTCCGGCGGGGGAGTTACCTTCTATCATCACGATGTTGTTGGTGCAAAGCTAGCAAAAGCCAGGTTGCGTGAACTTCGTTTCGATAATGACACCATCAAAGATGTCTCAAGACTCATTGAATTGCATCTGAGGTTCTTCGGTTACAGCGACCAAACCTGGACCGATTCGGCTATCAGAAGGTATGTTCGTGACGCAGAGCACCTACTACCTAGATTGCACGCACTAACTAGAGCTGATGTGACAACCAGGAACCATCGCAAAGCCGAGCGGCTAGCTTTTGCCTACGACGATTTGGAGATCAGAATTGCAGAGCTTGAAAAACAGGAAGAACTCAATGCGATTAGGCCAGACCTTTCTGGTGAAGAGATCATGGAAATTCTAAAGATCAACCCGGGGCCAGAAGTTGGCGAGGCATACCGCTTCCTAATGGAACTTAGGTTAGATGAGGGGCAACTGGGTGAGGCCGAGGCTAAGAACCGCTTGCTTACTTGGTGGGCTTCAAGGTAGAGTTGTGAGGTTGCCTGAAAGAAGTCCCTGTATTTCTTTATAACGGCAGCCAATGCATTTACCCTCCTGTCACGGAAACGCCGTGACCGTATTAGTCCAGAGGAGGTGGGTTAGTCATGCATAAATACGAAGTCATGGTCATTCTTGACTCAGATATCGACGAAAAAACCGTAAGCAGCAGCTTAGACAAATTCCTCAACGTTATTCGCAATGGTGGAGGCACCATTGACAGCGTTGACATTTGGGGTCGTCGTCGTTTCGCCTACGAAATCAACAAGAAAACTGAAGGTATCTACGCGATCCTTTACCTTACTTGTGAGCCAGCAGAAGTTCTTGAGTTGGATCGTCAACTTAAACTTTCTGAAGCTGTTGTTCGCACCAAGGTGCTTCGCGCTGAAGATGCTGTTTTCAAAATCAACCCTGTTGCAGTTCCTGAGGTTACCGCGAGCGAAGATAAGCCAGTGCGTGCCAAGAAGACTGCCGTTAAGTCAGCTGAGTAATTAATATGGCTGGCGAATTAACTATTACGGTTGTTGGCAATCTTGCTAATGATCCAGAGTTACGTAACACCAACAGTGGTATTGCTTTCGTTGGTTTGAATGTGGCATCAACGCCACGTACATACAACAGAAACACATCAACTTGGGAAGATGGCGAAACCGTTTGGGTTCGTTGCACAGCTTGGCGCGAAGTTGCCGAGAATGTTGCACGTTCACTCACCAAGGGAACTCGCGTCATCGTCACCGGAAGACTAAAGCCAGCATCGGCCTATCAGTCAAACACCGGAGAGGCTCGTGCCTCAATTGAAATTGAAATTGAAGAAATTGGTCCTTCACTTCGCTACGCAACTGCAGCAGTCACTCGCAGAGCACGCGAAGGTCAGACTGCAGTTGATTCAAATCCATGGAACAACGCTCCACAAGCTCCTGCTGCACCTGCAGCTGCTGACGCGTGGGCCAACCCAGGTGCTGACGGTTTCGCAACCGGCGACAGCACTCCGTTCTAAGAATTTATAGGAGATAAAAATGGCAGCAAAGGTTAATAGCGATCGCGTCAAAAAGGGCGGCCGCAATGCAAAGAACCTAAAGAACCTTCCACCAGCGAAGCCAATCAAGGTTGGCGTCATCGATTACAAGGACATCGCGACTCTTCGCAGATTTGTTTCTGATCGTGGAAAGATTCGTTCACGCCGCATCACCGGTGTTTCTGTTCAGGAGCAGCGTTTGATTTCAAAGGCAGTTAAGAATGCACGCGAGGTAGCACTGCTACCTTATGCCGGTGCTGGACGCTAGGAGAGTAAGAGATGTCTAAAGTTATTTTGACTAACGAGGTTTCAGGACTCGGTTCAGCAGGAGACGTTGTTGAAGTTAAGAACGGTTACGCACGTAACTACTTACTTCCACGCGGATTCGCAGTGCTATGGAGCAAGGGTGGCGAGAAGCAGATCGTTCAGATCAAGGCTGCTCGTGAAGCTCGCGCGCTAGCAACTGTTGAAGAAGCCCAGGCCATGAAGGATCGTCTTCAGGCTAACCCAATCAAACTCACAGTTAAGGCTGGTCTTGGTGGTCGTTTGTTTGGTGCAGTCAAGACTGGTGACGTGGCAGCAGCTGTTGCAGCAGCCGGCCTAGGCGAGATCGACAAGCGTAAGGTTGCTTTCTTCAGCCCAATTCGTTCAACTGGTAACTACGAGGCAACTGTTAAGTTGCACTCAGATCTAACTGCAACCCTAAAACTTCAGGTTGTAGCTAAGAAGTAGAGCCAAAAGCGTAGATGGCAGGCAGAATTGCCTGCCATTTTGCTATCTTGGGCTGTGGAAAACCTGTGTATAACTAGCCTGAAATTCTTCAAATTTGGAAAGATTTCATAACCCTAAACCCTTACTTTAGAGTTAAGCTTTTAATCATTTTGAAGCTAAAAAGCCTAAACAAATACAGGCCTTCAAGGAGTTTTCCACAGTTCGTCCACATGGTTATACACATGTTCTCCACAATCCATTCGGCGTGTTGCTGTAGTTATACACAGAACAATTAACAACCATATTTGGCTTTAGCATGTCGATGGTAGATGCTACAAATAAGTTTCTATAGTTTTAGTACCAATCAGAGAGTCAAAAATGTCTATTGCACCCACCGGTAAGGCCTTCCGTAGCGAAGATCGACTACTTCCTCACGACCTAGTTGCTGAGCAGAGCACCCTCGGCGGCATGCTGCTATCTGCCGATGTCGTTCATTTGATCTTGGCTGATGGTGTTGTTTCAGCTAGAGACTTCTATGCACCTAAACATGAAATTATTTTTGGTGCAATCACTAGCTTGGCCAATCATGGTGAACCAACAGATGTGATCACTGTTAACGCAGAGCTGGTGAAGTTAGGAAAACTTGCAACCATAGGTGGAGCAGAATATCTTCACGAATTAACCGCGGTTGTTCCAACTGCAGCAAGTGCAAGTTATTACGCAAAGATTGTTCGTGAAAAAGCGATTCTAAGAAGACTGATTGAAGCTGGAACCAGAATTGCTCAGCGGGGATATGACGCCGAAGGTGAAATCGAAGATCTCGTCAACATTGCCCAGAATGAAATCTACACAGTTGCAGATGAATCAACCGGAACGGATTTCAAAAAACTTTTAACAGCGATGCAAGATGCGGCAGATGAAATTGAATTAATTCAACGCAACGATGGTGTTGCTGGAATTTCAACTGGCTTCACTGAACTTGATAAAGCAACAAATGGCTTGCACCCAGGTCAGCTAATAATTATTGCTGCGCGCCCTGGCATCGGCAAGTCAACACTGGCCTTAGACATCGCTCGTGAAGCTGCAATCAATCAGAAGAAGGCAACTGCAATTTTCTCTTTGGAAATGAGCTCAACAGAAATTGCCATGCGCTTACTTTCAGCAGAGACAAGTATTTTGTTGCAGAGCATGCGTAAGGGAAGCATCACAGATAACGAGTGGGCCATCATGGCTGAGCGCAGAAGCGCTATTGGTGCTGCACCACTTCTTATTGATGACAGCCCTAATCTAAACATTGTTGAGATCAGAGCAAAGTGTCGTCGAATGCTAAAGGACTTCGATTTAAATCTTGTTGTGATTGACTACATCCAACTTATGACTTCAGGTAAAAAAGTTGAGAGTCGTCAACAGGAAGTTTCTGAATTCTCAAGATCTCTTAAGTTGCTAGCCAAAGAATTAAAAGTTCCGGTTATCGCAATTTCACAGCTGAACAGAAAATCAGAAGATGGAACTATAAAGAAGCCTGAACTATCCCAGCTGCGTGAATCTGGATCGCTTGAGCAAGACGCAGACGTAGTTGTTCTTATTCACAGAGATTTCTCCCAGCAAGAGAACACTAGAGTTGGTGAAGCAGAGCTTATTTTAGCGAAGCAACGTAACGGGCCTACAGGTTCATCGCAGGTTCTTTTCCAAGGACAGTACTCAAGGTTCGTTAACCCTAAGGAGTAACAAATGTTTGCGATAAACCTTCTTCGAACAATTACATTTATCGGTGGCGCGGCTTATCTTATTTTCACTCAAAACCACTCGTTGGTTTTAGGTGTCAATGTTCTCCTCTACTTAGCAACAGCATTGAGCATCGGCGGGTTAGCGATGTTGCTTATCCCAACCATTAAAACTTCTATGCAGAATTTGTTGGTGCCATCTATCGCAGCGCTAATGGTTTTGATTTTTGCGCTAAATTCTTGGTTTGGTGGTGTGACTGCTGATTCCCGATCATTCAGCCTATTCAATGTGTTGGTCGCTGTGTTGATCGGTTCGTTGGCTGCTACCGAAATAGCTCAATCTTTCATAGACAGCGATGAGGATGTGCTGGAGCTAAGAATCTCTGGTGCCATTGGCGCTCTGGCAACATTAGTGTTCATCTTCGCACCATTAGATATCATCAATGCCCTTGGCATCCTTAGCGCCTACCTTGCGGTATCTGCTATCCAGAGAGCTGTTTGGATAGCAACCGCCAAGAACAAGAGCGCCTAATGAAAACTAAAACACCTATAAGGAATGTTTTAGTTATTTCGTTAATCGCCAGTCTTTTTGTTTCATTCATAGCCTGGGGCGGATTTCAAGAGATCACCCGCGTAGTTATTTCAGCAGGGATTACCTTTGTTGTTGTTTTTGTTAGTTTGTTTCTTTTGAAGTCAATTCAAAAAGACGACCCTGATGTGAAGCCCGGCCAACCAAGGCTCAAGTAATACTATTTAGAAATTAACTGAACCAGGCTGGAAGCTAGACCCGTATAAGTCGAAGGCTTTAGTGATATCAGCCTCTCTTTAGCTTCTTGGCTGATGTCTAGCTCTGCAACAAATGACTTCAAATCATCACCTGATATGCGCTTGCCACGAGTCAACTCTTTTAGCAGTTGATACGGATCAGTAATGCCAGATTTACCTCTGGCGATTTCAGCTCTAATCACTGTTTGGATTGCCTCAGCTAGAACTTCCCAGTTCTCCATAAGATCTGCATCTAGAACAGCTTGAGCTAGTTCGATTTCACCAAGACCTTTAGTTGCATTATCGATGGCTAGTAGTGAGTGGCCCAAACCCAGACCGATGTTTCTTTGAGCGCTTGAATCAGTTAGGTCACGCTGCATTCTTGAGGTCACTAGGGTCGAACTCAATGAGTCCAGGATTGCATTTGATAGCTCTAGGTTTGATTCAGCATTCTCGAATCTAATTGGGTTGATTTTATGTGGCATGGTTGATGAACCGGTAGCACCGGCAACTGGTATTTGCTTGAAATAGTTTAAAGAGATGTATGTCCAGATGTCTGTGCAAAGGTTGTGCAGGATTCTGTTGAACAATGTGATTGCGGAATATAGTTCTGCTTGCCAGTCGTGCGATTCAATCTGGGTGGTTAGTGGGTTGAAAACTAAACCTAGGCCTTCAACAAATTCTCTTGAGGATTTAAACCAATCAACTTCAGGGTCAACGCTAACTTGAGCGGACCAGGTTCCGGTCGCCCCGGAGAACTTACCTAGATACTCTGCGTTAGCAATGCGATCTAATTGTCGATTAAGACGATAAACAAAAACAGCAAGTTCTTTACCCATGGTGCTAGGCGTTGCTGGCTGGCCATGAGTCCTAGACAGCATGGCGCTATCTGCATATTTAACTGCTAATTCTGTAATGGTGGTAACTAATGTTTTTGCTTTAGGCAGCCAAACGTTATTTACTGCATCACGAACTGTTACCGCGTAAGAAAGATTGTTAATGTCTTCGCTGGTGCAGCCAAAATGGGTCAGTTCTAAAAGATCGGTTCTACTGATTTTAGTCAGTCGGTCACGGATGAAATATTCAATTGCTTTAACATCGTGTTTGGTTGTGGCTTCTAGAGCAGCCAACTCAGCAACATCAGCGTCACTGAAGTTAGTCACGATCTCTCGCAGTTGCTGTTTGAGCACGTTATCAACCACACAGTTGCAACCCAATAAATCTTTTTCAGCTAAGAACAAAAGCCATTCGATTTCAACGTGCAACCGAGCACGGTTCAATCCAGCTTCGGAGAGGTATAAACCTAACTCTGCAACTGCAGGCTGATAGCGACCATCAAGGGGGCTCAGGGGCTGGGATCCAAGTTTGCTCACATATCTATATTGCCCTGAATTATCCACAAATAATGCTCTTTACTCATAGTTGGTGTCGTTGGTGAGCGAGATTATTCGCATGAATATTTTAAACAACCACCTACTAATAACCATCGCTTTACTACAGAACGCTCAACCTAGTGCTGGTCTCTGGCACGGTCCGGCAGGGGACAGTTGCCGCCTTGAAATGCAAATGCTCTCACACAGATTCAAAAGTCTGATGTGGGAAATGGAACTGTTAGGACTTATTCCGTGAACATTCCAATCATCCCGGTGCCATCACCTAACGGCCCAAATCCAATTACTCCGCACACTCCCGTCCCTCTGGTATCTGTTGTTGCAACACATGAAGAATTACTTAGAAGCGCCAGAGATCTGTGGGCAGTAACGGTTAGTTTGCTTACTGAACTCACACCAGACAAATTCGTTACAGCTCCGTGGGCCGCTGGATTGTTTGTTGTAGAGCTTCCTTTCTTACTCGGAAAGCTTTGGCACCTTCAACAGGGGCTGATTACTTCAGCACATTCCTATATGCAGAACGAATCGATGCTCACAACATTTTTGGAGACAATTGACGTTCCGAAGTTACTAAATGAGCTCAGCCCCTGGGTTTCCCAAATCGCCCCGTTACTTCAAGGCAGCACCAGCATGGTGCAGCATGTGCCAGCAGTTCAAATTGATTATCCGAGTTCGGTGGATATTATTCACAAACGGTTTCTTGAAACCACTTGGTCAGATCAGCCGCTTCTGAGGCACGAAAGTTATGAAATGCCAACTGGATCCTCACAGCACTGGTTCTATCTGCCAAAGCAGCATCAATGGTCTGCTTTTGGAGCGGCAAATTACAACCCAGAATTACAAAACCGGCTGGATGCGTTTGTCAGAGAAACCGCTAAGCCAAATGATGAGGTCTTGTTTGTTGGAATGAATCAAGGAGAACTTGTAATTCCAAATACGCCGGGCCACTTATTGGCTGGCGAGGTCTCCATATATAAGTTCTTGGAATTACAAGATTCCTAGAGCTTTGAAGAGTCCTCGGACGATGAAAGAGCAAACACTCATGACCACCGATGCCAAGATAGCCCAACCCAAACTGGTGATAGTTAGACCGGTTGAAGTGAACCCGTCGATGGTAAAGGTATCTGGGGAGAATTGCTGGCTTATCCAGGCGACCAACAGCAATAGAGCGCCATTTATCACCAAGGAGATCAAACCGAAGGTCAAGATGTATAGCGGAATGGCGATTACCTTGATTACTGGGGCAATTACGGCGTTAATCACACCGAAAACAGCTCCAATCACAACCAGGCTGAGGACTAGTTGCCAAATTCCGTCGCCACCATAAGGGTGGAGTCTTACGCCTGGGATGATGGCTGAAACCAGCCAAAGGCCCAAACCGTTGATTACTGTGCTGACTAGAAAACGTTTCATGGTTCGATTGTGCCACCACTGAAGTAAATTGGTAGTTGTGACTTCACCAGACTCCGAAATTCCTATGGTTCAACTGCTGACCTTAGAGGGCGAATTTAGCGCCGCTAAGGAATATGCCGACTACGCCGAACTCATCAGAGATCTTCGCGAGGCGGATTTTTTGAAGTTCTACCGAGACATGGCGCGCATTCGTCGCTTTGATAATGAGGCAACTGCTTTGCAACGGCAAGGCCAGATGGGACTATGGGTTCCAGCTGTTGGTCAGGAAGCTGCACAGATTGGTTCAGGTCACGGTGTTGGCCCGAACGATCACATTTTCCCTTCTTATCGCGAACACGGCGTTGCTATTACTCACGGTGTTGACTTGATGTCAATTGTGAAGATGTATAGGGGTGTTAATCACGGTGGATGGAATCCACATGAAACTAGATTCCATTTGTATTCAATTGTTTTGGGCACACAAGCTTTGCATGCAACCGGATATGCGATGGGCTTGAACTTCGAAGGACGAGTTGGAACTGGGGATCCAGAGAATGATCTTGCAGTGATCACATACTTCGGCGATGGGGCCACAGCCGAAGGTGACATCAGTGAAGCTTTCTTATTTGCAGCAACAAATAACACACCACAGGTATTTTTCTGTCAGAACAATCAGTGGGCCATTTCATCTCCGGTTGGAACTCAAACCAAAGTTCCGTTATATAAACGTGGTGAAGGTTTCGGTGTTCCTGGTCTTCGAGTTGATGGCAACGATGTTCTTGCTTGCTACGCGGTTACCAAAAAACATATGGATGATGCAAGAAGCGGTAAAGGCCCAACTTTGATTGAAGCTCTGACCTATCGCATCGGTGCTCACACGACAAGCGATGACCCTTCTAAATACCGAGATGCAGCTGAGGTGGAGTATTGGACAGCCAGAGATCCGCTTATTCGCTTTGAGAAATTCTTGCGTAAGCAAGGAATTGGCCAAGAGTTCTTTGATGAAGTGGCTGCAGCGGGCGATCTGTTGGCAGCGGAAGTTCGTGAGGCAACATTCGCTATGGCCGAACCGGAACTTGATTTAATGTTTGATCATGTTTATTCCGATCCGCACCCGCTAGTTGCAGAACAAAAAGCTTGGCTGAAAGGCTACGAGGAATCTCTCGGTGGTCACACACCTGAAACTCCTGGCGATGACTCTGTTAATTACGGGGGAACTCGCTGATGAGTAACATGGTTGAACTATCAATAGCTAAAGCTATTAATGCTGGCTTGAAGAAAGCTATGCAAGACAACGATAAGGTTTTAGTTTTTGGTGAGGACGTCGCTCGCTTGGGTGGAGTGTTTAGAGTCACCGAAGGTTTGTTGGATGAATTTGGCGAAAAGAGAATATTCAATTCACCTATCGCTGAATCGGGAATTGTTGGAACGGCAATCGGTTTGGCTATGCGCGGTTTCCGTCCGGTTGCAGAAATTCAATTCGATGGATTCATCTATCCTGCTTTCAACCAGATAGTTAGTCAGCTAGCAAAGCTAACCAACCGCTCCGAAGGCTTCTTGCAGATGCCAGTGGTAATCCGGGTTCCTTACGGCGGTGGCATCGGGGCAGTTGAACATCACTCTGAAAGCCCAGAGGCTTACTTCGCTCACACAGCCGGCCTTAGAGTAGTTAGCCCTAGTAATGCCAACGATGCTTACTGGATGATCCAGCAAGCCATCAAAAGCCCAGACCCAGTGCTGTTTTTTGAACCTAAGCGTCGCTATTGGCAGAAAGGTCAAGTTGATCTTGACCAGTCTCCTATTGGCATGCATCAGGCGGTAACCCTAAAGCCCGGCAAAGATGTGACCATTGCCACCTATGGCCCAATGGTGGTCACGGCCCTTCAAGCTGCCGAGGTGGCAGCTCAAGAAGGCATCAACATCGAGGTCATCGACATTCGATCAATGTCACCTATAGATTTTGGTCACATCGCTGAATCAGTAAAGAAAACTGGAAGATTGATTGTTGCCCACGAGGCTGGAACTTTTGTGAGCATCTCCTCTGAGATTGCTGCCAAGATGTCTGAGCTTTGTTTCTATTACTTAGAAGCACCGGTTATTCGAGTTGGTGGTTTTGATGTTCCTTATCCGGCTGCCAAGCTTGAAGAATTATATTTGCCTGACGCTGACCGCTTAATGGAAGCTGTCGATCGAGTGTTGGCGTATTAGGGCGGAATGGCGATGTCTCAAATAGCGTATTTTGATTTACCCGATGTTGGCGAAGGTTTAACTGAAGCAGAGATTGTTTCTTGGAAAGTTAAAGTTGGTGACACTGTCAGCGTTAACCAGATCATCGTTGAAATCGAAACAGCTAAATCTTTAGTGGAGCTTCCTTGTCCTTTTGCTGGAACTGTTTCACAGTTGCTAGCAAATGAAGGTGACACGGTTAACGTTGGTTCACACATCATTGCAGTGGCAGTTAGCGAGCTAACAGCTGCCGCTGCTGGGTCTATGCATGAAGCAATCAGCGAAGCGGTAACGGCTGTTCAAGATGCTGCATCAACTTCGAGTGTTGAAGAAAAACCGCAACCGAACTTAGTTGGCTATGGAGTTTCAGCCGCATCAGCTTCAAGAAGAAAACGTTCAGGCGCGCTTTCAGTTCCAGCTGTCGTGGTTAACGCAGCACCAGCAACCGATTTGATTGCAATTGTTCCTAGCGGAGATCAGGTTTTAGCAAAGCCACCGATTAGAAAACTTGCTAAAGACATGAATGTTGATATCAACAAAGTCAAGCCGACTGGTTTCTCTGGTGAAGTGACCAGAGAGGATGTTATGGCTGCCGCGCAGGTGGCAAGTGTTTTCAAAAACCAAACGACACCTGAAATTAAGACTGAACGTGAAGAGAGAATTCCGGTCAAAGGAATTCGTAAAGCTATTGCTAATGCGATGGTTCAATCAGCTTTCACCGCTCCGCACGTGAGCATCTTTGTTGATGTTGATGCAACCAGAACTATGGAATACGTTAAGCGTTTGAAAGCTAGCGCTGACTTCGCTGGAGTTAAGGTAACCCCATTGTTGATTATGGCTAAGGCTATGATTTGGGCGGTTAGAAGAAACCCTGCGGTGAACTCAACTTGGACTGACACTGAAATCATCATCCACAACTATGTGAACTTTGGTGTTGCAGCAGCAACTCCACGAGGACTGATTGTTCCAAACATTAAAGATGCAGAGAAGATGTCAATGTTGGAACTTGCAATGGCTCTAGAACAACTAGCTGCAACTGCTCGTGAAGGTAAGACGACACCGCAGGATATGCAAAATGGAACTATTACCGTTACCAACATCGGCGTCTTCGGGGTTGACACCGGAACACCAATCTTGAACCCAGGTGAAGTTGGAATTGTGGCTCTAGGTTCTATCAGACCTAAGCCTTGGGTTGTCGATGACCAGATTTTGATTCGTCAGGTGACCACAATCGGTGCAACTTTTGATCACCGAGTGGTTGATGGCGACGTGGCAAGCCGCTTCGTTCAGGACGTGGCGTCTGTCATCGAAGAGCCAGCTCTTTTGCTAGATTAATTATCAGTTTCCAAACGGGAATAGAAAGAAGGGGAAAATGAGTGATTCAATTCAGCCAAACAACCAGTCAAACAGCGACAGTCCACTGCCTATTCTGGCTCTGATCTTTTCCTTTATTTTCCCTCTGGTTGGAGCGATCCTTGGCCATGTTGCCTTGAGTCAGATGCGTCAGGGGAAGATAAACGACACCAATAAGGGCCTAGCTAAAGCCGGCGTTATCGTGGGCTGGGTGTTCACAGGTCTGGGCATTCTTGCTTTTTGCGCTTACCTAGCACTTATTGCCGCCTATGCTTCAGCGGTGAACTCAATTACCTACTAATCCTTATTGATATTCATTATCAGTAAAGATAGAGTTGCCTCAATGGCTCAGCCTTGGAGGTAATGATGCATCTACTGCGTTTTGTAGTCGATAACCAATCAGCAAATGTTTGGGATGATGCATGGGGGATCTTTACCAGCCCCGGGCACATTATCGCTGAAGTCTCTTGGACAATCATTCAAGATGTTGTAATTATCTGGCTTCTATATGGGACTGTATTCAAGAAAGTCATTCTGCCAAGACTAAGAAAAGAAATTCACCAAGAAATTGATGAAGAACACAACATCACTCACGATGACGACTAAATAAATGTCTAAAGATACGACGCCTTCACGAAGACAAACTTGGCAAAAAGATGCAGTCTTGCATGCGCTGGGTAAAGCACAGGGATTCGTTTCAGCTCAACAATTGCATAGACAGTTAACTCAACACGGGTCAGTAATAGGATTGGCGACTGTCTATCGAAGCTTGAATACCTTGGTTACCGATGGCTTAGCCGATTGGCTAGTAAGCAAAGAAGGCGAGAGCCTCTTTAGAGATTGCTCTCACGATCATCACCATCATTTGATCTGCAATGGGTGCGGAATTACAGTTGAGATAGAAGCCAAGCAGGCAGAGGCGTGGGCAAATAAAGTGGCCAAAGACAATGGCTTTAGTGATGTTTCACACACCATAGACATTTTTGGCTTGTGTAAGAAGTGCACTAACAAATAAGGGGATTTAGTGAAAGAACAAGCTCAAGTTGTTGTTGAACAACTAACCAAATCAAGAACAATTTTCAGAAGAGCAGCTTATGCACTTGGTTTTGCAAGTTTATCCGGACCGATTCTCTTGCTTGCAATTTCATTCAATGGCGGATTGGACCGAAATATCTTCAGTTACATACCAGTCTTGATTGCGGCCGCAACTCCCACAATGCTTCTTCTTGCCTTCACATTCGTTCCATTAGCCCTTGCGCTGAAGAGGCGTGCGCAAGATCTCAAGGAGGCCGTAGATAATGACTTCGGTTTTGAAGGTGTGATCAGTGATCTAAAGAAAGATGCGAAAATATTGATTATTTTTGGAAGCGCACTTGCGCTTGCAGTAATAATCTCGGTAATCATTTTCATCGCAACAAAAGACATCCGAGTCGAAGTCCCTCTTAGTGCAGGTGAATGTTGTTTGCAGCCCGATGGAACTTCAGGAGAGTACTCAACCCCAGCGTCTTTTAGCGTTGTGGCTGCGATGTTGTCGATCTCCGGGCCATATGCACTAGTCATGGCAACTCTAAGTTTTTTAGCGTGGGTAAAAACCCAGAAAAGAACCAAACAGCTAGTAACATTACAACAAGTCAATTAGCCAAGGGGGCATCATGAACGAATATCTACAAACTCAAATTACTTTGCTGGGAAAACTCAGAGTCACGCTTAGGGTTGTTGGCATTGTCCTGGGTGTAGCTGCGGCAGCTGGCCCGATTCTGGTATTGGCGATGGGGTTCTCTGGTGCTTTTAGCACCAACACGGTTAACGCATTCACTCTCGCCGCGTTGTTTGTAATCGGTGTTCCTATTGGAATCAATTTCATGTGTTTAGCTATCGCTCTGCGAAGCAGAATGGCCAATTTAAAAGCCATGGATACCGCTACCAATAATCCTGGAGAATTTAGGCAATTGTTGAACACATACTTAA
>Ga0304729_1000708_pt1 | contig 23462 bp, 20 predicted proteins | sample C_131016_MF_Meta_FD_190475 | JGI IMG/M metagenome (GOLD analysis project Ga0304729, IMG submission 190475) | Freshwater microbial communities from Lake Croche, Canada to study carbon cycling - C_131016_MF_MetaG (v2) (version 2) | ecosystem: Environmental > Aquatic > Freshwater > Lake | place... | reverse complement strand
AGATTATCAAAACTATATTTCCAAGGGAGTTTTATTTACCATTGCGCCGCACCAAGAAGAATATGGAATGGTAGCGGTATTCAAAGATATCTATGGAAATTTATGGGATTTGATTGAGCCAAGTAAGAAATAACAACCTCTAATTTTTTTAGCGTTTCATCGCAGCAGCCATATGCTTGCAAGCTGCATCCCCTTTGCTTAATTCGGCGTGGATATTGGCTTTAGAAGCTTCATCTCTGTTCTGACTTAATTTAAAAACATGTTGTAAATCGGTCACTACAATTTCAAAAGAAACTATGGCTTTCATATTTTGTTCCAAGTATTCGGCCGATAAATTTTTTACTTGTGTAGGCGAATTAGTGTCTTTTTCAAATTTTAGTGTAAGCTGTTCTAATAGCTTATACAAATGCTTTTCATCTTTCATATGCAATGCTCCTTTGGCATGCACCGCTTGATAATTCCAAGTACTTGCCTGATGCTGGTCTGTATACCAATCTGCACTTACAAAGGCAGAAGGACCTGAAAATAGTACCAATACTTTATTGTTTATTTCGAAAGCATTGGTATGCGTTTGCTTGCGCATGATATGTCCACTAATAATTATTTGATCATTTTCTATTTTTAATAAAATAGGAATTTGCGTAACTACTGGCAAGCCTTCTTTATCTACCCCACAAATAGTTACAAAAGGATGAGCATGCATAAAGTTCAACACTTCTTGATGGTCTTTGGCTTTGTAATGAGGTACATGGTACATGGTATAATTTTTAAAGTGGAAGTTCGGTACTTGTTTTTATTTCATCCATCACAAACAAACTATTGATATGCGCCACCATGGGCAGCACTGCTAATTTTTCTTGATAAAATTTATTATAGGTCTCCACATCTCTAGTGACTAATTTTAAATAATAATCAAAGCTGCCCGAAACTAAACTACAGGAGATAATTTCTGGAAATTGGGCAATGGTTTTTTCAAATTCAGAAAAATTATTTCTGGTTTGTTTGTCTAAGGTTACTTGACAATGCACCACTAGTCCAAGGTCTAATTTTTTTCGATCCAATAAAGTCACATATTTCTGAATAATGCCTTCCTGTTCCAATCTTTTAATTCGATCATGGATGGGACTCATGGACAAATTAATGGCCGCACTAATTTCTTTAATGGTAATAAGTGCATTGGACTGAAGTAGTCGCAAAATGGCCATGTCTAACTCATCTAAATTCATGCTAAGCAATTATTACTGAAAAATAGGTATTTGAATACCCTAAATTACTATATTTTACTTAAAATATATACTATACAAGTATTTTTTACTGATTATTTAAATTTTATGACTATTATTTCCTTTTAATAGAACTTTATTCCGAAATAAAATATACAAATCATGATTATTGGCGTTCCCAAAGAAATTAAGGTACAAGAGTACCGAGTAGGATTGACCCCAGAAGGAGTAGATACCTTAGTGAGACAAGGACATCAAGTAAACATAGAAACTAAGGCAGGCGCTGGTTCGGGCTTCGCCGACGAAACCTATGTAAAGGCAGGCGCAACAATTTTAACTACAGCTGCAGAAATTTATGCGATCGCAGAAATGATCATTAAAGTAAAAGAGCCTTTGGCGGTGGAATACCCACTGATCAAAGCGGGTCAAATATTATTTACTTATTTCCACTTTGCTGCCTCTAAAGAATTGACAGATGCGATGATGAAATCAGCTGCAGTTTGTATTGCTTATGAAACCGTTGAATTACCAGACGGTTCATTGCCTTTATTAGTCCCCATGTCGGAAGTAGCAGGAAGAATGGCGGTGAATGTGGGTGCTTATTATTTAGGTAAACCATTTGGAGGTAAAGGAAAATTATTAGGAGGTGTGCCAGGGGTGAAGCCAGCGGAAGTTTTAATTATAGGTGGTGGAATTGTTGGAACACAGGCCGCTAAAATGGCTGCAGGTTTAGGCGCCAATGTTACTATTATGGATACCAACTTATCAAGATTAAGATATTTATCGGATGTAATGCCAGCGAATGTGGTTACGCAGTATTCTACCTTAATGGCCATTCAAGAAAAATTACCTACTGTTGATTTAGTCATAGGCGCTGTATTGTTACATGGTGCCAAAGCACCACATTTAATTAAGAAAGTCGATTTAGCTTTAATGGAAGCAGGCACAGTAGTAGTAGATGTAGCGGTGGACCAAGGAGGTTGTATTGAAACTTGTAAACCTACTACGCACGAAAACCCTGTATACATGGAGCAAAATATTTTGCATTACTGTGTAGCCAATATGCCAGGAGCAGTGCCACAAACTTCTACACGCGCTTTAACACAAGCTACTTTACCTTATGCTATTGCCATTGCCAACAAAGGATGGGAGAAAGCCTGTGTTGAAAATGCCGCTTTAGCCAAAGGATTAAATATTAAAGCAGGAAAAATTTTACATAAAGGCGTAGCCGACGCTTTCAACGCATAAAGCATCATTTTATGTTTATCGTTAAAAGAGCCTAGTTCAAAAAACTAGGCTTTTTTATGTGTTGTATTTGATTAGGTCAATGAAAAATGATCAAAGGTTACTGCGAGCAATTAGTAAAAGAATTTTTCTAAAATACTCCTTCCTAATTACTAAAACGCTTAAAATAGCTAAAAAAAAAGCAGCCTTATTTTCATAAGGCTGCTTCAAATATATAAATACTTTTTAAGAAAATTATTTTCCCCAAACTGCCCAACCTTTGGTCCAGTCTGTAGTGCCATCAAATGCACCTTTGTAAGCAACTTTCTCAAAGAATGAATCAGTCAATGCGCCAAAATCAAACAACGCACCTGTAAGCATAGGAGAGCCTGCAGTTGGTATTAAATTTGGAGCAGCATTGTTAAATGGATCGCCTAATTTCAAAGTAGTAACATCTGTAACCACTTCAGATTTATTTGAACCTTTAATTAATGCTAAAATTGAAGCTGCATCATAAGTGATACCAGGAATAGATAAGCCAGTTTGAACGTCAACTGCTAATCCAGCTGCCACATTAATGTAGCTATTGTAGAATCCACTAGTACCTCTTACAAAATAAGCGATAGTAGAATCTTCTTGTAAACGGAATCCTCCTTTTGCACTTCCAATAACAGCAGAGTTAGCTAAGATAAACTTAGTACCTCTTCTCCAACGCATACCCCAACCATAGTCAGAAGATGTACCAGTACCTATTGCACCATTAGATGGAGCTGCACCTGGAGCTGTATTTGGACCCACTGCAGTAAAGTTAGACATTACTGGGAAAGAAATTGGAGGTCTAGACAATACAAAACCATTGGCTGGGTTTACGTTATCTACTTCAAAATTATTTGAAACGTCACCTGTTGTTCCTTTAGGATCTGTGAACTTAGGATCTTTAATAGAGATAGCGAATTGGATTTTTCCAGAATAACCATCATCCATATCATAATCATCATCAGCAGAATTATAAGCAATAAGGTGTTTACAGTTTACTGTACCACCAAAGAATTCAAATGCATCATCGTATCCACGTAAAACTTCTACATAATCAATAGTAGTTCCACTTCCAACGCCATACAATGATAATCCATTGATTTCATCACCTGGGTTAACTGCTTTTCCACCGTACTCAATTCTTACATATTTTAAAATACCAGAGTTGTCAGCTGGATTTGTTCCACCAAATGCACTAAAAGCAGCATCAACGCCACCTTCTACAACAGAGTGGTTGTTGTTGCCTGGAGCTTGTCCTACAATGACAACACCGCCTAAATCTCCAGAAACTGGAGTAGCTTCACCAGAAGTGAATACGATTGGAGCTGCAGCAGTTCCTTCAGCGATAATTTTTGCGCCTCTGTAAACGACTAATACGCCTGCAGAATCTCTTTTAGAAGTGATTTTACAACCAGCTTCGATAGTCAATGTTACGCCAGTTGGAACGTATACATACCCTCTAAGGATGTAAACGCTGTCTTTTTTCAAAGTTCTGTTGGCTGTAATGATGCCACGAATGTTCGGGTCAAAAACAGCAGGTGTTGGTGTTGGTGTTGGAGTAGGTGTAGGAGTTGTTGTTGTGTCAGACTTGCTACAAGATGACGCAAACATAACTATTACCAGACCCAACAAATAAAAAAATTGCTTTTTCATTTTTTTTGATTTTTGTTGTTTGTTTTTTATTTATTATTGAAGAGAATTATAATTTCCATTTTAAAGACAATGTACTAGTCGTACCATAGGCGCCTGAATTAATAATCCTGTCTTTTGAAGCAGCATAACCAATATTGGATGGGTTTGATTCGAATTTATAATACCATACAAAAGGCTGCGCAAGTATATCACTTACTGATAATTTTAATTCAAGCTTGTCTTTGTATAATCTTTGACTTAATTGTAAGTCAATTAAATCTCTTGGTTTTTCATAAATATTCATACCTCCATTGGTCACCGATCTGTACTTAAGTCTGGAGCCAATTTGATTATATAGGATATTGAATGAAAATTTATCATCAGTAGTAGTATAGGTAAGTCCTCCATTAATCAAATAAGGTGATTGACCTTGTAAAGGTGATTTATAACTAATACTTCCAAATTGAACAGAACCGTCAATGATGGCTACGTTAGAATAAAAGGTTAATTTTTTAAATAAAGGGGCGTTGATAAAATCAAGTTTTTTTCTTAATTCAAATTCAAATCCATATGCATTGGCAGAAGCCACATTATTATAGCTATACACATCATTTCCTTTATTCACCTGCTCGATAGGATTGTTGAAATTTTTATAAAAAGTACTAACCGAAACTATTTCTCCTGAATTTGGGAAATACTCATAACGTAAATCAAAGTTGGTTACTTGGCTTCTAACTAAGTTAGGATTACCTCTAATAACTACGTTGTTTTCATAGTCATAAACGCTATAATTGGCCAATTCTCTAAATTCCGGTCTATTCACAGTCTGTGAAGCGCCTAGTCTAAAATTTGTCTTATTGGATAAAGAGTAAGTCAATAAGGCGGATGGTAATACATCAAAATTATTAAGATTAATTTCTTTTTGATTTAAGGTGTTTAGTTTTTGAGTGTAGCTTTCAACCCTTGCACCAGCAGTTAATTTAACATTGTTTGAAATTTTACCATCATACATCGCATAACCAGAGGACATTAAAGCATTGGCATCATAACCTACTGAGTTGGTGGCAATATCTGCTAAGGTTAAATTGTATTTGTCAATGTTTGAAGCACTAAAAATGTTATTGAATGTAGCCGATGTGTTCTCGTTAATTAAAGTTCCAAATGCGTTGGTAGAGGCAAATCCTAAGGCATTTACTTTCACTGTTCTTTCTCTATAATAAATCATAGAGCCAAATTTCACTTTTTGCGAATTGCCTAAATATTGAAAATTCTTAGTCATGTTTAAATTACCACCATAAATATTTTCAGTTAAATCGGTGTATACACGACCAGCATTTCTAATTTCTGGAGAATTCTCATTACCTAATTTTAAATAATAGTCTTTATCGTTATTGTAAGGTGTTCTAAATGATAATATTTTTTGATCGGGTTGGTAACGATAAGTAGTGCTGTAATTTGTATTCCAATCTAAAACCCAGTCTTTATTTAAGTTGTGTACTCCTTCTATCACAGAATTGTATAAACCAGCCTGTTGTGCCTCCGAGTTTTGACTTTTAATTAAGAAATAGTCAGGTGCATTGGCTACATCTTTTCCAGTCCTTGTTGAAAAAGACCTCACTAAATCATTGTTGAAAATATTTTTAAAAGAAAGTTTAGACTTTTTGAATGAATAGGTTAGATTCAATAATGCCGATATTCCATTTTTTTGCTCATAATTAGTCGTATGGCTCTGGTTCAACATGTAGTCATATACTTGATAATCTTCTCTTTCTCTATCAAAAGTTTTGTAACTATTGCTATAAGAGATAGAATAGATATAGCCTAATTTGTTTCCATTATCTAATACTTTGGTATTGCCTCCTAAGTAATTATAACTTGTACTAGGCATTGCCTTATTTAATACTTCTACACCAAAGGCATTGGGGAAAGACTTAGTTATTGCATTTTTTGTTGATGCTGACTGAATAATTAATTTTGAACCCACATTTTTATAGGCGGTTGGTAAATCTCTAGCAGCACTTAAAAAACCAGTAGCTTCATTGGCATCATTCGGTAAACCACCATAGAAATTTTTAAAAGTAGTATTGTCGTTGTAACTAGTAGAAATGGAAAACTCGGAAATTTTTTGAGATGGATAATCCTTGGTGGTAATTTTAATAGCCCCTCCTGAAAAATCGCCTGGCAGATCTGGCGTTGATGACTTAAAAATTAATAAGTTATCTATCAATGAACTTGGAATAATATCAAAAGAAAAAGCTCTTTTGTCAGGCTCAGTACTTGGCAAAATTGAATTGTTCAATAAGGCGGTGTTGTACCTTTCGTTTAAACCTCTAACAATCACAAATTTATTGTCCTGAACAGATGCTCCTGAGACCCTTTTTAAAACGTCACCAATATTTTTATCTGGTGATTTCTTAATGGTTTCAGAAGAAATACCATCAGAGATAGAGGAGCTATTTTTTTGCATGGCAAAAATAGAAGCAGCTGTCTCTTTTTTGGAAGAACTTTTTACTACCACATCTGCCAACTGTTTGTTCTTTGCTCTCAATAAACCAATTTCAATGGAAGAATTCTTATCTGAAGTAATATCAGAAATTTCTTTAGTGGTGTAGCCTATGCTTGAGCAGGTAATGGTATAGGTTTTACCTAATTCAAGTGAAATTACAAATCTACCTTCTACATCAGTAGTGTAAATCTTTTTGCCATTGTTTACCTTAACAATGGCACCCGCTATTGCTGAGTTATTGTCATTGTCAAATAATTTACCGTTTAAAATGACTGTTTGAGAAAACAAATCGAAAGCTATAAATGACAATAGAAAAGTAAGTAAAATCTTGTTCAAAGCAGTAGGTTTATTAAGTGGCAAACCTAGCTGAATAAAGAAAATAACTAGCCCATTTCAATGTTAAGTAATTATTAACTTAAGTATAATTTAAGTTTTTGTACATTTTGCAATTGGAAGTAAAATACAATGTTGCCAAATTGTTAAGGCAATGTTACCAAATTGTTACTTTGGATATTATTCTATTTCAATAATGGTATCGGGACCTGTTATATTTAACCCATGCGTATCAATTAATATACCATTATTTTTTACTATAAAAGGCAAGGAGGTAGTCGTTCCCATTAAATTTACCTTAGTGGCCTTTATTTTTCCAGGAATAAATAAACCAGAAGTATTTCGTGGTGCTAAAATATGCACATAAACATGCTTGTCATCCTGCGTGGTCACGCCCCAATTTTGTGGCACCAATGGGCCCCCTCTTGTCCCATAAATACTAGCCCCATATTTTTTTACCCATTTGCCTACTAAAGCTAAAGTGTCAGTAAATTCTGGTTGAATTTGACCATTGGCCATGGGTCCTACATTCAATAATAAATTACTGTTTCTTCCAGCTGCATCTACCAATGTATGAATTACTTGATTCACTGTTTTGTAATGGGTGTCATCTATTTTATAACCCCAAGAATCGTTTAAGGTTACACAGGATTCTAAAGGCAAGGCAGAGGCCGTTTGGAAATTTAAACCAGAAGAATTTTGACCAGGTAAATCTTGTTCAAACATTTGAAAATCTTCTCCAGCAAATGGGCTCATATGGTGATTGTTGCCCACCATACACTTGGGTTGAAGCTTATGTATTAATCCATAAATTTCGTCGTATTTCCAATCCAAACGAGAAGTTCTGTCTTTGGATCCCTCCGGATTGGTTTGGTCCCAATGCCCATCAAACCAGATATTAATGATCTCCCCATAATTGGTTAAAAGTTCGGTCAACTGATTTTTTACAAACTTTAAATAAGAGGGATAGTCTCCTTTTTCAGGTCGTCCTGTTTTTTGTCCTGTTCTGCCGGTTTCATGAGGGTAGTCGTTTCTGTTCCAATCTAAAATTGAATAATACAAACCTAGTTGAATGCCTTGCTTCTTACACTCGGCCGCCAATTCTTTTAATGGATCTCTTTTAAAAGCAGTATTGGTAATTTTCCAATCAGAAAATTTTGTGTCCCAATTTGAAAACCCATCATGGTGTTTGGTAATGAATACAATGTATTTAGCCCCTGCTTGTTTTGCGGTGCTCACCCAATTTGCCGCATTGAAATCTTTTGGGTTATACACTTTAATCAAGCGCATGTAATCTTTTTTCAAAATAGATTTATCATTCATGGTCCACATGTCTTCGGCCAAGACACTGGCAATACCCCAATGAATAAACATGCCAAATTTTAAATCTTGATAGCTGCTTCTGGCTTTTAAATTTTCTTTGGCAGGAGTGTAGAATTGTGCTTGTGCATTCATAAAAACAAAGCACAGGCATGCTAGCATTAAATTTTTCATGGAAAAAATATATCGTTAATCTAAATGAAATACACTGTGGATGTCACTGGTTCCTTTAAAATTCACATCTAAATCTTTAATGATGCCATCTTTAACATCATATACCCAACCATGCAAGTGCAAAGGCTGTTCTCTTTTCCATGCATTCTGAACAATAGATGTTTTACCTAAATCCTGCACTTGTTCAACTACATTCAATTCCACCAATCTGTCTGCTCTTAATTTTTTATTCGAAATAGATTCTAATTCTTTAAAATGAAAACGGTACACATCTTTAATATGTCTTAGCCAATTGTCAATTAATCCAAATTGCTTATTTTCCATAGCAGCCATCACCCCACCACAACCATAGTGGCCACATACAATAATATGTTTCACTTTTAATACTTCTACTGCATAAGACAAAACACTTAACATATTCATATCGCTATGAATCACCATGTTCGCAATATTACGGTGCACAAATATATCGCCTGGTAAGGTGCCGGTAATTTGATTGGCAGGCACCCTGCTGTCCGAACAGCCAATCCATAAATATTCGGGATGTTGGCTATTGGCCAGTTTTTGAAAATAAGTGGGATCCAAAGCCAATTGTTCTGCCACCCATTTTTTATTGTTCTCTAAAAGCTTATTGTATGATTTTTCCATGCAAGATTAAAATTAGGCAATATTTTGGATTTAGTTTAAAGTTTAAACATCATTTACCTGACCTTTTTATGCTATTTAACTTAATTTTATTGCATGGGTATATTAATTGAAGTGTTGGGCTGGATTGCCTCGGTATTGATTGTGGGTTCTTACGCCTTAAATATTACAGGTAAATTAGCTGCGAATAGCAAAACATATGTGGTGGCCAATTTGGTAGGTGGTTTATTTTTTGTCTTAAATACTTATTATCATCAAGCCTACCCTTCCATGTTGGTAAATTTTATTTGGGTGATCATTGCCATTGTCATGTTGTTCAAGAAAGATAAAAATAAGGACCAAGTATAAAAATGGTTCATTGAAATGCAAACAGAAAAATTAAACGCAAATTTTTTATACCTACTAAAATGGGTGGTTATATCATTGTTGGTTGCCTGCATCGTGGGCTCTGCTACTGCTTGGTTTTTAATGGCCTTAGACTTTGTCACCACATGGCGAAGTCACCATATTTGGATCGTGAATTTTTTACCCTTGATTGGCTTAGCCATTGGACTAGCATATCATTATTATGGAGCCGAAACTAAAAAAGGAAATAATTTAATTTTAGAAGCACATCAATCCACCGATACTTTAGTCAAACCCATTCCCTTATTAATGGCCCCGCTGATTTTTATAAGCACTTTACTTACGCATTTAGCTGGTGGTTCTGCAGGTAGAGAAGGTACAGCTGTTCAAATGGGCGGTGCTATTGCAGATCAGTTCACTAATTTATTTAAATTAAATGCGGCAGAAAGAAAAACGGTTTTGATTATTGGCGTGAGTGCGGGCTTTGCTGCTGTATTTGGCACGCCATGGGCAGCAGCCATATTTGCATTGGAAATAATGAGTTTTAAAAAAATAAAAATTGAAAATATTATACCCAGTTTTGCTACGGCATTTGGCGCTCATTATATTTGTTTGACATGGCAGGTAAAGCATACTATATATTCCATTCCATTGATCCCAGCCATTTCCTTTAGTAATTTTACTTGGTCCATCCTTGCTGGATTAATTTTTGGTTTGACTGCCTTGGCATTTACTTATTCAAATAAATTATTTGAAAGCTTATTTTCAAAAATAAAATTTGCGCCACTGCGTCCTTTTGTGGGCGGAATTTTTATCGCCTTATTTATTGTTTTAGCGAATAGCACAAAATACATTGGTTTAGGTATCCCTTCTATTTCAAACGCTTTTGTATCCCCTGCTGGTAATTTTGATTTTGCAATAAAATTGCTATTGACCAGCCTTACTTTAAGCGCTGGATTTAAAGGGGGTGAAGTCACGCCTTTGTTTTTTATAGGGGCAACACTTGGAAGTATACTTATTTGGTTTATTCCACTCCCCATGGCGCTTCTTGCTGGAATGGGCTTTGTGGCTGTATTTGCAGGCGCCACGCACTGCGCCCTTGCCTCCATTGTAATGGGTGTTGAAATTTTTGGTCTACAAGCAGGCCTATATATTGGTATCGCAAGCATTGTGGCCTATTTTAGTTCTGGCATTCATGGAATTTATAGCGCAAAATTGAAAACAGGGGCCAAATACGAATTGTATCATTTCATCCAAAAGGCTCGAAATTTATAATTGATTGTAGTAAATTGAAAAAAATAATTCCATGGTAGAAATTGTACGCGTTAGCAATGAGAAAGAATTACAAGCAATCCGTTTGTTACAAAGAGAAAATTTAAGGGTATTGATTGGCGAAGAAGAAGCTGGTAAAGAAGGATTTTTGACTGCAGAATATACCATGGAAACTTTGCAACAAATGCATCAGTTGCAGCCCTCCATTATTGCTAAGGATGGTGATAAAATTGCTGGCTATGTAATTGTCACTACTAAAGAGAGTTATGGCCAACATCCATTACTAGACAGTTTGTTTGACTCCATTGATGCTTTAAATTTTAATGGCAGCTTATTAAAAAATGTAAATTATATTTTAATTGGGCAACTCTGTGTGGCCAAGGCCTACCGAGGCATGGGACTAGTGCAAAAAATGTATACTTATTTTCAACAAAGTTTAAGCAAAGAATATCAATATTTAATTACCGATGTAGCACAAGAAAATCCAAGATCCATCAAAGCGCATTTAAAAACTGGGTTTCAAATTATAGATACCTTAAAATATGGTGGCATTGGTTGGGACATTGTACTTTGGGATTGGAGAAAATAAATTTTCAATAATTTTTAGCTGCGTGTGACTGGTCTGGTCAAACAAGTTGGCCCACCTCCCCCTTTCACACTAATTTCTGCACCTTCATATTCAATTACTTTACAACCAGCGGCTTCTAATCGGGATTTAGTAATTGGATTGCCTTTCACCATTAAACAAATGCGAGGCGCTAAAGCTAAAACATTGCAACCCATGCTATCGAATTCGGAATCTGGTACTTCTACTAGTTCATAGCCACGTGCCATTAATTCATTTCTAAATACAATTGGAATTAAAGGAGAATATACCACAGCTAAATTGTCAGCCACTGGACTTAATACAGACATCAAATGAAATACATCGGAAGGGCCTCTATAATGTGGCATAGGCACTGTGATCACGCTTACGCCTAATGGTGCTAATAGTGCGGTTATTTGTCGAATGCCTTCTTCATTGGTTCTATACGTATGGCCCACCGCCAAAGTTTTTTCATCTAACCAAGCTACATCACCGCCTTCAATTGTTCCTGGTGCCGTAATCACCCCAAGCACCGGTATACCATTGTCTTCAAAAGCCTTTTTTTGTGCAATTGGTTCGTTTTTACGCCCTTCCTTACCCATTGTACAAATAATCATGCCTTTACTAGTAGCAATAGAAGCATCTCTACAATAAATAGAATCCATATTCACAGCATCATCTTCAGGAAAATAAAAAATTTCCGCACCATTGTCTTTTAAAATTTTTTCAAACGCTTCATATTCAGCAAGTGCTTTATCTATAGCTGGTTTCCCTAAATAGTTCAAGGTTTCCCAATGTTTAGAGACATGGGCATCATTAATAAATGCAGTAGTTGCTTTTTTTATAAATAAAGAACTTAGTTTGCCAGATTCTGAATGTGCACTCATGGGTATAAATTATAGGGGTATGAAATTATAAATTTTTGTCTCTTTTGGCTACTGCAAAAACATAGATAGGCACAGAGGACATGGTTAGTACAAAGCCCCAAAAAACAGTTTCCTGTCCAAGACCTAACATGATCCACAAACAAAAAACAAAGGTCATGGAAGCCAGCAATAAAGCCGCTAAGGAATATTTATGAGATTTAAAAGGCAGTTTAAATCTCATAATAATATAAGAAGCCGTACAAAAAATATAAGGAATTAAAATGGTAGAGGTAGTCATTAAAATTAAAAACTTAAACTGCTCCACCAAGCCCTTGGTATAATTCATACTCATAAACAAAGAAACAAAAACACTTGAAATGACGACCCCTAAAACCGGTACGCCATTTTTATTTTTTTTTGTAAAAAGTTGAGGAAATAATTTATCCTTAGCTACTGCATAAGGCAGTTGACCTTGAATTAAAATATATCCATTCAATGCACCAAAGGCGGCGATAGCTACCCCTGCACTTACCCAGTATTCCGCCCCATGGCCCCAGATCAAAACAGCTGCATCTGCAAATGGGGTTACACTATTTTTCAATTGCGCGGCTGGAATCATGCCCATGATACTTACGGTACTTAATATATATACCACGGTGGCAATGAATGTCCCCAAGGTAGTGGCCTTGGCCACCGTTGCTGCAGAATTGGCCACACTGCCCGATGGAATGGTGGCGCATTCAATTCCAAGAAAGGCAAAAAAAGTTAACGTAGTGGTGGCCGTGATGGCTGCAATCGTAGAAGTTCCACTTGAATTAAATGGAAGAAAATTTTCCCAATGGATATAAAACAAACCTACCAATCCAATTAAAACAATAGGAACAATTTTTAAAATAGTTGTAACTAATTGTACTCTACCAGAAGTAACGATGCCTAAGGAATTGATCCATGTTAAAAACCAAATGGTGGTTAGTCCAGTAAAAATGGCCAAAATGGAATTGTTTGCTAAGGCAGGAATAAAAGTACTCATTGCACTTACAAAAGAAACCGTAATGGCAGCATTGGTGCACCAAACTGAAACCAAATAACCCCATGCTACTAAAAATCCTGCAAAATCACCCAAGCCTTTTTGTGAATAAGCAAATGGTCCCCCATCTGCCGCAGGCAATAATTTACTTAAATGCGCAAAAACTTTGGCTATTAAAAATGCACCAATGGCAGAACAAACCCATCCAATTAAACTAATGCCTCCAAAGCCAGCCAAGGTAGCAGGCAACATAAAAACACCTGCCCCAATCATATTACCAACAACCAATGAGGTACTTGTCCATAAGCCTAGTTTATTGTCAGGCGATGGTTTCACTAAATATGTCTGTTAATGATATTTTCAAGATGCTCTTGTTGACCACTAGTTGTTGCTGGTTCTCCTTTTTCAATGGCATAGGCTTTTAAATCTTCCAAGCTTAATTTTCCTTGTTCAAATTCTTTTCCTTTACCAGTATCAAAAGAGGCATATCTATTGGTGCGAATTTTCTTGTACTCCGATTTTTGTAAAACTGCATCTGCTGTTATCAATGCACGTGCAAAAGTATCTATACCTCCAATATGTGCATGGAATAAGTCAATAGGGTCTGTTGAATTTCTTCTGCGCTTGGCGTCAAAATTAATTCCGCCCCCTTGGAATCCACCCGCTTCTACAATGATCAACATAGATTCTACCAATTCATTGATATTGGTAGGGAACTGATCTGTATCCCATCCATTCTGTGTATCGCCTCTATTGGCATCAATGCTTCCTAGCATACCAGCATCTATGGCAACTTGTAATTCATGTTGGAAAGTATGACCCGCTAAAGTAGCGTGATTCACTTCGATATTTAATTTGAAATCATTCAGTAAATCGTATTGTCTTAAAAACCCAATCACTGTTTCACTGTCATAATCATATTGGTGCTTGGTGGGCTCACATGGCTTTGGCTCGATAAAAAAAGTTCCTTTGAAACCATTTTTTCTTGCATAGTCCTTAGCGGTATGTAAAAATTTAGCCAAATGCTCCTTCTCTCTTTTCATATTGGTATTGAGCAAAGTCATATAGCCTTCTCTTCCACCCCAAAAAACATAGTTCTCTCCGCCCAATGCAATGGTTGCATCTAAGGCTCCTTTTACTTGTGCAGCCGCATGGGTCAATACATGAAAATCAGGATTGGTAGAGGCACCATTCATGTAACGCTTATTGCTAAACACATTAGCAGTGCCCCATAATAATTTTACGCCGCTGGCATCCTGCTTCTCTTTCAAATAGGCAGTCAATGCTTGCATGCGTCTATCGTTTTCTTTTACATCATTCGTATGATCTACCACATCTACATCATGAAAACAATAATAAGGCAAACCTAATTTGGTGATAAATTCAAAAGCGGCATCTGCTTTGTCCTTGGCACGTTCAACTGCATCAGCAGGTTCATTCCAAGGATAAATTAAAGTAGGCTCTCCAAAAGGATCAGCACCATTTCCAACAAAACTATGCCAATAAGCCACTGCAAAACGTAACCATTCTTTCATGGACTTGCCTGCGACTATTTTATTTTCATCATACCAACGATAACTCAATGGATTATCACTGTTCAATCCTTCAAATTTTACTGGACCCACTCCTTTAAAAAATTCTTTTTTACCTAGTACTACTGACATACAATTTATTTTTTTTAGTTTTTATTAATTATTAAGTAATTGTTTTTCTAATTGATTTTTCCAATCCGCATAAAGCGCATCATACTGCGCTACCTTAGTTGGCTCAATAATTTGAATGGGCTTGAAATCGGAAAATGCTTCGGTAGCATTTTTATAAATACCCGATCCAATGCCTGCGCCAATAGCCGCGCCCACACTTCCGTCTGAATGATAGAGAGCCACAGGCACCCCAGTGGCATTCACAAAAGCATGACTGAATACTTTACTCAAAAACAAATTCCCATGACCAGCTCTAATAATACTTGTTTGTAAATTATTTTCGCGCATAATATCTAAGCCATATCTAAATGCAAAAGCAATGCCTTCTTGTGCTGCATTAAAAATATGTGCTGCAGTGTGTTTGTTTAAATCGATGCCCGCCAACTGTGCACCTAAAATTTTATTTTCAAAAATGCGTTCTGCCCCGTTGCCAAATGGAAATATTTTTAAACCTTCACTGCCGGCTTCAATGCTTGAGGCGGCCTGATTCATTTGATTGTAATCGTAATTCACCCCCACCATTTTTTTCACCCAGCTATTTAAAATACCTGTTCCATTGATGCACAATAACATGCCAATTCTATTGGTCTGGGCAGTATGATTCACATGCGCAAAACTATTGACACGAGATTTTTGGTCATAAGATAAGGTATCGCCCACCCCATAAATAACCCCAGAAGTACCTGCAGTGGCTGCTACTTCACCCGGTGCTAATACATTTAAGGAAAGTGCATTGTTGGGTTGGTCTCCTGCTTTATAAGTAACTGGAATTCCTGCTTTTAATGCCAAGGTCGATGCTACTGAAGCATCTAAGGCACCATGGTGACTAAATACTTCCTGAATATTCGGAAAAAAAGAAGCGTCAAATCCAAAATAGTCTAGCACCGATTTCGAAATTTCTTTGTTTTTAAAATCCCAAAAAATACCTTCTGACAAAGCAGCTATTGTTGTGGTAATTGCTCCTGTTAATTTCATCGAAATAAAATCACCAGGTAACATAATTTTATCTATTTGCGCATATACGGCTGGCTCATTTTCTTTCACCCAAGCCAATTTTGAAGCTGTAAAGTTTCCAGGAGAATTCAATAAATGTGCTAAAGCTTTTTCATGGCCTATGGCATCAAATGCTTTATTGCCATAGTCCACCGCACGACTATCGCACCAAATAATACTGTCTCTTAAAACATTTTGATTTTTATCCACCAACACTAATCCATGCATTTGATAAGCGATGCCAATGGCAGCAATGGATTGAGACTCATAAGAAGGATTAATTTTTTTAGCGGCAGCATGCAATTTTAAAGCACCTTTTTGTACTTGCTCCCACCAGGTATTAGGTGATTGTTCGGCCCAACCTAGTTGTTTGGAAACAATGGCATTTTCCGTGTCTGGAAATTGAACTGTAGTTATATTTTTTTGCGTTGCTGCATCCACCAAAGACAACTTTATAAAAGAAGTGCCTATATCAATTCCTAATAAATACATAATGTTAGAATACTTTTTTAAAAACAGTACGAGTTTTGAATCAAATTTTTACTGTCTCTAAAACTAAGAAATAAATTATTAGTATGTGCAAATAATACGAATTCTTATACCACTGGTATTATTTTTCCCATTTCGTTGTTTTCAGTGCAGGGTCGTTTTCTTTCTTTAAAAAATCAGCTTCCCCAAGGGAACTTGAAGTCCAGTCCAAGACTGCTTCATTGGGCACGGTCTCGATAGGTGTATGCCAGGAATTGGAGGTTTCCTTGTAGGCCAAATTAGTTTGGGCAGAAAAACAGGAAATAATGGACCATCTTGGGCTATTGGACAAATTGGCCTCGGACCTGTGTAAAATATTGCTATGAAAAAAAAGTGCGTCCCCTGCCTCAATTTCTACATATACTAAGTCCATGGTTTTCAACGCATTATCGACCATTTCTTGGTCGGCACCTACTTGTTCCCCTGCAAAACCATGGTTGACCCTGCCCATTTTATGAGAACCTTTGATCACCTGAATACAGCCATTTTCCTTATTGGCTGGGGTTAAAGCCACCATCACACTAATCAACTGATCAGGAAACATGAATTGGTTCTTATACCAATACCCATAATCTTGGTGCCATTCCCAAGCGCCGCCCACCTTGGGTTCTTTTTGCATGAGTTTGGAATGAAAATGGCAAACCGGGGCCCCACTATTTAATAATTCTGCCACCCCCGCAACCATTCTTTCACTTCTGGTTAAATAGCCAAATACATCGTTGCCAGGCGTAAACCATAAGGATAGTCTTGTTTTTTTACCCGATTGATCATTTAAGTCCAATGCATTTTTCGCCATTGCATCGTCTTGTAAGGCAGTGGCGTATAATTTGTCTATTTCTGGCTTCGAGCAAAAATTTTTCACAATCAAGTATCCATCTCTGTGGTAAGCCTCAATTTGAGTAGGAGATAAAAAAGTGTTTGACATCTTAGCTAATTTTTAATTTGATACAATCCATCTTTAAATATAATAAACTTAGCCGCACAAATGTGCTAACTGCTAATTTTTTATTTAAATTGAGGGGAGTAAAATTTTAACAATGAAAAGAATAGTAAGTATTTGCGCAATTCTTGTACTAAGCATTCATGCATTAAGTCAAAAGACAGTGTTGCTTGCAAAAAATTTAATTGATGGCACAGGAAAAGTGATAGCGAATCCAGCAGTAATTATTAGTGACAATAAAATCATTGCCATAGACAACAAAGAAAATCTACATCTAAATAAATATGGCAATGGATTTGTGATTATTGATTTAGGTGAATATACCCTTTTACCTGGGCTGATTGATGCGCATGTGCATCCAGACAATAGTTCAGATGATTATCAAGTAGGACATTTACGCGCTAGTTCTGCAGCCAAAACCTTGACGGGTTTAAAAGCAGTCCAGGACTTACTTTCCGAGGGTTGGACTGCCCTTCGTGTTGCAGGTGATGAGGATGTTGGCTATGCTAATTTAGAGATAAGAAATGCCATTAATAAAGGTCTTTTTATTGGTCCACATATTTATGGGGCAGGACATTATTTGTCTGTGACTGGTGGTGGTGGTGACATCAATTTTATTTCTTATGAACAAAAAATTATTCCTGATGGATTGATTGTAGATGGCCCAGAAGAAATAAGAAAAGCCATTCGCACCGAAATAAAAAATGGAAGTGATTGGATCAAAATTTTAGAGACCGGTGCTTTTATGACCACAGGAGACAATCCACAAAATGTACATTTTAGTCCAGAAGAATTAAAAATGGCGGTAGAAGAAGCCGGCCGTAGAGAGGTGCCTGTGATGGCCCATGCCCATGCCACAGAAGGCATCAAACAAGCTGTGAAGGCAGGAGTTAGAAGTATTGAACATGGCTCTTATATGGATGAGGACGCCATTGATTTAATGGTGCAACATGGTACTTATTTAATACCCACCTTAACCATTGATTTGTATTTCAAAGAAAAACTTGCAGACAGCAAGGCCTTAGCAAAGGCCATTGCACTTGCCAAAGATTCTAGAGAAGATATGTATGAAAAATTACGTTTGGGCGTAAAAAAGGGACTGAAGATTGGCGTGGGCACCGACTATATTGGATGGCCAGCCAATTATTCGGCGCGTGAATTTGGAGAATTAATAAAAATTGGAATGAGCCCGATGCAGGCCATTCAAGCTGGTACGATTGTGAATGCACAATTGTTAAATAAAGACAAAGAAATTGGTTCTATTGAAATTGGAAAATTTGCTGACATCATTGCAGTAAAAGGAGATCCATTAAAAGATATTACTGAATTACAAAGAGTAAAATTTGTAATGATAGGTGGCAAAGTGGTAAAAAATGAAAAAATAACAAATCAATAAAATTTAAAAAATAAAACCATCAACTATGTTACAAATCAAAAAAAAAGCAACTCATTGGATCGTTGCACTTATGCTACTTTTGGTTTTTTCAACCAAGGGCCTAAGTCAAGTACTTTCTAGTGAAGTAATAAAAAGTTCGAAATTTGATTATTCAAAATTAGCGCAAATTGATGCCGAAGTAAATAAATATGTAAACAATCATTGGCTTACTGGCACCAGTGTGATTGTAGTGAAAGACAATAAGGTAGTATATTACAAAGGCCTGGGCTATGCCAATGCAGCTAGTAAAAAACCAATGCCTGCCAATGCCATTTACCGCATCATGAGTCAAACCAAGGCCATCACTAGTTTAGCCGCATTGCAATTGGTAGATCAAGGTAAAATTAATTTGGACCAAAATATATCTGATTTTATTCCTACGTTTAAAAATCCAAAAGTATTGGACCATTTTAATGCTAATGATACTACCTATACTACGGTTGCAGCAAAAAGAGAAATTACCATTCGTGATATTATGACCCATTCTTCAGGCATTGATTATGCGGGTATTGGTTCTAAAAATATGATTGCCATCTATTCTAAGGCAGATGTGGCTTCTGGCTTAGGTAAAAGCAATGGTACTTTATTAGAAAAAATGACCAAGCTTGGCACCTTGCCTTTAGTGCACCAACCTGGTGAAAAATTTACTTATGGATTAAATACAGACTTATTAGGATGCATTGTTGAAATTGTAAGTGGTTCTACCTTAGAAAATTATTTTCAAAAAAATATTTTTGATCCATTGGGGATGAAGGACAGTTATTTCAATGTACCTGCAGCCAAGGGCGACCGTTTACCAACAGTGTATACCGAAAACGAGGCCAATGAAATAATTGAATGGGCCCCCACTTTCAGAAATCTAAATCCAAATTATCCATTGGTGCCAAAAACTTATTTTTCAGGAGGTGCGGGTTTGTCTAGTACAGCCTATGACTATGCCATTTTCTTACAAATGCTTTTAAATGGTGGAAAGTACAATGGTAAACAAATTCTTTCGCCACGTACCGCTGCCATCATGGTGAGCCCTCAATTGGATTTTAAATACAATGGGGTGGATGATTTTGGCTTGGGCTTCTCCTTAACTTCTGAGAAATCAGCCAATTTGAATGCAAGAAATAAAGGTTCTTTTGCTTGGGGTGGTTATTATGGTACCACTTATTGGGCCGATCCTAAAGACAATTTAATTGTACTAATTATGACGCAACATAGCCCTAATTCACATGGTGACCTAGCGGGTAAAATTGAAAGGATCATTTACGGAAGTGAGCTAAAATAAAACGATTGCTCCCTTTAAAACAAAAAGCCATTGTAGGAAATTACTACAATGGCTTTTTTTATATTTTTATTTTTTAAGCTTCTAAACTCTTGACAAGATCTGCCTTGCTCCATTTTTTAGTTTCCACAATCCAAGCGCCGGTATGTTCAGAAATATTCATCAAAATGTCCCAGGCCTGATTCATTAGGCTTTTTTTGATGGCTGTATTTTTGTAGTTTTTATCCAATTCTATTTTCCCCACTATTTCACCATTCAATAAATAAGCCGTTTTATTAAAAATTTTGCCCACTACTTTTTTATTTTTTCCAAAAAAACAATCACCAATTAAAATACCAATTACATGTTCATGACTCGCATCCAATATCATCATGTTTTGAATGTAGCCCACCGTTTCTTTGTTTTGATTTTGTATTAAATACATTTTGGCAATCGTTTATTTTTATGTTTTGAGAGAATCGTCAAAAATTAATTAGAATTGGTAGGTATATTTTGCATCAATATAGCCACGATGTCTTCTGTCGAATGTCTTAGCTTGAACTGAATTTTATTTTCTGTATTCACCCATTCTTTAAATATTTGATCAAATTTTGTATCAATTTTTTTGATCACCGTTACGCCTAATTTTTTCATGGCAGCGCCATTGCATTCTTGTTCAAAATGATTTAAAATAGGGATACTCAATACTTTCTTATTTAAATACATGGCTTCTGCAGGTGTTTCAAACCCTCCTGCAGTAATAATGCCATGGCATCGAATTAAACTTCTGGTAAAGGATTTATTTTCTATTGGAAAAAAACTAATGTTCTTATGGTTGGTTATTTGAGTTACTTCTTTTGTAAATACTTCAAAATGAAAACTAGTTTGTGCTAATAAATAGGGTTTTAAAAACTCAATGGAATACTGTGGCAAATAAACCGAAATATGCCCCTCGTCACTCACCACTGCGTTCACCACTTCGTCTTTGATGATGGGGTTATAAATATTTTGGTCATAGGACTCAAAATGCAACCCTAGATAGTTGGTACTTTTCACAAATTTATCTAAGACCAAGTTGCCAATTGGATTAAAGGTACTTGCTCTTGGAGTTAACTTACTTTGAAAACTGGCTTGATGACCAAATTGAATGCTTTTTTTCTTTTGTAATCTACAAGCTAAAGAGGTGATAAATTCAAAATCATTAATAATTAGATCATATTTATCGATGGGTAAAGCCTTGGCTTCTTTGTAAATATTAAAACTCAGTGATTTGGAAATTTTTCCATAATCCATGCCCCCTGTTGATTTATAATGCAGGCTAACCCCATTGCTTCTGTACTTGATAGGAATACTTGTATTGAGTTGCGCATTAGACCCACTTAAAAAGAAATCAATATCTCCGTATTTTTTTAGGTAAGGGTACAATTGCTCGGCCCTACTAATATGACCATTCCCAGTTCCTTGTATAGCGTAAAATATTTTCATGAATATAATATTACATGGAAACTTGAAAAGCCACTTCCTTGGTCATTACACTTAGCTCTTCTCTAATGTTGATGATTTTATTTTTTTTGCTTCCTTTTTCTTCTTCAAATTGCTTAGGATCATAATGGTATAAAGTCCATGCATTATCATAATATTCCAAAGAAGTTAAATTCTCTATCCAATCGCCACTATTTAAATAAGTGACAGTTCCTTTATCAGTTGTCACCACGCGTTGTTGAGGCTGATGAATATGACCACAAATCACATATTGATAATTATTTTCAATAGCCAATTCTGCAGCAGTTTGTTCAAAATTATTAATCCAAGACACCGCTTTTTTAACCCCATTTTTTACACTTTTGCTTAAGCTCATTTTTTCTTTACCCATTAATTTCAAACTCCAATTGACCAAACTATTAATAAGAATAAGTAAGTCGTAACCATAGCCTCCTAATTTGGCTATTATTTTAGCGCCACCTTTAGTCGTTCTATCAAATACATCCCCATGGAATACCCAGTTTTTCTCTCCATTGATTTCAAAAACAATTTTATCAGTTAATTGGATATTGCCCATTTCAAAATCGGCATATTTACGCAAGGCTTCATCATGATTACCAGTAATGTAAATTACTTTAGTGTCCTTGCTGGCCATACTAAAAATTTGTTTGATCACTGCCATATGACTAGTTGGGAAATAACGCTTGTTGAACTGCCAAATGTCTATGATATCCCCATTTAAAATGAGTGTTTTTGGCTTAATGCTCTTCAAATAGTTGAGCACTTCTTTAGCTTGACAGCCAAAAGTACCCAAATGTAGGTCACTGATGATGCATATTTCCATTGGTCGCTTATCCATGGCTAGTATTTTGTGTAAATAACGCACATGTAAGTAACTTCAATGTGTCGCTATTATTAACTTAACATTAATAAATTGTGACGAGAATATTACTTAATTCAATATTTGTAATTTTACCTAGAATTTTATTGCACATGAAGAACAATTACATCCCTAGAGACATCAGCTGGCTAAGTTTTAATGCCAGGGTATTACAAGAAGCCAATGATCAATCCGTTGCCTTAAAAGACAGAATTCGATTCTTAGGGATTTTTTCCAACAATTTGGATGAGTTCTTTAGAGTGCGTGTGGCTACTTTAAAGCGCATGGTAGAATTTTTAGAAAAAAGGAAAAGTATCAATATCGATATCATTGATTCACCGCAGGTAATCTTAGATGAGATACAGAAAATAGTTTTAAAACAACAAAGCGAATTTAACCGCATCTGGGGTAATATTAATAGAGAATTAATCAAAAGAAAGATTTTAATCATCAATGATCGAAAATTAAACAACGAGCAAAAATTATTCGTTCGTGATTATTTTGACAATGTGGTGCGACCTTATATCATTCCGTTAATGATTGAGAACCTTCCTGAACTTCCTTATTTAAGAGACAAAAGTTTGTACCTGGCCATTGTAATGCGAAACAAACAGGATGCTTATCATGAAAAATTCTCATTGATTGAAATTCCTTCTAAATCCATTGGCCGCTTTATTATACTTCCTTCAAGCCCAGGTACTAAATCCATTATATTATTAGAGGACATTATTAAATTTAATTTACCCATTATATTTTCGCATTTTAAGTTTAATCAATTTGATGCACATGTATTTAAAATTACCAAGGATGCAGAAATTGATTTAGACCAAGAAGTGGGTATAAATTTTGTAGATAAGATTTCAAAAGGAATTAAAAATAGAAGAAAAGGGAAACCTGTTCGTTTTGTATATGACAAAGACATGAATGCCGAATTACTCGATTTTCTAATTCAAAAATTACACTTAACAAGGAAAAGCAGTATTATTCCGGGCGGTCATATTCATAATTTTAGGCATTTTATGGATTTTCCTGATGTTTTGGTGGAAAAACAAGAAAGACC
>Ga0304729_1000707_pt1 | contig 23476 bp, 24 predicted proteins | sample C_131016_MF_Meta_FD_190475 | JGI IMG/M metagenome (GOLD analysis project Ga0304729, IMG submission 190475) | Freshwater microbial communities from Lake Croche, Canada to study carbon cycling - C_131016_MF_MetaG (v2) (version 2) | ecosystem: Environmental > Aquatic > Freshwater > Lake | place... | reverse complement strand
AAGCCGAAAGATAAACACGCCGAGTGAGTTTTTGTTCGTAAATTTGTTCGGAATATTGCTAGGCTATAAACAGTTGAGTTTTTGATGAGTTATCAACAGTTCAACTGAACACCGCCACCAAAGCAGGGTTCCGACGTAGTGTCATGACAGCATAAAACCAGCTGCTTCGGCAGCAGAAAAGGAAAAGAAATGCCATCAGCATCAGACCGCGACAAAGCGCTAGACACGGCGCTCGCACAGATCGACAAGCAGTTCGGTAAAGGCTCAATCATGAGACTCGGATCCGATGAACGTGCTCCAGTCGAAGTTATTCCTACCGGCTCTATTGCCCTTGATGTGGCTTTAGGTATCGGAGGTCTGCCTAAGGGTCGAATCGTAGAAATCTATGGTCCAGAATCTTCAGGTAAGACCACAGTTGCATTGCACGCTATTGCGAACTGTCAAAAGGCAGGCGGAATTGCCGTATTCATCGACGCAGAGCATGCGCTCGATCCAGAATACGCAAAGGCGCTCGGCGTTGACATTGATGCACTTTTGGTTAGCCAACCAGACACTGGTGAGCAGGCTCTAGAAATCGCAGATACTTTGATTCGTTCAGGTTCGATCGATATTATCGTTATCGACTCGGTGGCCGCTCTAGTTCCTAGAGCTGAAATCGAAGGAGAAATGGGAGATTCACACATGGGTCTCCAGGCACGGTTGATGTCGCAAGCGCTTCGTAAGTTAACCGGTGTGCTGAGCAACACTAAAACCACCGCAATCTTTATTAACCAGTTGCGTGAAAAGATCGGTGTGTTCTTCGGTTCACCTGAGACTACCGCCGGTGGTAAGGCTTTGAAATTCTATGCTTCGGTTCGTCTAGATGTTAGAAGAATTGAAACTCTTAAAGATGGTCAAGAAGCCGTTGGTAACCGCACCCGTGTGAAGGTTGTAAAGAATAAGATGGCAGCTCCATTCAAACAAGCTGAGTTCGACATTATCTATGGTGTTGGAATCTCTCGAGAGGGAAGCTTACTTGACTTTGGTGTTGAACAAGAGATCGTTAAGAAATCTGGTGCTTGGTATACCTATGAAGGTGAACAGCTGGGCCAAGGTAAAGAGAACTCTAGAAATTATCTATTGGATAACCCTGGTGTTGCCGATGAGATTGAACAAAAAATCAAAACCAAACTAGGTATTGGTGTTCCTCGTGCTGTTGCAGATCTTCCTCAAGAAGAGATTGTTGATCTCAAGGCCGTTAACGACTAAAAGTGAATATCGACGACGCCCTAAAAGCTGCTTCTGAAAGTGGGGATCAACCGAAGTATTCGCTCCGTTCGGTTGATTCCCTTGAAGAAGATGTTCGCCAGGCTCTGCTGAAAATCATTGAGCGAGGCAGCAAATCGACTAGCGTTATCCGGTCAGCTTTGTTAGCAAAAGAACATCCCGTCGAATTGGTTGATCAGTTAATTGCAAGGTTTCAACAAGTTGGCTTGATTGATGATTTTGTTTTAGCAAAAGATATAGCCGAGCAACTTTTTACCAGAAAATCTCAGGCGAAAAAAATGATTGCCATTGCTCTACGCGAGAAGGGCTTTGCATCCGAAGCAATCGAATATGCAATTGCTGATTTGGACTCTGATGCCGAACTTGAAAGCGCTAAGGCCCTTGCGCTAGCAAGGATTAGTCGCATGCAGGCGCTGGATAGTGACGCTAGATCCAGGAAATTGGCTGGTTTCTTGAGTCGTAAAGGCTATTCGAGCACTGTGGTGTGGGCAGCGATTAGGTTTGCTTCAGATCAACTGTCTGCATAATTTAGTCTGCGCAGTAAAATTGGTTCAATGAAGACCAAAGCCCGCAGCTACGAAGTAAAGACCTTCGGCTGTCAAATGAATGTGCACGATAGTGAACGGCTATCGGGGCTTTTGGAGTCCGCTGGCTATGTTCCTGCTCTAGTGGGTGAAGATGCAGATGTGCTGGTTTTTAACACCTGTGCCGTTAGAGAAAATGCAGACAACAAACTTTATGGCAATCTAGGTCAGCTCTTTGAGAGAAAACAGAACAATCCAGATTTTCAGATTGCTGTTGGCGGTTGCTTAGCTCAAAAAGATAAAGAAATTATTGTTAAGAAAGCTCCGTGGGTGGATGTTGTTTTTGGAACTCACAATATTGGTTCCCTACCTGCGCTTCTAGATAGAGCGAGACATAACACTGAGGCTGAAGTTGAGATTCTTGAAGCTCTAGAGACTTTTCCTAGCGACCTGCCAACTAAACGTGATTCGATATATTCTGCTTGGGTTTCTATCAGTGTTGGCTGTAATAACACGTGCACTTTTTGTATTGTTCCAGCTCTTCGAGGTAAAGAGAAAGATCGCAGACCTGGTGAAATTTTGGCTGAAATTAAAGCTCTTGTTGATCAAGGTGTAGTCGAGGTTACGCTGCTGGGTCAAAATGTTAATACCTATGGCGTTGAGTTTGGCGATAAAGGCGCTTTTGCTAAATTGCTTAGGGCCTGTGGGGATATCGAAGGACTGGAACGGGTCCGCTTTACTAGTCCGCATCCGGCTGCTTTCACGGATGATGTTATTCAGGCCATGGCCGAGACTCACAATGTGATGCCACAGTTACACATGCCATTACAGTCCGGTAGTGACCGCATTTTGAAAGAAATGAAGCGTAGCTATAGAAGTGAAAAGTATTTGGGGATATTGGATCGGGTTAGAGCGGCTATTCCGGATGCAGCAATCTCAACCGATATTATTGTTGGTTTCCCTGGTGAGACTGAAGAGGATTTTCAAGACACTTTGACAGTAATTAGAAAATCTAGATTCTCAATTGTATTCACCTATCAGTACTCGATTAGGCCTGGAACACCGGCTGCGTTATTAGCGGATCAGATTCCAAAAGAAGTGGTTCAAGAGCGCTATGAGCGATTGCTCGAAGTAGTCAATCAAATTGCCTGGGATGAGAATAAAAATCAGGTTGGTAAGAAAGTTGAAGTGCTTATCGGTAATAGCGAGGGACGCAAAGACGATCGAACCAATCGTTTGACCGGTAGAGCAAAAGACAGCCGGTTGGTTCACATTGATTGGAATAGCGATGCTGTTGCACCAAGACCGGGGGATTTGGTACTGGCAACTATTACTGATGCTAAGCCTTATTTCCTAATCGCTGAAGCCGGCATCAATCCTGAGATTAAACGAACTAAAGCTGGAGATGTTTTTGAATCGCAAGACGCAGCCAGCTGCGAGGTTCCAGTAGTGGCAAGCACACCTAAAGGTGCTATCGGGCTGAGCGTTTCGGTCAAGAGCAATTCTTAGATGACTGAGAAGCCTCAATTCATTTCAGTAGTTGGTCCAACTGGCTCGGGTAAGAGCGCTTTGGCTTTGAGGTTAATTCAGGATTTAGCTAGCCATGGTTTAAAGGCTGAAGTGATTAATGCTGATGCAATGCAGTTTTATGGCGGCATGGACATCGGAACTGCTAAGTTGCCGCTTGAAGAGCGTGGTGGGATCGAGCACCATTTACTTGACTGGCTTGATATTACTCAGGAGAGCACAGCTGCTAATTACCAAATCAAGGCTCGGGCCAAAATCGAAGAGCTTTTAGCTGCTGGGATTCTTCCTGTCGTTGTTGGAGGCTCGATGCTATACATAGCTGCCTTACTGAATACTTTTGAGTTTCCAGGACGGGATGAGCCACTTCGTGCTGAATTGGAGCAAGAACTTATCGATAACGGCCCTAACTTGATGCACGAGAAGTTGACCAAGTTGGATTCACTTGCAGCTAGCCGGATTGAGCCGAATAACGGCCGTCGGATAGTTAGAGCGTTAGAGATTGTTTTGATTACTGGTGAGCCTTTTGCGGCCTCATTGCCTGACCAATTTGTTTCATACCTGCCGAATCTCCAAGTTGGTTTGAATTCGGATCGGGCAAATCTAGTTGAACGTCTTGCAGCCAGAGTTGAAAGTATGTGGCAGCAAGGTCTAGTTGAGGAAGTCGCTGGGTTAATTGAAGTTGGACTTAGGTCATCAAAAACTTCCAGCCAAGCCATTGGTTACGCTCAGGCATTAGCTCAATTGGATTACAAGCTAAGTCAACAGGAAGCCATTGATCAAACTACGCAACTAACGCAGCGTTATGCCAGAAGGCAGATGTCTTGGTTTAAAAGAGATCCTCGAATCAACTGGTTTGACTACCAGAATGAGAATCTGATTAGAGATATTGAAGCATTAGTTTTTAGTGAGCTTGAAGTTTAGGCAAGTAGGATTTTGACATGACAAGAATCTCATTTACAAAAGGGCATGGAACGGGCAATGACTTCGTTCTAGTGTTTGACCCTAATAATGAGCTTGTTTTAGATGCCAAGCAGGTGGCCACCATCTGTGACCGGCACTTCGGCATTGGTGCTGATGGTCTAATTCGGATTGTTCCTTCTAAGGAAGTGTCTGAAGGTGTATCAGTTTTAAGCGAAGAAGCAAGCGCCTATTGGTTTATGGATTATCGCAACGCTGATGGGTCAATTGCAGAGATGTGTGGTAACGGGGTCAGGGTTTTTGCTAAGTATCTGACTGAACGGGTTGATGTTTTGCTGAGTGATGGTGAAACGTTGCACATCGGAACTCGAGCTGGAGTCAGAGACATCCAAAGAAATAAAGCTGGCTTTGTTGTCGACATGGGACGTTGGCGACCTGAAGCCGAAGAAGTTTTGGTAAAGACTCATGGGATGGATGTTCCAAGACCTGGCCAAGGAATAAATGTTGGCAATCCGCACGTTGTTGTTGCTTTGGCTAGCGAGGAAGAACTTAACGCTCTTGATCTGAACCAAATGCCTAAGCTGAGTCCAAGCCCTGAAACTGGAGCGAACGTGGAGTTCGTGGTTCCTTTTGACCCACTGGTCAATAATGGTGTCGGACACATTCGTATGCGAGTTTATGAACGTGGTGTTGGCGAGACGCTTTCTTGCGGAACTGGAATTGTGGCTGCCGCTTTGGCTACAAGATTGTGGGCCGGTCAAGATGCACCGAACCATTGGATTGTTGAAGTTCCTGGGGGGTCTTTAGGCGTTCGCATGTTTGCCACAGAAGAGGGCGAACATGTTGGGCTTAGTGGGCCAGCTGAACTTAGTTTCGATGGAGAAATCGAACTCTAGTTTTTGATTACAGAAATTATTCTGAAACCTTTACTTGACTCAACTCTTTTAGTTGAAAAGCCGCTAAATTCTTCTTCAAGCCAACGCTGCAGTGAATCAGAACCTAGGTGCTTCTGAACTACTAGTTTTGCTTCGGCGTTTTGTTTTAATCTCGGTAGCCAGGTTTGAAGAATCTCATGAAGAACAGCTTTGCCAACTCGAATAGGTGGGTTGGACCAGAGGCTATTGAACTCAACATCTTTTGGTAGCTCATCTGGTGTTGAAACCACAATGTTGTTCAAGCCCAATTTAGCTGCATTCAGCTTGGTTAGTTCAAGACTTCTTGGATTCACATCTATCGCATAAACCGTTGAAGTTGGTGAGGCTAAAGCTAAGGCTAAGCAGATTGGTCCCCAACCGCAGCCAATATCTAGCAGGTTTGAATTAGGTTCGATGTTTTGCATGTGCTTGATCAAAAGCGCGGTGCCTTGATCTACATGGTCTGGGCTGAAAACACTGCCTGCCGTTAGTACTTGGTAGGTGGCATCGAACAGCTCAATGCTGATCTCTTTAGTTTTGAACTGGCCCGCAGGCTGCTCAGAGAAGTAGTGATTGGTGGACACTCAAGAAAGATTACCGCAGTGAAGGTAGTCTTGAAATAGATATGGCTGAGAATGAGTTAGAACCCAACGACGAGATAGTCGAGCGAATACTAAAGCGTGATGCCCGCGCTCAAGCGCTCGGGGTTCCTGATAATGTGCCAAATGAATTTGATGGTGACCAGCAGGATTTAGCTGACAGAGCTTCGTTGCAGAGGGTGCCTGGTCTTTCAACTCAGATGCAGGACATCAGTGAAGTTGAATATCGTGAACTCCAATTAGAGAAAGTCGTTCTGATTGGTATTTGGGGAGAAAACACCATCATAGATGCTGAGAACTCTATGCATGAACTAGCGGCTTTGGCTGAAACAGCAGGTGCTCAAGTTTTAGACGGATTACTCCAAAGGAGATACCATCCTGATCCGGCAACTTATCTTGGTAAAGGTAAGGCTCAAGAACTTAAGGATTTAGTTAAGTCCCTTGGCGCTGATACAGTGGTCGCCGACACTGAATTGGCACCTTCTCAGCGTCGTGCACTTGAAGATGTCGTTAAGGTAAAAGTTATTGACCGAACCGCAATCATTCTTGAAATCTTTGCTCAGCATGCCAAATCACGTGAAGGTAAAGCACAGGTTGAGTTGGCTCAACTCGAATATCTGCTTCCAAGGTTGCGTGGTTGGGGTGAATCGATGTCACGGCAAGCCGGTGGTCGCGCGGCTGGCGGTGAGGGCATTGGTTCTCGTGGCCCAGGTGAAACCAAAATTGAATTAGACCGCAGGCGCATCAACACTCGGGTTGCCAAACTTCGCAAGCAAATAGTAGCTATGAAGCCTGCTCGTGAAACCAAGCGAGCGAACAGAAAGAGAACACAAATACCGAGTGTTGCCATTGCTGGCTATACCAACGCTGGAAAGTCCTCGCTCCTAAACAGACTGACCTCGGCTGGGGTATTGGTACAGAATGCATTGTTCGCAACCTTAGATCCAACGGTTAGACACTACAAAACACCGGATGGTCGGGAATACACACTTTCAGACACTGTTGGCTTTGTTAGAAACCTGCCACACCAACTGGTTGAAGCATTCCGGTCAACCTTGGAGGAAATAGCAGACAGTGATCTTATTTTGCACATTGTTGATGCTTCGCATCCGGATCCAGGTTCACAGATTGAAACGGTTCGCAAGGTAGTTGCTGAAGTTGGCGCTCACGACAATAGAGAAGTTATTGTTTTCAACAAAGTTGATTTAGTTGATCAAACCACAATAGTTGCTTTGCGGTCACTGGCTCCTGGTTGTATTTTCGTATCCAGTCGGACAGGTGAAGGTTTTGATGAGTTGCAAAAATTCATTGCAGATAACTTGCCGAGACCTAATGTATTCATAAAGGCTCTGGTTCCATACAACAGGGGAGAGTTGGTTTCAAGAATGCATTTGAATTCTGAAATACAGAAAATTGAATATCAAGAATTAGGTACTTACATCGAAGCGTTGGTTAGGGAAGATCTAGCCGCAGAACTAAAACCCTATTTCGTTTAGACCTTGCGAAGAACTGTTACAACTTTTCCCATAATTTTTGCATGGGTTCCATCTATAGGTTCAAAAGCGCTATTTCTTGGAAGCAACCAGGTTTTACCATCGCGTTGTCTAAAAGCTTTCACTGTTGCTTCACCATCAAGTTCAGCAGCAACAATATCTCCGTTATCAGCAGTGTTTTGCTTTCTAACTACAACCCAGTCGCCCTCACAGATAGCCGCATCAATCATTGACTCGCCGACAACCTTCAGCATGAATAGTTCACCTGAACCAACTAGGTCTAGCGGAAGAGGGTAATAACCATCGATGTTTTCTTCTGCGGTGAGTGGAATACCGGCAGCAATTGAACCAACCATTGGAACCGAGACAGACGCAGATTTTGGAGCTGTGTTTTCAGAAGCCGGTGTGTCATCCCAGTCTTCGACGTTGATAAGAATCTCAGTGTTTCTAGAAAGGTTGCCTTGGCGACGAATGTAACCTTTCTCTTCCAAGTTATCTAACTGGTAGGCGATACTCGCTACTGAACTGAGGCCGACCTTCTCAGCTATTTCACGCATTGAGGGGACTATGCCACGATGTGCCTTGCTCTGCATGATCACTTGAAGAATTGAAGTCTGAATTTTGGTTAGAGAATCAGAGTTGTGTTTTGTCATGGCTGCCTTTCAGCTCCAGGGGAGTAATACCTAGTAACAAATGTCGGTGGTTACCGCTTGAATAGCTCAAGAAGTAACTATCGTAAATCTATTCGGTTTTTGTATAAAAATCAAACACATTTTCGGAAATAACTTCAAAATTGTTGACAAATATGTTCAACAGGTCGTAATCTTGTTCGTATTAGAACATATGTTCGAAGAAAGGTAGTCAAATGTCAGCTCAAATCATTGAATTTCCAATGGATAGAGTAAAGCCGGTAAACGCTTCACTTATCAGGACAACCCGCCAGGCCGCATACATCGCACAAACGACACCTAGGGTGAACTACTTGAAGGTCACCATGTTCTGGTTGTTAGTAATTGGTCTGATCTATGCAATGTTCTCTTCGACGGTTGGCTTCGCACAGTCAGCTCAAGCTACCAACACACTTCCGGCAGCCAGTCAGGCCGGTAACTTCAAGTATGTGACAGTAATGCAAGGTGACACAATGTGGAGCATTGCTGCTAGATATGCACCAGATCGTGATTCCTGGAGTTTCATTTCTGATGTCCTGGCCTTGAACAATTTGGATGACAGCGTAATCAGCCCTGGACAACGCCTAGCCTTGCCAAAGAACTAGGTTCTTCGTTCTTAGATTTGCGATGGGATAATTGAACAATTCCCGAGTTTGAGATCTAGGTGGACCTTATGGCCAATCAGCTTCAGTTGCTTCCTGCAATTGACATCTCAAACGGGCACTCTGTTCGAGTTAGTCAAAACCGTATCGACCAAGAAGGTGAATATGGTTCACCTATTGAGACGGCTAACCAATTTGCAGCTGTTGGTGCTAGTTGGATTCATCTCGTCGATCTAGATCAGGCTTTTAGTAATGGAAACAATCACGGGTTGATTGCGGAGGTTATTGAATCCCAACCCAACATTCAAATTCAGTTATCTGGTGGAATTAAGAATCAAGAAACACTTGATTTTGCTTTGGCGACAAAAGCTAAAAGAATAAATCTCAGCACTGCTGCCTTGATTGACCTAAATTGGGTTGCCAATGTTGTTTCTGAATACGGTGAGCGAGTCGTTGTTGGCTTAGATGTTTTGGGGGATCGACTCGCTGCTAGGGGAGAGTCGGTTGATGTTGGCAATTTTTTTGAGCTTTTGATTCAATTGGAGCAACTTGGTGTCCAAAGATATTTAGTTACTGATGTGAACAAAGACGGAATGCTTCAAGGACCTAATTTTGATTTATTGAAAGCAGTTTTAGTCAAGACCGGTAAACCTGTGATCGCATCTGGAGGCGTTGCATCACTTCAGGACATAGAGGCTTTGAAGTCTTTAGTTCCTCTGGGGCTTGAGGGGTTAGTTCTAGGTAAGGCGCTGTATGAAGGGAACTTCACTCTAGAACAGGCACTTGAGGTTGCAGGCTAGTGTCTGAGCATTCAAAATTCACTGACTCTGCTGGAACACCGTGGGAGGGGCGTAACTTCTCCGAGAATAAGTTTGCTGGCGATAATGGCTTAGCTGATGAATCTTTGATGACTGCCATTGTAAATTTTCAAGCCGGTATAGGTTTTGCTGAACAAGTTCTAGCCTCATTTGCAGAGGCACGATTGTTGATTCCGTTGATAGCTAATCTTGGTGAAGTTGGAGAAGGTGTCCACGGGCTTGCAGTTGATAAGAGCGCGGATCTTTCAATAGTTACAGTTCAAACTCCAGATGGGCAAACCGCATTGCCCGTTTTTAGTTCGGTTGAAACTATGAATAACTGGAATCCTCAGGCTAGACCGGTTCCGAATTTCGGTAGGCAAGTGGCTTTTGCTGCGGCCAGTGAAGGCAATACTAGGTTGGTGCTTGACCCTATGGCGCCTTCGGAGTTTGTGATTAGAAGACCAGGTATAACTTTTTTGGCTCAAGGCTTTGAATGGATAGCGCCAGATAGGCACCCAGAGGTCGCTGATATTATTCAAAGAGAACTTGGCAAGTTTGATATTGTTGACAGTTTTGCTCTGGTGAATGGTGACCCAGAATATCGTTTGCTCGGTCAAGAGTTGGTCATTGAATTACACCTAGAAGGTGGTTTGTCTCAAGAAAGGTTGAGAATTTTTGAACAAGAATTCTTTGCCAGTATTGCTCACAGTGACCAGTTTGTTGAGCTGGTTGATTCAGTAGCAGTGAAGTTCTTATCCGCTAGTTAACAGGGCCGGTGTATTTTTCGCCTGGACCTTGACCTGGTGCATCTTTAATGGTGGATGCTTCACGGAAGGCCAATTGCAGACTTCTAAGCCCATCTCTAAGCGGTCTTGCATGGTGATCCCCAATCTCAGATGCACTTGCGGTTACTAGTCCAGCCAAGGCGTTGATGAGCTTTCTTGCTTCATCAAGGTCACCTTTGTAGCCGGATTCAGCTAGACCAACTTGAACTGCAGCAGCACTCATGAGGTGAACAGCGGTAGCGGTGATGACTTCAACGGCTGGAACTTCTTCAAGCTCCCTAAGAGCTCGGGTTTCTTCGTTTTCGGTCATTTGGGGACTTCCTTTTTCTATTGGTTCTCTGCTAGGCTAGCCTACGGCTCTGTTGACCTAGGTCAGCAGTCAGAAGTGGATTCATTTCCCACCCGCGTCTACCGATTTCTTTAGGTTGCCGGGTAAAGCTTTGAACTTACAGTTCTGCGCGTCGACAAGCAAATGCTTGTGCTGATGTGGCCATCTTAGTCACGTCATAAGGAGTAAGCAGATCAGCGATCCGCGTATAAATGAACGAATCCGTGTTTCGGAGGTCCGACTCGTCGGTCCTAACGGTGAGCAACTAGGCATAGTAAAAACCGATGTTGCATTGCGAATGGCTCAAGAAGCCGACCTTGATTTAGTTGAAGTTTCACCTAACTCAGAGCCACCAGTTTGCAAGCTAATGGATTTCGGTAAGTTCAAATACGAAGCTGCCCAGAAGGTTCGTGAAGCTAGAAAGAATCAGACCAACACTGTTGTCAAGACAGTTAAGTTCGGTTTGAAGATTGAAGGCCACGACTTCGGCACCAAAAAGGGTCAGATCGAAAAATTCCTAAAAGCCGGCGACAAGGTGAGAGTAGTTGTTACATTCAGAGGTCGAGAGCAGTCTCGTCCTGAGATGGGTGTGAAGCTACTTCAAAGAGTTGCAGAGGAAGTAACCGAGTTCGGTTCCGTTGAGTCATCACCTGCGGTTGATGGTAAGGGAATGGTTATGGTTATCGCTCCAATGCGAAACAAGGCAGATGCTAAGGCTGAAGCGAAGCGTAATGCTGAGCGTAAACCTAAAGCTGAACCAACAGAAGAATAAAGAATTCTGCAGTTGAATCTGCAGTTTAGATAAACAGGAGAGCAGTTATGCCAAAGCAGAAGACCCACTCTGGTGCTAAGAAGCGTTTTCGTTTCACCGGAAGCGGCAAGTTGATGAAGCAACAGATCAACATGCGTCACAACCTAGAACATAAGTCATCTCGACGTACTCGTCGTTTGAACCAGGATCAGGTTGTCAGTGCAGCTGACTTCAAGACCATCAAGAAGCAGCTCGGACACTAAGTAAAAGATTTTTAGGAGAAAACAATGGCAAGAGTAAAAAACGCAGTAAATGCTTTGAAGAAGCGCCGTACCGCGCTTGAGCGCGCCAAGGGTTACCGTGGTCAGCGTTCACGTTTGTACCGCATGGCAAAGCAGCAGGTTCTGCACTCGCTGGTTTATGCATACAACGACCGTCGCGACAAGAAGGGTAACTTCCGTCGTCTATGGATTCAACGTATTAACGCTGCATCACGTGCGAACGGCCTTACCTACAACCGTCTAATCCAGGGACTAAACCTGGCTGGCGTTGGTGTTGACCGTCGTATCTTGGCTGACCTTGCAGTTAACGAGCCAAAGGCTTTTGCTTCTTTGGTTGCAACTGCTAAGGCAGCACTTCCTGCAGACACTTCAGCCCCAAAGGTTAAGTAAGCACAAGTGTTAACTGATCCCAAGGCCAGCAAGGTTCGCGGGGTTGCCAAGTTAGTTAAGAAAGATGCCCGGTCTGAAACCGGGCTCTTTCTGCTTGAAGGACCGCAAGGTTTTCGCGAGGCACTCGATCGACCAAAACTAATACTCGAAGCTTTTGCTACCGAGGAGGCTTTGGCACGCCATAAAGACTTGTTCGATAAAGCAGAAACGCTTCGAATCAACGTTCAGGTTGTCAATGAGAGTGTCTTAGCTGCCCTTACCGATACCAACACTCCTCAGGGTGTGGTGGCAGTTTGTGAGCAGTTCGATGTTTCACTTGCCAGCATCTTGGAAACCAAGCCAAAACTTGTTGCAGTGTTATCCCAGATCAGAGATCCTGGTAACGCTGGAACTGTTTTGCGTGCAGCTGATGCGGCTGGTGCTGATGCAGTTATTTTTACCACCGGCAGCGTTGATATCTATAACCCAAAGGTGGTTCGCTCAACAACTGGTTCGATGTTCCATTTGCCATTTGCGGTTGATGTTGATGTTATTGAGGCAATCGAAGCACTTAAGGCTGCGGGTATCCAGGTACTAGCCGCTGATGCTGGGGGAGTAAAGCTCAATGACTTGGTTTCATCTGGCGATTTGAAGAAGCCTACCGCTTGGTTATTTGGCAATGAAGCTTGGGGTTTTGAACCTGGGTTGATAGAGCAGGCAGACCAGGTAGTTGCAGTCCCAATTTATGGCGCTGCTGAGTCCCTAAACCTTTCCACAGCCGCCAGTGTTTGTTTATACATGAGTGCTTTCGCTCAGAACTAATTCAACTTCAAAAGATATACTGGTAATCAAATGTCAGAACCTAGAGAAATTTCAAAACCTGTGGTTGACGGGATAGTTTCTGACGCGCTCGCTAAGATTCAGGCGACCAAAGATTTAGCCGAACTAAAGGCTGTTAAACCACAAACTATCGGTGAAGGTTCTGCTTTTGCTGGATTAAGCTCCAGTCTTGGAAAACTGCCGGCTGATCAAAAGGCAACGGCTGGAAAACTAATCACAGACGCCAGAGTTTCTTTAAATCTAGCTTTTTCGGAACGCGAAGCTGAGTTTTATAAAGCCGAGCAGTTAGCAAAACTTGAAGCCGAGCGAGTTGACATCACAACGGCCGCTTTGACTCAGCCTTTTGGTGCAAGACATCCGCTTTCGCTTCTGCAAGATGAGATTTCAGACATCTTCGTAGGTATGGGTTGGGAGATAGCTGAAGGCCCTGAGGTTGAAAGCGAATGGTTCAACTTTGACGCTTTGAACTTTGATGCAGATCATCCTGCAAGAGCAATGCAAGACACTTTCTTTATTGAACCGGTTGAACAGCATTTAGTCCTCAGAACTCACACTTCACCAGTTCAGGTTCGTTCACTTATGGAACGGGATCTTCCGGTTTATGTTTTGTGCCCAGGTCGAGTTTTTAGAACAGATGAACTTGATGCAACTCACACTCCGGTATTCCACCAGGTTGAAGGTCTTGCAGTTGATAAGGGTCTGACTATGGCTGACCTTAAAGGAACTCTGGAACATTTTGCTCGAATTATGTTTGGTGAAGATGCCAAGATTCGTTTGCGTCCTTCATTCTTCCCGTTCACAGAACCCTCTGCCGAATTAGATGTTTGGCATCCTGGCGCTAAGGATGGTGCTCGTTGGGTTGAGTGGGGTGGCTGTGGAATGGTTAACCCTAATGTTCTAAAAGCGGCTGGGATAGATCCTGAGGTTTATACGGGCTTTGCTTTCGGTATGGGTATCGAACGAACTTTGATGTTCCGCAACGATGTTAAAGACATGCACGACATGGTCGAGGCCGATGTTAGATTCTCACAGCAGTTTGGTGGTGTTCTCTAATGAGAGTTCCATTATCTTGGCTAGCTGAATATGTCACCCTGCCAGCAAATGCAACTGCCGATTCAGTTATGGCTGAATTGGTGAAAGTTGGTTTAGAAGAAGAGGGTTCTCACTCTTTTGATCTTCAAGGCCCAATTGTTGTAGGTGAAATTTTAGATTTTGTTGAAGAACCCCAATCCAATGGCAAAACCATTAGATGGTGTCAGGTGAGAGTTGCTAAAGACGGCAAAGAGGCAGTTCGCGGAATTGTTTGCGGAGCTAGAAACTTTGAAATAGGTGACAAGGTAGTTGTTACCTTGCCTGGAGCAGTTTTACCAGGGGATTTCAAGATCGCTGCTCGAAGCACTTATGGCCACATCTCTGACGGCATGATCTCCTCCGGTCGTGAGCTAGGCCTAAGTGATGACCATGACGGCATTTTGAGGCTGAAAAGTTTAGGACTAGATCCAGAAGTCGGCACTGATGCGCTGGAACTTCTAGCCCTTAGTGATTCTGCTGCTGAAGTCAATGTGACACCAGACCGGGGCTATTGTTTCTCAATCAGAGGTATTGCTAGAGAGTATTCGCATGCAAGTGGGGCGAGTTTCACTGATCCGGTTAGTCGAATCAATCCAGTTTTGGGCAGCGGTTTTTCTGTTTCAGTTGGAGATGACGCTCCAATTAGAGGCAAGAGTGGTGTAACTAAGTTTGTTACCCGGGTAGTTAGAAATGTAGATGCTCAGGCACCAACACCGGCATGGATGGTCAGCAGATTAAAACTAGCCGGCATGAGATCCATCTCAGTTGTTGTTGATATCACCAACTATGTGATGCTCGAACTAGGCCAACCGATTCACGCTTATGACTTAGACAAAGTTGAATCTGATTTCGGAGTTAGAAGAGCTAAGCCAGGTGAAACGCTAACCACTCTTGACGCGACAGAACGTAAATTGAATTCTGAAGATTTAGTTATTGTTGATGCCTCCGGAGCTATCGGTCTAGCTGGAGTTATGGGAGGAGCTTCAACTGAAGTTTCTAATGCTACGAAGAATGTTTTGGTTGAAGCGGCTAATTTTGATGGTGTTTCTATTGCCAGAACAGCTAGAAGACACAAACTACCTAGCGAAGCTTCAAAGCGTTTTGAACGAGGAGTTGATCCGAAGGTTGCCGAATATGCTGCAGCACGTGTTGTGCAGTTACTGCAAGAGTTAACTGGTGGAAAAGCTGATGAGCTCGGTTCTTTCTTTGACGAAAGTGTTACTCCAGCAACAGTATTCTTGCCAGCAGATTTTGCGCAATCACTTACCGGAGTTACCTATACCGTCGAGGGTATCGATCAGACGCTTAGAAGCATCGGTTGTGTAGTTGCCAGTGTTACTGATGGCTTTGAAGTTATTCCGCCATCGTGGAGACCAGATCTAACTCACAAGACTGACTTGGTTGAAGAAGTTGCTCGCATCGTTGGCTATGAACACATTCCTTCGCGGTTACCAGTGGCCCCGCCAGGTCGTGGTCTAACTAGAACTCAAAAGCTAAGAAGAGTTGTTGCAAACAGCTTGGCATCTTCCGGTCACACTGAAGTTTTGAACTACCCGTTCTTAACCACTGAGCAGAATGCATACTTCAACTCAGCAGATGTCTCTAGAGTTGTGTTGGCTAATCCCATGCAGGAGAGCAGCAATGAACTTCGTCTATCTTTGCTACCTGGCTTGATTGATGCGGCTAAACGAAATGCTTCAAGAACTTTGGTTGATCTTGCTTTATTCGAAATTGGTTTGGTATTTCTTCCGGCTAAATCAAATGCTCAGGTTGAGTTACCTATTGGTAACGCAGTTCCAACTGAAGCCCAGTTGCAAAACCTTCATGACAGCATTCCAGTTCAACCCCTCAACCTTGGTGCGTTATTCATGGGGGACCGTATTGGAGCACAGGTTGGTAGAAAATCAATCAAATCATCCTATGCTGACGCAATTTCATTAGTTAGGAATGTTGCGAACATTCTGTCAGTAGAGCTAATTATTGAACAAGCCGAACCTCTAGGGTTCCATCCGGGTAGAACTGCCGCCATCAAAACTCTTGACGGTGTGCTTATTGGTTACGCAGGGGAACTGAACCCTGAGCTAACCGCTGCTAACGATCTGCCACGCCAGGTTGGCGTTGTTGAACTAAACCTAGATGTTTTACTAGCCGCCGTTCCTGCAACTGTTTCTGCTTCAGCTATTCACACTTATCCAGCGGCAACCCAAGATTTGTCTTTGGTGCTTAACCGCGATGTTTCTGCTGCCAAAGTCCTTGAAGTTATTAACTCTGCCTGTGGTGAATTACTGGAGGAAGTTGTTTTAGTTGATGACTACCGTGGGGGCAACCTTGAGGATAACCAGAAGTCTTTGACCTTTGCATTACGTTTTAGAGCTGAAGATAGAACACTTACCCAAGTAGAGGCGAGTGAAGCCAGAGACAATGCCGTTTCTGAAGCCAACCGCTTATTTGGGGCAACTCTTCGAGCTTAGGAAACCATGACATACAAGGTGGCCGTTGTTGGTGCCAGCGGATTCGTTGGCGGCGAATTAATGCGTTTGATTTCTAGGCATAAACACCTAGAACTAATTACTGTGACAGCCAATAGCAATGTTGGTGAAACTGTTGCATCAGTTCACGATGGACTAACTAAGTATGAGCACATGGTTTTTGTTGAAACGATTAAAGAGAATTTAGTTGGCCTAGATGTAATTTTCTTAGCCTTGCCACATACCAAATCAGCAGAGGTGGCTGCCTGGCTACCTGAAGATGTTTTGGTTTTAGATTGCGGCGCTGATTTTCGTTTGGAATCAAGTGTTGAGTTTGAAAAGTTTTATGGAACTAAGCATGCGGGAACTTGGACCTACGGAATGCCGGAATTATTGGTTGATGCCGATCACAAACTTCGAGAGAAGCTAGTTGGAGTTAAACGCATGGCTGTTCCGGGCTGTAATGCGACGGCAATGACTTTAGCGTATGCACCATTACTTGCTACTGGAGTAATTGAGTCTGATGATTTAGTTGCAACGCTTTCGGTTGGAACCAGTGGTGCTGGTAGAAATTCTGCCGCTAACGAAGGTAACAGGATGGTTCTAACCTCTTCTTATGCCTATCAAGTTGGCGGTATTCACCGTCACATACCCGAGGTTATTCAGAATTTGCAGAGAGTTAGTTCCAAGAAAGTGACCCTAAGCTTCACACCAGTTCTAGTTCCGATGTTCAGAGGAATCTTGGCTGTGAATACCGCGAAGTTGGCACCTGGAATTACTCAACAAGGTATTAGAAACGCTTTTGAGAAAGCCTATGCGGATGAGACTCACATCGAATTATTAGCTGATGGAGCATTCCCAAACACCATTGATGTTGAGATGAACAATAAGGTTCAGATTGGATTCAGTATTGATGAGGCGAGCGCTCGAGTTGTCATTATTAGTGCTATCGACAATCTGGTCAAAGGAACTGCTGGAGCGGCCATCCAGAGTATGAACTTGGCGTTGGGTATGCCTGAAAATACTGGCATCGAGGGCTAATGCTTTCTCAACTTCAAGCTAAGACTGTTGTAATCAAATTTGGTGGCAATGCCATGATTGATGATGATTTGGTCCGAACTTTTGCAAGTGATGTTGCAGAGCTAACCGCCAACCTAGTTCGGGTAGTTGTTGTTCACGGTGGTGGACCACAGATTTCTAAAGCACTTGAAAATTCTGGAATAGCCAACGAATTTATTGAGGGTCTGCGGGTCACAACCCATGAGGCGACTTCAATTATCCGTAATGTGTTGCATGATGAGATTAGCGTTCCGCTAGCCAAATTGATTACTGAAGCTGGGGTTAGTGCAGTTGTGCTGGATAATTCTGTTTTTTTAGCGGAGATAACTAAACCAGAGCTCGGTTTTGTTGGTGAGTTGATTTCTATTTCTGTATCAGCCTTTAGTGATGTTCTTGATCAAGGCAGTGTTCCTGTTATTGGAACCATTGCACCGAATGCAAATGGAGAACTGGTAAATGTCAATGCCGATTTAGCAGCCGCAAGTATTGCAAGCGCTTTATCCGCTGATGTTTTGTTGGTGTTGACCGATGTTGAAGGTTTGTATTTGGATTGGCCAAATCTTGGTTCATTGGTGAGAGAGATATCTGTAAGTGACCTTGAATCCTTGTTACCAAGTTTGGAAAGTGGGATGATCCCGAAGATGCAGGGTTGTTTGCTTGCAGTTAGAAGTGGCGTAGGTTTTGCACAGATTATTGATGGCAGTAAGTTGCACGCAATTCAAAATTTAGTTACATCTTCAGTTCCGGTTGGAACTAGGGTTATTGCATAGAGTTAGGCAAAGATTATGACTAGACATTTTTTGAAAGACGATGATCTTTCTCCTGTTGAGCAAAATGAAGTTCTTGAGTTGGCGCTAAAACTCAAGGCAAATCCTTACTCCGCTCGACCTTTTGAAGGTCCTAAGACCGTTGCAGTGATTTTTGATAAGACTTCAACAAGAACGAGAGTGTCTTTTGCAGTTGGAATTAGTGATCTCGGGGGAGTTCCACTGATTATCGACTCCCAGTCTTCACAGTTAGGCGGCAAGGAGTCAGTTGCAGACACGGCAAGGGTGTTAGATCGTCAGGTAGCGCAGATTGTTTGGCGTACCTATGCTCAGGCTGGTCTTGAGGAGATGGCGGAGTATTCGAAAGTTCCAGTTATCAACGCATTGAGTGATTTGTATCACCCATGCCAGCTTTTAGCTGATTTGGTGACTATTCGGGAGCATAAAGGACAGTTATCTGGTCTAAAACTGATTTATGTTGGCGACGGCAGCAATAATATGGCTCATTCTTACCTCTTAGCCGGTGCTTTGGCTGGAATGCAGGTAGTGGTCATTAGCCCTGAGAAGTATGCAACGGACGCGGGTATCTTGGCTAGAGCCCAGCAAATTGCTCAAAAAACCGGGGGATCAGTCGTTGTTAGTTCAGATTTGGGAGATGTTGCAGGGGCTGATGTTTTGGCAACCGATACCTGGGTTTCGATGGGGCAAGAGGATCAAAAGGCTCAGCGGATAGCTGATTTTGCTGGCTTCTGCATTGATGCTGGTTTATTGGCTAAAGCCAAGCCAGATGCCATCGTTTTGCACTGTTTACCTGCTTATCGGGGCTATGAAATCAGTGCCGAGGTGCTCGATGGACCGCAGGCAGTGATTTGGGATGAGGCAGAGAACCGTTTGCATGCCCAAAAAGCTTTGATGGTGTGGCTAGCGGAGCACGCCAAGTAAAATCTAAGTAATCCCAATGTCGCTTTTCTGGCGGAGGGTATTTAAGGAGCGAAATGTCTGAACGCGTAGTGCTTGCCTATTCAGGTGGCCTAGATACTTCAGTTGGTATTGGTTGGCTAAAGGAAGCAACCGGCAAAGAAGTTGTTGCGCTTGCCATTGACGTAGGTCAAGATGGCGAAGACATGGACGTTATCCGTCAACGTGCCCTAGATTGCGGCGCGGTTGAGGCAATTGTTATTGACGCTAAAGCTGAGTTCGCTGATGACTATCTGATGCCAGCGCTAAAGGCTAATGCGATGTATCAGAAGCGATACCCTTTGGTTTCTGCTCTCTCCCGCCCACTTATTGGTAAGCACTTAGCTAGCGTTGCTAGATCTTTGGGTGCTGACTCGGTTGCGCACGGTTGCACTGGTAAAGGTAATGACCAGGTGCGTTTTGAAGCTGCGGTTGCAGCTATTGCACCGGAACTAAAATCGATTGCTCCAATTAGAGATTTAGCACTGACACGGGATAAGGCGATTGAATACGCTGAAAAGCACAATCTTCCGATTGCACAGAGCAAGAAATCTCCTTATTCGGTTGACCAAAATGTTTGGGGTCGTGCGGTTGAGACCGGTTTCTTGGAAGATCCTTGGAATGCACCTATCGAAGATTTGTATTCATACACTCAAGATCCGGATGTGTTCAGGGAAGCTACTGAAGTCACTATTCGGTTTGAAGCTGGTATTCCAGTTTCAATCGATGGCATTGGCTATAGTGCGATTGAACTTATTCAGAAAATGAATGAACTTGCTGGATTTCACGGTGTTGGTCGGATTGATATAGTTGAAGATCGTCTGGTTGGAATTAAGAGCCGCGAGGTTTATGAATCTCCAGCCGGAATTGCTTTGATTGCAGCGCATGAGGAGTTGGAGAATCTAACTCTCGAGCGTGATGTTAATCGTTACAAGCGTGGAGTTGAAGCCCGCTGGGCTGATTTGGTTTATGAGGGACTGTGGTTCTCAGGTCTTAAGCGTTCACTTGATGTTTTCATTGATCACACCCAGGAATATGTGACCGGTGAAGTTCGTTTGAAGATGCAGGGCGGTAGGGCAGTAGTTACTGGACGTAAGTCTGAAGAATCGCTTTACGATTTCGACCTGGCAACATATGACACCGGCGACACTTTTGACCAATCGATGGCCAAAGGATTCATTGAACTTTGGGCGCTGCCAAGCAAAATAGCAGCCAAACGTGAAAGCAACAGGAAGAAAAAGTAATGACGGATAGCTCAAATCTTTGGGGTGGCCGCTTTAGCGGAAGCACCAATGACGCTGTTGCTGCTTTGAGTCGTTCAATACATTTTGATTGGCGTTTGGCTAAATATGACATCTTGGGAACCAAGGCTCACATTCTCGCACTCCAAGCTGCCGGTTATCTTTCTGAAGCCGAACGAACCAGAATTGAGAAATCCCTTACTGAACTAGATAAGAGAGTTGCCTCTGGAATGTTCGAGGCAAAACCAACCGATGAAGATGTTCACTCCGCACTAGAGCGTGGACTTATTGAAATGGTTGGAGCTGAGCTCGGCGGAAAAGTTCGTGCCGGTAGATCTCGCAATGATCAGATTGCAACATTAATCAGAATCTATTTACTTGATCAAGCTGGTTTGATCCGTGAACAGGTTTTAGACCTTATTGATGTTTTAGCAACTCTTGCTCAGGAGCACATGAGTGCACCCATGCCTGGTCGGACACATTTCCAACATGCGCAACCAGTCTTGCTTTCACATCATCTGCTCGCTCATGCCTGGCCGCTAGTTAGAGATCTTGAGCGTTTATCCGAATGGAAGAACAGAGCTTCGTTCTCACCATACGGAGCAGGAGCGTTGGCCGGAACTTCTTTGGCACTAGATCCGAATATTGTTTCTCAGGCACTTGGCCTGACTGCACCGATGGCTAACTCGATGGATGCAACAGCCAGTCGTGATGTGGTTGCCGAGTTTGCTTTTATTGGGGCGTTGATCTCAATCAACCTCTCGCGTTTTGCAGAAGAGATAATCATTTGGGCAAGTACTGAATTCAACTATGTTAAATTAGCAGATGCTTTCTCAACTGGTTCATCGATTATGCCGCAGAAGAAAAACCCGGATGTTGCAGAACTTGCCCGTGGTAAAGCGGGAAGAATCATCGGCGATCTGACCGGGTTGTTAGCTACTTTGAAGGGCCTACCTCTTTCTTATAACCGAGATCTTCAGGAAGATAAAGAACCGGTTTTCGATATCTGTGACAACTTGCTTCTAATTCTTCCTGCCTTCACTGGCATGGTGGCAACTCTCGAGTTCAATACTGCGCGCATGGAAGAACTTGCCTCGGCTGGCTATTCTTTGGCAACTGATGTTGCCGAGTGGCTAGTCAAACAAAAAGTTCCTTTCCGTGAAGCTCACGAAATAACTGGTCAGTTAGTTTCTTTTGCCGAATCCAAGGGCATTGAGCTTAGTGATGTTACTGATGTTGAGTTTGCTTCTATCAGCAAATATCTAACTCCGGAAGTTAGAGAGGTTCTAAGTGTTGCGGGCTCTATTAAGTCCCGAACCGGTGCCGGCGGAACTTCAGTTGCCAGAGTTCTAGATCAAATTAGTGCGTTGCGTAAACTCGTGCCGCAGAGTTCCAGATAGGTTGTTGTTATGAATAGCAATCAGGCTTTGAGCACTCAGTCAAACGATTCTTCTTTTAAAGAGATTTGGGAAGAGCTTAGTTGGCGCGGTTTGATTGCTCTTTCTACCGATGAAGCTGAACTTCGTAAAGCTCTCAACAGCGGTGCTATTTCTTACTACTGTGGCTTTGATCCAACTGCACCAAGTTTGCACTTAGGAAACCTTGTGCAGCTTTTGGTTATGCGTAGATTGCAACTTGCAGGGCACAAACCGATTGCTCTTATTGGTGGTGCAACCGGTTTGATTGGTGATCCCAAGCCGAATGCTGAAAGAACTCTTAACACAAAGGACACTGTTGCGCAATGGGTGGATCGGCTAAGAAACCAGGCTTCAAAGTTTTTATCTTTTGATGGATCAAATGCTGCCACTCTGGTGAATAACTTGGATTGGACTCAGTCGATGAGTTCCATTGATTTCTTGAGAGATGTTGGAAAACATTTCCGAGTTGGAAAAATGTTGAGCAAGGATGCGGTGTCTGCGCGATTGAATTCTGACGCTGGTATTTCTTTCACTGAGTTCTCATATCAAATTCTGCAGGGAATGGATTTTCTAGAGCTATACCGAAGAAACGAATGTGTTTTGCAAATCGGTGGCAGTGATCAGTGGGGAAATCTAACTAGTGGAACTGACTTGATTCACAAGGTTGAAGGTAAGAGCGCTCACATTTTGGCAACCCCTTTGATTACTGACTCTGAAGGCAAGAAGTTTGGTAAGTCTGAAGGTAATGCGGTTTGGTTGGATGCGGAACTAACCTCGCCTTACGCTTTCTATCAGTTCTGGCTCAATGTTGAAGATTCGAATGTCATCAACCTATTGAGAGTTTTCACTTTCCTTTCTAAAGCTGAGATCGAACAGCTAGAGGCACAGTTGGCTAATGAGCCACATCTTCGCGCAGCCCAGAAACGTCTGGCCTTAGAGGTAACCACATTGGTTCACTCGGCTGAAGCAGCTCAAGGTGCTATCGATGCTTCTGCTGCTTTGTTTGGTCAGGGTGACCTAGAGGCTTTGGATAAGGCAACTTTGCAGGCGGCACTCAGCGAATTACCGAATGCCGAGGCTAAATTAGGGGATTCAATAGTTGATCTTTTGGTTGAAACCGGTTTGGTAGCGAGCAATAGCGCAGGCCGCCGGGCCATCGCCGAAGGTGGTGTTTACATCAACAATCAAAAGGTTGAAGATGAGTTAGCCAAGCTGGAAAGTGTGTTAATGGGGGAGTTTGCTGTCTTGCGCAGAGGTAAAAAGACCCTGGCCGGCATATTCATCCAAAAATAGTCAAAAAACCCTGTAAATAGGGGTGTTTGGATTTGACTATATCGTTATTGAGGCGTAATCTATTGACTCGTTGCCCATAGTTTGAGAATCCTGATTAGGAACTCGGCTCAAGTGCAACCAATCAAAGTTCAGGAAAAGCCTAGAAAATAGGCTGTTTTTGTGTCTTTGGTTGAAAAATTTACCAGTGAAAAGGCCTGAAAATAATCAGGTTATTTCGTGTATTGCTATTTGCTTTACACGGAAAAAGTGGTAAGTTAGTGAAGTTGCTCTGCGTAGGACCCTACCGGGAAATCGTAGATGCATCCGATCCTTGAGAACTCAACAGCGTGCACAATGTCGATGCCAAGAACCTGGCTTCAATAAGGCTTGCCTTATAGATGTTCAGTAGTAATTGGATTAGACAGATTGTCAGACAATCTGATTTAGTCAGATCAAATTGATGCCCCCAATTTCCGGGGGTTTCGTAAAACTTGGGCCAAAGCTTGCTTTGGTCCTAAAAAACTTTTACGGAGAGTTTGATCCTGGCTCAGGATGAAC